>Ga0247727_10003089_pt1 | contig 37298 bp, 30 predicted proteins | sample WisWelCaveWW1625_FD_202498 | JGI IMG/M metagenome (GOLD analysis project Ga0247727, IMG submission 202498) | Biofilm microbial communities from Wishing Well Cave, Virginia, United States - WW16-25 | ecosystem: Environmental > Aquatic > Deep subsurface > Groundwater > Cave microbial mat | place...
CGACGCCGAGATGAAGACACTGAACATTATCGGCGATGACTTCCATCCCGAATGGAACTATACCATCAAGTCACGGCGACGCAGGAAAACGTAGCGCTTATTGTGCGAAATGTCCTTAGATGCCGAAGCGGGCTCGGGTGGCGCCGAAGAAGGCATCCAGCTGCTTTGGTTTGAGGGCCACGCCCTCATGCGCGATGAACATGGCCAGCCGCGAGTTGGGTCGCAAGAATGCCGTGCTGGCCGACGCACCGATTTGAAACTTGGCGACCGCCGGGCCCGCGACGGGCGCGTCATAGGTCGACTTGGCGCGGGTTTGCGCGCCGTTGAGGGCGAGCACGGCACCGTTGGCGCCCACCGCCTCGTCGATCGAGATGGCCGCAAACTGCCAGGCGCCGTCGGCCAAGGTCGGCCCGGCCAGCACGGTGTTGCCCTTGCCGTTGCCGACATGCACCTGCTGGGCGCCCTGCTCCGACCAGCCCCAGCGGAAGCCGGCCGCCGGACCCGTCCCCTTGGTCCCGCAGATCGCCGCGCCGGTCTTGTCGAGACGGGGAAGCAGCCAGGCCATCAGGGTCAGCTTGGCGCCGGCCTTGTGCAGGTTCTGCATCCACGGCGCATTGGCGGGAAGGGTGAACAGAGCCTCGCCGTCGAACGCGAAATACTGGTCCTTCGACAGCTTGCCCGGCCCGCCGCTGAATTTGGGATCGCCCGGCCCGGCGCCGGGGCCCTTGCCCAGACCGAAATCGCAGCCGCCGCCCGATCGATCCTTCCAGGTCCGGCCGCTCGTGTAGGAGCCCGCATCGCCCGCGTCGAGGCACAGCTTCAGGCCCTTCGTCAGCCCGAGCTGCTTGAGGATGTCGCCCGCGCCGCGCGCCCGTGCCGCAAACATGCCGAAGAGAGATTTCATGCCTAGCGTCTCCGATCAGGTCCCGTGTCCTCGTTCGCGCTTGCCGACGTGCCTGCGCTCATGCCCAAGGCAGGCCCAGCCTGATCTGGGCTCGGCGAGCCCCGCGCGACCATGCCCACTATAATTGGGCGTTCATCGGGCAGGCTAGCGCCATTCGCCAAAGTTGGCGACGATCCAAGGGCCTACGGGAGGCACAGCACACCTGTAGCGGGCGGCTGCCGGCGCGGCGAGCAATACCAATGCGGGCGGGAGCGGCGACGCGCCGCTCGAGGCGCGACCGGGCGTTGGAGCACGAGGCAGCTCAGGTTCTGGTCGGTCTGCGCGCTTCTCACGCATGCGCGGCCCGACAAACATTATCCAGCTCGAGCCAGCTCGAGGATGGTTGTTCCAGGCCTGCCAAACAGATAGCTTTTGCTCCATGCGCGGATACGAGATGCGGAGGCTTGGTCCTTCCGTGACCGCTCGCTCGAATACAGAGGAGACTTCTCATGCAGCGCCGCTCTTTCCTGATTGGCTCCTCCGCCGCCGTCGCGGCTGTCCACTTGGGAGGATTCCGGGTCGCCATGGCCCAGGCAAAGCCCGGGGAGCTCATCTGGGCGGACAATCTTCCAAATGGCCTCGATCCGCACGTGGTCTTCGACGTGCCGATGCAGTTCTACATGCTCAACGTCTACGACCAGCTCTACCAGTACGAGGGCAACCCGCCGCAGCTGAAACCCTGGCTGGCCTCCAGCCACACGGTGAGCCCGGACGGCCTGACCTGGACCTTCACGCTGCGCGACGCCAAGTTCCACGACGGCTCGCCGATCACCGCCGAGGACGTCGTCTACTCGTTCCGGCGGCTGATGGCGATCAAGCGTGGCCCATCGGCCGCCTTCCTGCCGGTGCTGGCGCCCGACAAGGTCACCGCGGTCGATGCCAAGACCATCAAGTTCGAGTTGAAGCACGCCTATCAGCCGTTCCACTCGGCGATCCCGCTCGTGTCCATCGTCAATCCGCGCGTCATCAAGGCCAACGAGAAGGATGGCGACTGGGGTCAGGCATGGCTCGCGTCCAATGCGGCGGGCTCCGGGCCGTACACGATCGATGCGGCAACCTACAAGCCCGTCGAGGAGCTCGATATGCATCGCAATGCCGCGCATTTCATGGGCTGGCGGCACAACTCCAAGCCCATCGACATCGTGCGGTGCCGCAACATCAAGGAGACCACCACGCGCGTCAACGCCCTGCTCAAGGGCGACATCGACGCCACCGACAGCTACCTGCCGACGGACCAGGTGGAACGGGTCATGAAGACGAAGAACGTGCGCGTCATCCAGGACGAGACCATGCGCGTCATGGTCATCCGCATGAACAATCAGAAGCCGCCGTTCGACAACGTGCACTTCCGCCGCGCCATCAGCCACGCCTTCAACTACAAGGGCTTCATCTCCGGCGTGCTCAAAGACTATGCGGTGCGCAATGCCGGGCCGATCCCGCAAAACCTCTGGGGGGCGCCGAAGGACCTCAAGCCCTACGACTACAACCTCGATCTGGCCAAGGAGGAGCTTGCCAAGGCCAAGGCGCAAGGCGCGCCGGTGGATCGGGAGGTCGAGATCCACATCCAGCAGCAGCTGGCCCAGACCACGCAGGCGGCGCAGGTATTGCAGCAGGATCTCCGCAAGATTGGCGTCAACCTGAAGATTGCGCCCAACCTATGGGCCAATATCGTCTCCTCGACTGCGAAAGTCGACACGACGCCCGATATGTGGGTGCACTGGGTCTCGACCTACTTCGTCGATCCGGAGAACTGGATCGGCCAGATGTACGACAGCCAGTTTCACGGCACCTGGAAGGCATCGAGCTGGTACAAGAACGCCAAGATCGATCAGCTGCTGCGCGACGCGCGGCAGTCCTCCGATCAGTCCAAGCGCCAGGCGCTCTACGAGGAGGCTTCGCGCATCGTGGTCGCGGACGCGGTCGATATCTGGATCTACAATACCGTGCAGATTCGCGGCATCAGCGCGCGCGTCCAGGGCTACAAGTTCTCGCCGGTCGGCTCCGGCGCCGAGTTCAGGCACATGTCCCTGACGGGCTGAGCGGTTGTCATGCCGGGGCTTGTCCCCGGCATCAAACCATCCGCGAGCACCAAAGCAAGCGGCGCCCTGGATCCCGGTGACGAGCACCGGGATGACCGCGGGACACGAGACAAGGTTCATGACCCGCTTCATTCTGCGCCGCCTGCTCCTGGTCCTGCCGTCGCTGTTCGGTCTGCTGGTCCTGACGTTCGTGATGCTGCGGATCCTGCCAAACGACCCGTCCGCGGCGTTGGCGGGCGAGAACGCCACGCCGGCACAGATCGCCGCCATCCGGAAGGCCTACGGCTTCGACGAGCCGATCTGGAAGCAGTTCGTCATCTATCTAAAGCAGGTGGCGCAGGCCGATCTCGGCAACTCCACCATCAGCGGCCGCCCCGTCGCGACCGATATCGCGCTCCGCCTGCCGGCGACGATCGAGCTCACGCTCTGCGCCCTCGTGTTCGCGACGCTGGTCGGCATTCCGCTCGGCACGCTCGCCGCCGTGTGGCACAACTCGCCCTTCGACCATGTCATGCGCATCGTCACGGTCGGGGGGCTTGCGATTGCTGCCTTCTGGTTCGCGATCATCCTGCAACTGGTGTTCTCCATGAGCCTCGACTGGCTACCGCTGCGGGGCCGCCTCGCGGTGGGGACACCGGAGCCGGCGAGATTCACCAGGCTCTTTCTGGTCGACAGCCTCCTCACCGGCCGGTTCGATCTCTTCTGGAATGCGTTGCAACACATCATCATGCCGGCCTTCACGCTCTCGCTCGGAGGCCTCGCCTCGATTGCGCGCTTCACCCGGGCGGGGGTTCTCGACACGCTGCAGAAGGATTTCGTCGGCTACGCCGAAGCTGCGGGGTACCGCACGCGCAGGATCGTCTGGGTCTACGTGCTGCGCAACTCGGTCGTCGCCGCCACCACCCAGATCGGCCTGTTGTTCGGCGCGCTGATATCGAGCGCCGTCGCCGTCGAGGCGATTTTCGACTGGCCCGGGATCGGCTCCTATGCCGTCAACGCCATCCTCACCTCCGACTACAAGGCGATCCTCGCCGTCACGCTCGTCGTCGGCGTGATCTACGCGGTCGTCAACATCGTCGTCGACATCACGCACGCGCTGCTCGATCCCCGCGTTGCCGAGAGCCTCTGATCGAGGGCGGGCGATGCTGATCGTGAAGAAATTCCTGCGCGACGTGCCGGCCGTACTCGGCTTTGTCATCATCGTCGCCGTTGTGCTCGTGGCCCTGATCGCCCCGCTGCTCGCCAGCGCCGAGGCCGTTTACGACGGCAACATCATGGAACGGCTGAAGCCGCCGTCGGTCGAGCATTGGTTCGGCACCGACAACCTCGGTCGCGACATCTTCGCGCGCGTCATGGTCGGCGCGCAGGGCGCGCTCATCGTCGCGCTGTCGGTCGTCGCGCTTGCCATCGCCATCGGCGTGCCGGCCGGCCTCTACGCCGGCTACACCACCGGCTGGGCCAGCGAGCTCGTCATGCGCGTGACGGATGTGTTCCTGTCCGTGCCGCAGCTGATCCTGGCCCTTGCGGTGGCACAGCTCATCGGCAAGGGGCTCGAGAGCGCAATGCTGGCGCTCGCGCTGACGTACTGGCCGTTTTTCTGCCGCACCGTCTTCTCCGAGACCCGGCGCGTGCGCAACACGCTGTTCGTCGACGCGCTGCAGGGTATCGGCGCCTCGCAGTGGCGCATCCTGATGGTTCATGTGCTGCCGAACGTGGCCTCGCCCGTGATCGTCCGCGCCACGATCGGCATGGGGTTCACGATCCTGACGACGGCCGTGCTGGGCTTCCTCGGCATCGGTGCGACCCCGCCATCACCCGACTGGGGCCTGGCGATCGCCGAAAGCCGCGAATACCTGCCGGAGTCCTGGTGGGCCGTGACGTTTCCGGGCCTCGCGATCCTCATCACGGTACTGGGGTTCAACCTTTTCGGCGACGGCATGCGCGACTTGGTCGATCCGCGCCTGAGGCGGTCGCGATGACGCCGCACACGCCAGGGCCGGTGCTGGAGATCAGCGATCTGTCAGTCGTCATCCAGACCGACGAGGGCGAGGCACAGATCCTCAGTCACGCCAGCCTCGTGCTCGAGGCCGGCTCGATCCACGGCGTCGTCGGCGAGTCGGGATGCGGGAAATCGACCCTTCTCAAGGCCATCCTCGGCGTCCTACCGAAGCGCAGCCGCATCGAGAGCGGCAGCGTGCGACTCGGCGGGCGGGATCTCGTCGGCCTGTCGCGCGAGACCCTGCAACGGGAGGTGCGTGGCCGCGATATCGGCTTCATCCCGCAGGACCCTTTCCAGGCCCTGAACCCTGTCTTCCGGGTCGAGACGCAGCTCATGGAGACGCTCACGACGCACGGCATGCGCGGCCATCCTCACGCCGACCGCAAGGCCATGCGTGCCTATCTCGTCTCGCTGCTGAAGGCGGTGCAGTTGTCCGATACCGAGGAGGCGCTGGAGCGCTACCCGCATCAGTTCTCGGGCGGGCAGCGACAGCGCCTGCTGATCGCGGCCTCGCTCGCGTGCGCGCCCGGCATCGTATTGGCCGACGAGCCGACCACCGCGCTCGACGTGACAACGCAGCTGCAGATCCTGAAGCTCCTGCGCGATCTCGCCGGCGAGCGCGGCCTGTCGATGCTGTTCGTCACCCACGACTTCGGCGTGGTGGCGCAGCTGTGCGACACCGTGACGGTGATGTATGCCGGCCAGACGGTCGAGACCGGGCCGGTTCGCGCGGTGCTCGACGACCCGAAGCATCCCTACACGCGCATGCTGCTCGCCTGCCATCCCGACCGCGCGAAGGAGCTTGCCGGCATTCCCGGCGCCGTGCCGTCGCCGCTGCGGCCGCCGCCGGGATGCCGCTTCCACACGCGCTGCCCGGAGGCACGCTCCGAGTGCAGCGCGGCACGGCCGGCGCACGCTGCCGTCGGCGCCGGTCACGAGGTTGCGTGCGTCCTGTATGCTGCGGGGCGCGCGCCATGAAGGGGGAGGGGACAGGAGAAGGGCCGATCCTCTCGCTCGAGAACGTCGTGACCGTGCTCGGCGGCGGGCGTGCCTTTCTCGGCAAGCGCCGGCCTGCGGTGAGAGCCGTGGACGGCGTGACACTGGCGCTGCACGCCGGCGAGGCGTTGGGGCTGGTCGGCGAATCGGGATGCGGAAAGACGACGCTGGCGCGGACCGCGCTCGGTCTCATCCGCGAGATGGCGGGCACCATAAGGCTCGACGGCGTGGTCGTTTCGGGGGTCCTGCCGCGGGAGGCGCGCCGCATCCGCCGGGCGGTGCAGTACGTGCATCAGGATCCGGGTGCCTCGCTCGACCCCTGGTGGAGCATCGGCCACGCGCTCGACGAGGCGCTGCGCATTCATGGGGTGGGAAGCCGGGCGGAGCGCAACACGCGCATCGACCAGATTCTAGGTGCCGTGGGCCTCGATGGGTCCTTCCGGCGGCGCTATCCGCACGAGCTGTCCGGCGGCCAGCAGCGCCGGGTCGGCCTCGCGCGCATTCTCGTCCTGCACCCGCGCATCGTCATCCTCGACGAGCCGTCTGCCGGGCTCGATCTCTCGGTGCAGGCGACCGTGCTGGGCCTCTTCAATGATCTTCGGCGGCAGTTCGGATTGACCTATTTGTTCGTCAGCCACGATCTCTCGGTCGTGCAGCGCATGTGCGGCCGCGTCGCCATCATGTATCTCGGCCGGATCGTCGAGGAGGGGCCGACGCCGCGCATCTTCGGCGCTCCCGCCCACCCCTACACGCGGGCGCTGCTGGCGGCGGCCCCGAAGCTGGAGCCCGGCTCGCTCGAGACGACGCCCGCGCTCCCCGGCGATCCGCCGTCGCCCGTCGACGTGCCCTCCGGCTGCGCCTTCCGCACGCGCTGCGCCTATGCGCAGGCGGCATGCGCCGAGCGCCGTCCCGTGCTCGAGCCGGTGGCCGAGGCCCATATGGCCGCCTGCCATCGCCTGGGCGAGATCGGCTGACCCATGGCTCTACCCGTGTGCGGGCTCGACCACGATGTTGCCGATGGCTTTCCCAGCCTCCACGCACTCGTGCGCGGCGGCGATCTCGCTGAGCGGGAAGCGCTGGGCGATGCGGGGTTTGAGCAAGCCGCGCTCCAGCAGCGCCACGATGGTGCGCGCGCCGGCCTTGCGGATGGCGCCAGGCATGTTCACGCCCTGCACGAAGTGGAGGCGCACGCCCTTGAGGCCGAAGGCGTAGTAGGGCAGCACCGGCTCGCGCACGCGCGTCGAGGAATAGGACGCGACCGTGCCGTTCTCGGCGATGACGGCCCCATCGACCGTGACGTTGGCGCCGAAGTCCACCTCGACGATGCGGTCGACGCCGGCGTTGCCGGTGATGGCGTTGACCCGGGCAGCGACGTCCTCGCGGGTGTAGTCGATGACGTGATCGGCGCCGGCGGCGCGGGCAATGGCGGCCTTCTCCGGCGAGCTCACCGTGGCGATGACGGTGGCGCCGCTCCAGCGCGCCAGCTCGACTGCCACCACGCCGACGGCGCCCGCACCGCCCTGCACCAGCACCGTCTGCCCGGCGACAGGGCCGTCGGACAGTGTGGCGTGGTAGGCCGTGAAGGCCGGCACGCCGAGGCACGCGCCCTCGGCAAACGACAAGGTGGCGGGGAGCCGAATGGCATTGGCCTGCGGCACCGCGACATACTGTGCCGCCGTCCCCTCGCCGGGGCGAGCCGAGCCCGCGCGGTAGACGAACACGCGGTCGCCCTCCCGGGCCCCGCGTACGCCGGGACCGACGCCAGCGACGATACCGGCGCCGTCGCTGTGTGGCACCACCCGCGGCGCGTACATCGCGGGCCCGAGCCAGCCCGACCGGCGCTTGGTGTCGTGCGGGTTGACGCCCGAGGCCTCGAGCTTGATCAGCACCTCGCCGTGGCCGGGCTCCGGCAGGGGCAGATCACCCAGCACGAGCACCTCGCGCGCCGGCCCCATGCGCTCGTACCAGGCGGCCCGCATCGCGCCTCGTCCATTGCTGCTCATCGTATTCCCTTCTTGCCGTAGAGCTTCGCAGCGATCGGCCCCGACTATAGAAGGCGCGGCGGCGAGCGAACACCAACATTGCGATGCCGGACCGGCGTCGGCAGTTGTGCACGCGCCCGATGTGTCCCTAAGCTGTCACGAGCGAACCCCGGTACCGGTCCAGAGGACAACATGGCGCGCATTGCCGTCGGCGGCTTTCATCACGAGACCAACTGCTTCGTCCGAGACAAGACCGATTTCGCCTACTTCACTAGTCACCGCGACCGCCCGCCGTTGGTGCGCGGCAAAGACGTGATCGCGTGGCTCGGCGACACGAGCTTCGCCCTGTCGGGGTTCCTCCGCGACATGGGGCGTGCGCACGAGATCGTGCCGCTGCTGTGGACCAGCGGGGGCGCTGGCGGCCTGGTGACCGCGGATGCCTACGAGCGCATCGCCGGCGAGCTGATCGGGCGGCTGTCCGAGGCCATGCCGGTCGACGCGGTCTATCTCGACCTGCACGGGGCCATGGTCAGCGAGCCCTTCGAGGACGGCGAGGGCGAGCTGCTGCGGCGTGTGCGGGCCACGGTCGTGCCCGACCTCCCCATCGCCATCAGCCTCGACTACCACGCCAACGTCACACCCGAGATGGTCGAGACGACCGACAGCCTCGTCGGCTACCTCACCTATCCGCACATCGACCGGCCCGAGACCGGGCAGCGCGCCGCCCGCGCGCTGGGGCTGCTGCTGGAGCGCGGCCGCCCGCCGGGGCGGGCCCTGCGCAAGCTCCCGTTTCTCATCCCGCTCAACGACCAGTGCACGCTCGTGGAGCCGTCGAGGGGCGTCGTCGCCCGCTCGGTGGTCGCCGAGGGCGACCTCGTCAATCTCTCCTACCTGGCGGGCTTCCCGCCCTCGGACCTCTACTGGTGCGGACCGGCCGTGATCGCGCATGCCTGGAGCCAGGAGGCGGCGGACCGCGCAGCCGACGCGCTGACCCGCGAGATCGCGCTCAGAGAGGCCGAGTTCGCCGTGCCGATGGTCTCGCCGGAGGAGGGGGTGCGCGAGGCGATGGCGATCGCACGCAAGGCTTCTCGGCCCGTGGTGTTGTGCGACACGCAGGATAATCCCGGTTGCGGTGCGACCGCGGACACCACAGGCGTGCTGGAGACGCTCGTGCGGCTCCGCGCTGAAGGGGCCATGGTCGGCTATCTCTGCGATGCGGAGGCCGCGGCTGCGGCGCATGCGGCGGGCGCGGGCGCCGATATTGTCATCGCCCTCGGCGGGCGTTCGGGCCCCGAAGGCGTCACACCCTTGCAAGGTACGTTCCGGGTCACTCATCTCGGCAACGGCAAGATGCGCACCGCCGGGCAGGTCTCCGGGGGCCGGGATATCGACTTGGGACCGATGGCGCTGCTCACGATCGGCGGCGTCGGCATCGTGGTGACGTCCAAGCGCATGCAGGCGCTCGACCAGGCGCCGTTCCGCCATCTCGGCGTCGAGCCCGCGGCGCAAAAGATTCTGGCGCTCAAGAGCACCTGCCACTTCCGCGCCGAGTTCGAGCCGATCGCGGAAAAGGTGATCGTCGTGATCGCGCCCGGCGGCTACCTCGCCGACCCTGCCGGTTATCCGTTTCAGCGGTTGCGGCCCGGCATCCGGCTGCGCCCTCTCGGGCCTGATTTCACGTCGTCATGCCCGCGTAGGCGGGGATGACGGCTATGTGATGATCTGCTGCGCTTTCGGCGTCGGCCAAGCGGCCTTGCTGTGGCCAAGCTTCATGGCGACGACGGTCTCTGCGACCTTGAGGGCGGCGATGACGGGGTTGACGACCGGCACCCCAACGCGCTCGCCCAGCTGCTCGCAGATGCCGGGCAGGAACGCCATGCTCATGCAGCCGAGCACCAGCACGTCGGCGCCATCCTGCTCCACGGCGATGTGGGCCGCGTCGGCCGCCTTGTCGAGGGCGCCGGGTTTCTGGGTCGCAAGCTCCATGACCGAGAGGCCGATGCCGCGCACCGACGCCAGCAGCGGCGACACGCCGAGCGCCCGCAGCCGCGCGGCGACACGGCCGTAGCCGCGCCCCGAGGGGGTCAGCACCGAAAGCCGCGTGCCGAGCTGGGCGGCCAGATGCAGCGACGCCGCGCCGGGGCCGATCACCGGGATGGTCAGCATCTCGCGCAGCGCATCGAGCCCCGGATCGCTGTAGCAGCCGATGATGATCGCGCGCACGCCGTGCTGCTCGGCCAGCGGCGCCAGCCGGATCAGTTCCGGGACGACGAGGCCCGCATCATGCGCGCTCTCGATGGCCGCGGGGCCTTTCGCCGTCGGCTCGACCAGGACCTCCGTCCCCGCTGCCGCATGCCGCTGCAGCACCGTCCGGCGGCGGGCGACCTCCTGCGGGCCGACCGTCTTGTCCATCGGGCTCGTCAGTTGATAGAGGATGCGCATGCGGTGGTCTCCGGTAGGCGGCGGTCAGGCGAGCCTGGCAAGCGTGTCGTCGATCAGGCGGCGGCAGTCGTCGAGCGAGTCGGCGACGCGGTTGCGCTCGCGCACCAGCTGGGTCTCGAGCATCCAGCGGTCCTCGCCGTCCTTCAGCTTGGCATAGCGTGGCACCTCGAACAGCGACGGGATCATCGTGCCTTGCGGCGTGTAGCCGTAGGGGTCGTGCCCGTACGTGCCTTTCGACGTGCTCGCGAGCGGCACCAGCGCGCGGGAGAGCCGCTTCATGCAGGCATTGAGGATCTCGGCCGCGGCCTCGTCCTTGGTCTTGCCGGCGGCGTAGCGGCCGCGCCAATCATTGGCGACGGCGTCGAGCCGTTCGGCGGACGCCTTGAACGCCCTGGCGCAATCAGCCGCGCCTTGCAGTCCGATGCCCTCGGCCCCCACCTTGAGCTGGTCGAGGCGCTCGATGAACTGGTCGGCGACGCTCACGTACTCGAACGGCAGCACGACCGCCGTGCACAGCTCCCACAGGTAAGCAGCGTAGAGCCGAAGGTGGTCCGCCATGAAAGGGAAGTCGAGCTTGTCGATGGTGTTCTCGACGCTGTGATGCCACCAACCGAGATTGGCGAGCGCGGTCTTCTTCAGCTCCTCCTCGGTATAGGCGCCCTGGGCCGCCAGCATCGGCACGCCGAGGCCGAAGAAGGACGAGTCGCCGGTCTTTGTCGCCCGCCGCCACGCGTAGGGCCGGCTCCCGAGGATGCGTTTCTCGACGCCCTGATGGAAGCGCTTGAGCTCCACGTTCGAGGCCGAACTCCAGCGCGTGGTGCCGGCACAGGCCGGCTGGTCGATCTGCAGATAGGCGACGGCGTGCTCGCGCAGCCGGTCCCAGTTGCGCTCCACGTACCAGGCCGAGCCGATCATGGTGCCGGTCTCGTGGCCGGTCCAGAAACCGCACACGAGGCCGCGGCGGAGCCTGTCGCTGTGCTGGTTGAAGACGCGGGCCAGCTCCAGGATGCAGGCGTTGCCGGCCGCGTTGTCGGTGGCCTGGGGGCCGGGCCAGGAGTCCTGGTGGCCGCCGACGACCACGAAGTCGTCGCTGCGGCCCTTGACCTCGCCGATGGTGATCTGCACGGGGCGCCAGCCGTTCTCGACGTTGGCGCGGAACCATACGCGCACGGGCCCGGCCTTCAGCATCTCGCGCAGCTCGAGGCCGGCCGTGCGGGCGATGCCGATGCAGGGCAGCGTCGCCATCTCGTTCTTGAAGGTGTCGGGCGTCGGATTGCCCCACACCGGCTTGACCGAGCCGAACGGCACCGCCGTGTTCTCGGGGTGGCCCCAATTCATCATCACGCAGCCGGTCGCGCCCATCAGTGCCGAGATGCGCTGCTTCTCGTGCCGGGCTGGATGGTAGGAGAGCTCGGAGAGCGTGATCTTGCCGGTCGCGTCGCGGCCCTCGTATTCGCCAAAGGCGCCGGAGGCGACGTCCATCAGCTCGCCGGAAATGCCATCCGGCAGCGTCGGCACGCTATGGCCCAGCGTGTTGGCCTCGATCGCGAGCTCCATGGGCGCCAGCACGCGCATCTCGCCCTTCTCGGGGAAGCTCACCAGCCCCGGCATCTCGTGCACGCGCGCTGAGACGCCGACCTTCGTCAGGGCCGCGGCGCTGTATTCGGCCATGCGCTTGCCATTCGCGGAGCCCGCGAGGCGGGAAGGGATCTGCGTCGTGATGTGCTCGATGTGGGCCTTCGCATGGGCTGTCGAGACCGCTGCAACGACACTCTCTTCCGACATGCCAGCTCTCCTTCCCATGACGGTTGCCGAGGCGCGGGGCGTTACGCCACGTTCGCCAGGTGGCAACCCGCCGACTATCCTGCGGCAAAGGCCCGGCCCTGTCACGAGCGGCCAGAGCAATGCAGAGGCGACGAAATGCAACCCGCGCAAGTTTCGGCACAGTCCATCGATCCGGTGACGCTGCAGATCGTGCGCGGGGCGCTGCGGGCGATCCAGAGCGAGATGGAGGCCGTGATCGAGCGCACGGCGATGTCGCCGTTCATTCGCGAGAAGAAAGACTTCTATGCCGCCTTGTTCGACGGCGCCGGGTGCCTCGTGGTCGGCTCGAACCTGCCGGTGTTCGGCGACGTGGTGGGGCCCATCGCCGAGCACTATCCCCTCGACACCATGCGCCCGGGGGACATCTACTGGTTCAACGACTGCTATGCCTCCAAGGGCGCGGTCTCGCACTCGCCCGATCAGGTGTTCGTGGCGCCTGTGTTCGCGGAAGGCCGGCTATCGGCGTTCGCGCAGTCGTGGGCCCACTTCAACGACATCGGCGGCATGCGCCCGGGCTCGCTCTCCCCCGACTGCACGGACATCTATCAGGAGGGCATCATCGTGCCCCCTGTGCGCGTTGTCCGCGAGGGGGTAATCGTGGAGGAGCTGCTGCGGCTCTTTTATCGCAACTCACGCTTTCCCGAGATGGTGAAGGGTGACACGCGCGCGTCGATGGCGGCGATCCGGCTCGGCGAGCGGCGATTGAGCGAGCTGTTCGATCGCTTCGGGCGCGCCAAGACGGCCGATGCCTTCGATCGGTTGATCGAGGAGACGGCGAGCGAGGTGCGCAGCAAACTGCGCGCGCTGGTGCCACAGGGCACACATGCCTTCACCGACACGGTCGACAGCGACGGGCAGGGTCACGGGCCCATCAAGCTGCGCTATCGCCTCGAGGTGGCGGGCGAGCACATCACGCTCGATACCAGCGAGAGCGACGACCAGGTGCCGGGACCGGTCAATTTCCTCATGAGCCCGCCGGTGCCGGCCATGGTGTTCGGCTCCTATCTGCTCGGCGAGGGATCGCAGAGCATTCTCAATGCCGGCGTCGAGCGGGCGATCGACGAGGTGATCGTGCGGCCGGGGTCCGTGCTGCAGCCGACGTTTCCAGCGCCGCTCGGCATGCGCGGCGTCACCATGATGCGCAACATGGCGACCTGCCTCGGTCTGCTCAATGTGGCGACCGGCGGCCGTGCCATGGCCTCGCACAGCGCCTACGTGATCTGGTATCTCCGCGGCCGTGACGACAAAGGTGAGCTGTTCCTCATGTCCGACGGGCTCGGTGTCGGCTACGGCGCGCGCCCGACAGCCGACGGCAACGATGCCGTCTACCTGGTCGCGCAGGAGAACTTCCCATCCGAGTTCCTCGACTCGGTGTTTCCCGTGCGGGTGCGGCGCTACGCCATCAATCCGGATACCGGCGGGCCGGGGCGCTGGCGGGGCGGTTGCGGTCTCATCCGCGAGCTGGAGGTGCTGGCGCCGGAAGCCATGGTCTCCATGCGCATCGACAGCGTCGAGCATCCGCCCTGGGGCGTCGCCGGGGGGCATGCGGCCGGAACCGGGCGCTGCGTCGTCAATCCGGGCCGGCCCACCGAGCGCGTCCTGCGTCCCTTGAGCGACGGCAATATCGTCGAGCGCGGCGATGTCGTGCGCGTCGAGACGGGCGGGGGCGGCGGCTGGGGCCATCCCTTCGACCGGGAGGCAGAGCGGGTGCTTGCGGACGTACGCGGGGGCTTCGTCAGCCGGGCGTGCGCGGAGGAGCACTACGGTGTGGTGTCTGAGGACGACGGAGCGTCCATCGATGCCACGGCAACCGACAGGCGCCGCGCGGATCGGCCGCGGACGAAACTGTTCCATCGCCACGGCTACCACGAGGTGCTCAGCTGATGGCCGCGCATTCGGAGGCGCCTGCGCCGAGTCTCATCGTCGGCATCGATACCGGCGGCACCTTCACCGATGTGACGCTGCTCGATCCGGCTACCGGCCGGGTATGGACGGCCAAGACGCCGTCCACCCCGGACGACCCGTCGCAGGGTTTCGGCAACGGCATCGCCGAGGTGCTCGAGGTCTCGGGGCGGTCGGGCGCCGACATCGCCCGCGTGCTGCACGGCACGACTGTTGCGACCAACCTGATCCTCGAGGGCAAGGGGGCGCGCGCCGCGCTGCTCACCACGGCCGGCTTCAAGTACGTGCTCGAGATCGGGCGCCAGGACGTGCCCCGCAGCGCCAGCCTGTTCGCCTGGGTGAAGCCGAAGCGGCCGGTTCCGCCCGAGCGCATCTTCGAGATCAGCGGACGCATCGGGCCCGACGGCAAGGAGCTCCAGCCGCTGGATGAGGCCGCCGTCCGCGCGGCCGTGTGGACGATCAAGACCCAGGGCATTTCCTCGGTCGCCGTCGTGCTGCTGCACAGCTACGCCAATCCGGCGCACGAGCGGCGCGTTGCCGAGATCCTCGCTGATGAGATCCCAGGCGCGCTCGTATCCCTCTCGAGCGAGGTGCTTCCCGTGTTCCGCGAGTACGAGCGGAGCATGACGACGATCCTCAACGCCAGCGTCATGCCGGTGGTCTCCACGTACGTCGAGCGGCTCGATCGGCGCATCGCCGAGAGGGGCATTGCCGCGCCGCTCCTGCTGATGAAATCGAGCGGCGGCGTGACCAGCATACGTACCGTGCGGCGCGCACCCGTGGAGACGGCGCTGTCCGGCCCCGCCGCCGGCGCCGTCGGCGCGGCCTATGTCGGCGCCAGCTCCGGCCATCCAAATCTGATCGGGATCGACATCGGCGGCACCTCCGCCGACATTACCCTGATCCACGGAGGGGAGCCGGGCCTCACCACCAACGGCCGCATCGGCAAATGGCCGGTCGGCCTGCCCATGGTCGACATCGCCACCATCGGGGCCGGCGGCGGATCGATCGCCCGCGTCTCCGACACGGGCGCGCTGATGGTGGGGCCGCAGAGCGCCGGTGCCATGCCCGGTCCCGTCTGCTACCGCCGCGGCGGGATCGAGCCGACCGTGACGGATGCCCACCTCGTGCTCGGTCATTTGCCGCCCTACCTCCTGGGCGGCAGCTTCAAGCTCGATGTCGAAGCGGCACGGAACGCGATCCGCCGGCAGATCGCCGAGCCGCTGGGGCTCGAGCTCGAGGCGGCGGCGCGCGGCATCCTCGCCATCGTCGACAACAACATGGTGGGCGCCATCCGCGTGGTGTCGGTCGAACGCGGCCACGATCCGCGCGATTTCTCGCTGCTGCCCTTCGGCGGGGCGGGGCCGTTGCATGGTGGGGCGCTGGCGCGGCTGCTCGGCATGTCGACCATTGTCGTGCCACCGGGGCCTGGCGTGCTGTCGGCGCTCGGGCTGCTGGTCTCGAATCTCAAGGCCGAGTTCACACGCACGTGCCTGCAGAAGGCGGGCGAATTCGATGCCGGCACGGTTGCGCGCGTGTTCGCCGGCCTCGAGGCCGAGGCGCTCGCGTGGCTCGACGCCGAAGGCGTGTCGGAGGAGGCGCGCAGCGTCACCTGGCACGCCAGCCTGCGCTATCAGCACCAGGGCTTCGAGCTGAACGTGCCGTGGGCGTCCCGAGACGTCACAGAGGCGTCAGCGGCGGCAACGGTGGCGGCCTTCCATCGGCTGCACGAGCGGCTCTATACGTTCGCCCAGGAGGACACGCCGGTCGAGATCGTCACCCTCCGGGTCGATGCGCGAGGGATATTTCCAACGCCGGCCATGCACGAGCTGCCGCCTGTCGGCGCGCTGGAACAGGCGCGCGTGGGGACACAGTCCGTGTTCTTCGAGGCGGGGCGTGCCGAGTCCGGCATCTATGCCCGGGAGCGGCTCGGCGCTGGGGCCCGCATCGACGGCCCCGCCATCCTTACGCAGCTCGACGCCACCACGCTGCTGCTGCCTGGACAGGTCGGCGTGGTCGATCGCTTCGGCAACCTGATCGTCAGGGAAGGCGCGTGACGGGCTATTTCAGCGCGTCGAGGCGGGCCTGGGCGCGGGATACGCCGAGATCGAGGGCCTTGCGGTAGAGCACCCGGGCCCTCGCTATATCGGCAGCAACCCCGCGCGAGCCCCAGGCAGCCAGCATGTTCGGGTCATAGGTCTCGGCCAGTGCGAATAGCACGGGTCCTTGCTGGCTGTTTTCCGCCGCAACCAGGATCTCGCGCGCTCCTGCCACATCGCCGCTGCCGATGCGGCGCATAGCCTGTGCCAACACCGCCTCGACGCACCACCACGCAGCCTGCGGCGTCGAGCTCACGCTCAATCACCTCGTTCCACTGCTCGCCAGCGTTGATGCGCGTATTCCACCCGGCGCAGCAAAGCTTGTGCGCTCAGGTTACCGGGTGGGGAGTGGAGGAAGCGCGTTGAGGCGTGCTTGCGCACTGGCCACACCAAGCTTGAGCGCCCGAACATATAGCGACCTTGCCGTGGGCACGTCGGCGCTCACTCCGCGGCTGCCCCAGGCGGCCAACATCTCCGGGTCATAGGTCTGGGCGAGCATGAACAGCGCTGGCCCCTGCCCACCGTCTTCGGCCGTGCCCAGAAGCTCGCGTGCCCCCTTCACATCACCGCTGTCGATTCGCCGCTTGGCCTGCGCCAGCACCTCCTCGGCGCGCGCCCGCGCCTCGGCCATCTTCATCGCCGCTGCGGACGCCTGCTGCTGCACCGGCTGCGGGCTGTCGGCCGGCGCCCGGCCGTCGATGCTGCCGGTCACGTACTGCGCGGCACCCTCGACCTGGCGCTCCGGCGGCCGCTCGACCTGGCGCTCCGGTGACCGTTCGACCGGTCGCACCTGGACCTTGACGGTCTTGACCTCGGGCGCCTTGCTGTCGCTCGACGCCACGGCCACCGGGCTCGCTCCGACCGGCTTGGGCTTCTGCGGTCCGAGCCAGCCGCTCAGCCACAGCACCGACGGCACCACGATGATCAGCCCGGCGATCAGCCCCAGGACGGCCGCGCCCATCTGTTGGCGAAACCATCGCTGGTCGTCGTGGACGGCTGGCTGGCGCCAAGTCGACGGGATCGGCATCGGCTCGTCGTCGATGTGTGGCTCGGTCTCCGCCATAAGGCCGTGCGCCGGCCGCGGCTGCACGGGTGCATACGAGAGCGCCGAAAGCCCATCCTTGAACGTCGGCGCCAGCGTGCGCTGCCTCTCGGCCGAGACGAGATTGGCGAGGCTGGTCAGATCGGCGTTGGTCGCGCCGCAGCCGGCAGCGCCGCGGTTTGCCTGGTTCTGGGCAATCGATGCGGCCAGCAGCTGGGCAAGCTCTCTTGTCAGGTTGCTTGGAGGTGCCTGTGTGGTCTGGGCGCTCGGCTTCGAGCTGCCCTTGTCAGCCGCCTGGGGTGGGCCCGAGCCATTCCCCGAAGCCGGATCTCTAACCATCACGCCCCTCGTACGCTACACACGCTTCAACACGAGCCCCGTCGAGGCAGTACACCAACGTGCGCTCGTTCGTCCACGAGGTTGCCTGGCCGCAGCACGCATCGTGCAATGCGCCGAACGCGCCTGCCGCTCCCAATGTGGGGAGCCGGGCCGCCGCGTTGCGGCGGCATCAGCGCTCGACCAGCAAGGCTGGCCTATGCAGGTGTTCCCCGTGATCCAGTGAGCCGCGTGTATCCCTCGCCGCTCACCACTTGAAATAGACCGTCGGATTGTGGCGCAAATTATGGCGGGGTGACCTGCCGTGCTGACCGGCGGCCAAATCGAGGTCGGCGATGCCGTGGAGGTGCTGGTGCGGCCGCCAGAGACCATTCCGAGGCTGGGGGGTAAGCTCCGGGGCGCAGATAGCGCCCTTAACCGCAAGCAGAGCCGCAAAAAAGCCGGAAACGGACGACCAACATCCCTCGCAGCCTATTCGAGCCGTTGCACGCAGGCGCGAGCGCCCTTCCGGGCGTCACCCAGAAGCGCTAACTATGGCGCGCCAACGCGTGAGCAGGGGAAGCGACAGCCGGTATGGTGGATCACAGGGACAGTCTGGCCCGCGAGGTCGACGAGGAACTGCGGCGCGAGCAGCTCCTCAAGCTGTGGGAGCGATATGGCACCTACATCGTAGCGGCGGCGGCCCTCATCATCGTCGGCATCGGCGGCTTCAAATACTACGAGCACCGCCGCGGGGTGGCCGCGGAGGCCGCTGGCGCCCGCTTGGCACTGGCGAGCCGCGAGCTGGCGCAGAACAAGAAGGCCGAGGCGAGCAAGACGCTCGATGAGCTCGCCGCGACGGGTCCCGCGGGCTATGCCGCGCTGGCGCGCCTGCGGCTGGCTGCCGCCGACCGCGAAGCGGGCAAGACGGCGGAGGCCGCATCCGCCTACGAGGCGATCGCGAAGGCCGGTGGCATCGATCCGCTGCTTGGGGACTACGCCCAGCTGCAGGCTGCCATGTTGAGAGTGGATGGCGCCAGCTGGACGGATATGCAGAATCGGCTCAACGGTATAGCCGGGGACAATAATCCTTGGCGCTTCAGCGCCCGCGAGCTGCTCGGGCTGGCGGCGCAGAAGGCGGGCAAGAACGAGGAGGCGCGTACGGAGTTCCAGCGGCTCCTCGGCGATCGCAACACGCCTCCCAGCATTGCTGAGCGGGCACGCATCATGATGGCCATGCTGACCGAGGCGGAGCTGGCCAAGGCGGCAGCGCCCGGCGCCACGCCCCCAGCTCCGGCGCAGAAGGCGGAGCCAGCGGTCGAGGACAAGGCGAAAGCCAAGGCGCCGGACAAGAAAGCCAAGTAGAGTGAATATACGGGGCAGAGCGGGAGCGAGCATGGGCGGATGGGACAGCGGTAGGGCATGGGGCGTCGCCGGCGCGGCGGTGTTCTGCGCCGTGGCGCTGTCGGGCTGTGCCGACAGCCTCGCCGGCATGAGCATGCCGAGCCTGCCCAAGCTGCAGGACATCAATCCCTTCGCCGAGAAGGAAGTGCCGCTGCCCGGCAAGCGCGTGGCGGTAATCCAGCAGGAGAACATCACGGGCAGTCTCGCGGCCGCGGACAAGCCCATCAGCTTGCCGCCGCAACAACCCAACGACAGCTGGAGCCAGCCCGGCGGCGTCGCCAGCAACGCGCCGGGTCACCTGGCCCTGGGGGCGGCGATCAAGAACGCCTGGAGCGCGGACATCGGCACCGGCTCGAGCTTCTATGGCAAGCTCACCGCCAGCCCGATCGTCTACGACGGCAAAGTGTTCACCTTGGACGCGGCGGGCAGGATTTCGGCCTTCAGTGTCTCCGGCGGATCAGCGGTCTGGCGCGCCTCGACGACGCCCGAGGGCGAGAAGGACCGGGAAGGCTTCGGCGGCGGGCTGGCAGCCGATGGTGGCCGCATCTATGTCGGCACCGGCTACGGCTACGTGGTGGCTTACGAGGCGAGGACCGGCAAGAAGCTTTGGGAGAAGAATGTCGGCTCGCCGGTGCGCACCTCGCCGACCGCGGCGGCCGAGCGCGTATTCGCGGTCACCAAGGAGGGGCAGGTGTACTGCCTCTCGGGTTCCGACGGCTCCGAGCTGTGGAGCTTCCGCGGCATGGCCGAACGGGCGAGCCTGCTCTCTAACGCCAGCCCCGCGGTCGCGGGCGACATCGTCGTCGTCCCGTATCCGTCGGGCGATCTGGTGGCGCTGCGCGTTGCCGATGGTCAGGCGGTCTGGTCGGAGTCGCTCGCCCGCACGCGCACGGCCTCCTCCATGGCGGCGATGAGCGATACGGCGCGGCCGGCGATCGACAACGGCACCGTGTTCGCCGTCGGTCATGCCGGGCGCATGGTGGCGACGGCGCAGAAGACCGGCGAGCGGCTATGGTCGCTGACGGTGCCCAGCATCCAGGCGCCGTGGGTGGCGGGCGACACGGTGTATGTGGTGGACACCGGCGGGCAGGTCATGGCCATCACCCGCCGCGACGGCAAGATCCAGTGGACCGCCAAGCTCGCGGGGGCCTCGACCTGGTCCGGCCCGGTGCTGGCCGGCGGCCGCTTGTGGCTGACCTCGAACAAGGGTCATTTGGTCAGCGTCGACGCGGCCACCGGCAAGACGCTGACCACGCAGGATCTCGGCGCGCCCATCTACATCGCCCCCGTAGTGGCCGGCGGGCGCATGTTCGTGCTGACCGACAAGGCGCGCCTGATCGCCCTCAATTGAGTTTGCGCCGCGCAATTCGCTGTTGGCGTGCGAGCTGATATGCCCCCAACCATAGCCATCGTGGGCCGACCCAACGTCGGCAAATCGACGCTCTTCAACCGGCTCACGGCCAAGCGGACGGCGCTGGTCTCCGACATCCCCGGTCTGACGCGCGACCGCCGCACCGGCGAGGCCGAGATGGCCGGCCACAAGGTCACCCTGGTCGACACGGCGGGACTCGAGGAAGCGGCGCCAGGCTCGATCGCCGCGCGCATGCGCGCCCAGAGCGAGACCGCGATTGCGCAGGCCGATGTCGTGCTGTTTCTGCTCGATGCGCGCGACGGCGTGGTGCCGGCCGACGCGGCCTTCGCGCAAGTCGCGCGGGAATCGGGCCGCCCGGTGGTCCTGGCTGCCAACAAGTGCGAGGGCCGGGCCGGCGAGCAAGGCTTCTACGAGGCCTTCCGGCTCGGGCTCGGCGATCCGATCGCGATCTCCGCCGAGCACGGCGAGGGCATCGGCGATCTCGTGGCCAGCATCCTGGCGGCGCTCGGCCTGAAGCCGCTGCGGAAGGCCAAAGGCGAGGACGACAGCGGATCGGACGTGCAGGAGGATGCGCCGGCCGCGAGCCGTCCCATCCGTATCGCCATCGTCGGCCGGCCCAATGCCGGCAAGTCGACGCTGGTCAATGCGCTGCTGGGCGAGGAGCGCATGATCGTCGGGCCGGAGCCCGGCCTGACGCGCGACGCCGTCGCCACCGATTTCCTCTGGGCAGGCCGCCCCGTGCGCCTGTTCGATACGGCCGGGCTGCGCCGCAAGGCGCGCATCACCGAGCAGGCCGAGAAGCTGGCGGCCAGCGACGCCGTGCGTGCCATCCGCTTCGCCGAGGTGGTGGTGCTGATGATGGATGCGGAGCACCCCTTCGAGCACCAGGACCTGACGATCGGGTCGATGGCGGCCGAGGAGGGGCGCGCGCTGGTCATCGCCATCAACAAGTGGGACCTCGTGAGCGACAAGCAGAAAAGGCTGCAGGAGCTGCGGAAGACGGTCGAGTATCGCCTGGCGCAGGTGCCGGGGGTGCCGCTGATTGCCGTCTCGGCGCTGGCCGGCCGCGGGCTCGACAAGCTGATGGCGGCGGTGCTCGAGAGCTACGAAACCTGGAACCGCCGCGTGCCGACGCCGCAGCTCAACCGCTGGCTCAACGAGGCGCTGGAGCGGCATGCCCCGCCGGCCTCGAAAGGCCGGCGCGTCAAGATCCGCTTCATGACCCAGCCGTCGGCGCGGCCGCCGACCTTCGTGGCCTTCTGCTCGCGGCCCGAATCGCTGTCGGCATCTTACCTGCGCTACCTCACCAACAGCCTGCGCGACACCTTCGATCTGCCGGGCGTGCCGATCCGGTTCAAGCTGCGCAAGGGCGACAACCCATTTGCCGGCAAGTGATAAGGGGTCTCAAGCAAGAACATGCGACTACCTTTGTCAGCGTCAGCCACGGCAAATCCATCCGCGAGTGCGTAGAGATGCACTACCTTCTTAGCCAGCAATACCTTCGCCGATTGCTTGTGCGAGTGGTGGCTCTTTCGGCGGCGCTTCTCTTTTTCCAAGCGAGTGCCCAATCGAAGAGCCAGGAAAGCAGAGCAGGACTTGAAATTGCGTCGCTGGCTCGGAGGGTTCTCTTTGAGCACTACACTGGCATGATCTTGGACGTCCCAGCGGGCGCACCACTGTGTGCTTCAAGCACGGACGCCCACGCGCTCTATGATTGGGTGCGATCGGCGCGGGGGCACGCACAGCCTGAACAAGGACGGCATGGAGTTATTCCTAAACTCTGCAAAGCAGTTGAGGCCGAAAGGCCGAGGGTCGACCGAGCCGACAACAAACGCAAAATGACGATGAAGATAGCGGGCGCAGATTGCGACCTCTTCGCAAGAGTTATTCTACCGAAAATCATGCACTTCAAGTTTAGCGGAAACCCGTTGCGGCTTAGACATGACTATGTGTGGTTTGAAGCCGAAATGGAGAGCCAAATCAGAGCGCTGCCCAATTACCAGCGCCTTCCTCGTCCATTCGTGTCGACTACAAGCCCGCGTTCCTGGCTTAAGTTCAACGATCTCTATTTGCTGAATTGCACGAGGATCGAGGCCGAAGGGACTCTTTTGGCGACGCTGGGCGTCACCGAACAAGAGTGACCCCTTAGCACTCGCGAGTTCACGCGCGTCGAGGTCGCAAAGCATGTCGCATTGGTTCTCCGCAATGATCTTATCTTGGCAGTGCTCCAGACATCACCATCGGTCGGCCGATGGACGGGATAGTTGTGCGCGGTCTTGGGCCTCTGTTCAGTAGCCATTAGCCCGGCAGGCGGCGGGCGGTCTTGCACGCGTCCTGCCACGGGTCCTCGATGTGGGCCAGGCGGTGCAGCAGATTCAGCACAGTGAAGCGATCGGGGCGCATCTCCGGCCCCAGCTCGTCCCACCCTAGCGGGGTCGATACGGTGGCGCCGGCCCGCGCGCGCGCCGAGTAAGCCGCAACGGCCGTGGCGCCGCGGCCGTTGCGCAAATAATCGATGAAGATGCGGCCGTGGCGGGCCTTCTTGGATGCCGTCGCCAGGTAGCGCCGCGGGGTGTCCTTGGCCATGGCCTTGGCGAGCTCGTGAGCGAAATCCTTCACCACCGCCCAGTCCGCATGTGGCTTGAGCGGGGCATAGACGTGCAGGCCCTTGCCGCCGGTGGTCTTGACGAAGCTCTCGAGGCCGAACCCCTTCAGCCGATCGCGCACCTCCTGAGCGGCAGCGATCAGGTCGGACCAGCCCACCTCCGGAGCGGGGTCGAGATCGAAGGTGATACCGTCCGGTTTCTCGATATTGCCGAGCCTGACGCCCCAGACGTGAATCTCCAGTACAGATGCCTGCGTCAGCGCGATCAGGCCCTCGACGTCCTTGATGGCGAGCAGCTCTTCGCCCCCCTCTGGGTCTTTGCTGCGGATGACATGCTCGCCGATGCCGGCCCAGGCGTGCTTCTGGAAGAAGCAGCCGGCCTCGACTCCGCCGGGGCAGCGCACCAGCGCCAGGGGGCGGTCCACCACGTGCGGCGAAATCCAGGGCCAGAGCTCGGCGTAGAACTCGGCCAGCCCCTGCTTGGTGACGCCGACATCGGGCCACAGAACGCGATCGGGATGGGTGAGCGGGATCGGCAGTGCGGCAGACGCCGCAGCCGGGCCTTTGGTCTTCATGGCGGGCCTCTCGGGTGCAACGTCCGATGCCTGCTTGTCGTGGCGCAACCCCTTGAACACGGCGTGGCGGATGATGCCGTCGGCGGTCCAGCCGCGGAACTCGACCTCGGCCACCAGCGACGGCTTGGTCCAGCGCACGTTGCGGCGCGCGTCGGCAGGCAGCGCCTGATCGAGCGGAGCCCCCACAACGCGGAGGTCTTCGAGGCGCCGCCACAGGTCTTCCGCCGTTCGGGTGGAGAAGCCGGAGCCGACGCGGCCGGTGTAGACCAGCTTGCCCTTGTCGAAATAGCCGAGCGCCAGCGAGCCGATGACGCGGCGTTGCGTGGTGGACGGCACATAGCCGATGACGATGAATTCGTCGCTGTCGACGCATTTCGATTTGAGCCAGGCCTTGCTGCGGCCGGAGCGATAGGGTGCGCTTGCCAGCTTGGAGACGATGCCTTCGAGGCCCAATCGGCAGGCATGCTTGAGCACCACATCGCCGCGCTCGGCAAAATGCTCGCTATATTTGATCGTGCCGTCATCGATGCCCGTCAGCAGGCCGGCGAGGACGGTTTTGCGATCGAGCAGGCTCGCGCGCGTGAGATCGGTGCCGTCGAGATGCAGAAGGTCGAATGCGTAGTAGCGGAATCGGTCGCTGCGCCCCGCGCTCAGGTCGGCCTGCAGGCCGCCGAAGTCGGGCGTGCCCCGCTCCGTCTCCACCACCACCTCGCCGTCGAGAAGGGCCGTCATGACCGGCAGCGCTTCGAGGGCCTTCTTCAGCGAGGGAAACTTGGACGTCCAGTCGAGCCCGGTGCGCGTCTTCAGCTTCACGTGGCCGCGGTCGATGCGGGCGAGCAAGCGATAGCCGTCGAACTTGATCTCGTGCACCCAGGCATCGCCCGGCGGCGGGCGGGTCGCGAGGCTGGCTAGCTGCGGCTCGATGAAGCCCGGCAGCGAGGCGCTCTTGCCGCCCTTGATGGTTTGCGGCGACTGCTTCGCAGGCGCATGAACAGTTTCAGCGCCTTGGTTTTGCTGCCTCGCCCCGCCGTTCGCCCGCTTCGGCTTGATCTTGACGCGGCTGTCCGCCACGTCGTCGATGGTGCGGCCGGTCTTCACCGAGCGGGGCTGCGCCTCCAGGAGATCCGCCGCCGCTGCATCGTTTGCGTGCTCGTCTTCGGCCTTGATCAGCAGCCAGTTCTCCTTGCCCCCGCTGTCGCGCCCCTTCATGCGCACAAGGTGCCAGCGGCCCCCGAGCTTGCTGCCCTTCAGCTCGAACTCCAGGTGGCCCTTGGCGAGCCCCTTGTGCGGGTCGCCGTCGGTGAACCACCGTCCACGGTCCCAGACGATGATACTGCCGGCACCGTATTCGCCCTCCGGGATCCTGCCCTCGAACTCGGCGTAGTCGAGCGGGTGGTCCTCGACCCGTACGGCCAGGCGCTTGTCGTGGGGCGACAGGCTCGGGCCCTTGGTGACGGCCCAGCTCTTCAGCACCCCGTCGAGCTCCAGCCGCAGATCGTAGTGCAGCCGGCGCGCGGCATGCTTGTGCACAACGAACAGGTGCCCGGTGGCGCGCTTCAGCTTGCCGCGCGGCTCGGCGGTGCGCGTGAAATTGCGTTTGCGGTGATAGTCGCGCAGCGCGGTCGGGGGCATATCGGCGCCGTCACCCCGCCTTCCTCGCGCGCGCCTTGCCCTTGCGGGCAGCCTTGGCCGGCTCGCTCGGCGGCTTCTTGGCCGCGGCGCGGCCGGCGCCCTTGATCTCGCCCTCGACGCTGCGGCGCAGCGCGTCCATCAGGTTGATGACGTTGGTCTGGCGATGGGTCGGCTGCGGCTTCACCGGCATGCCCTTCTGCTTGGAGCGGATCAGCTCGATGACGGCGTTCTCGTAGCGGTCCTCGAACTCCTCCGGCTCGAACTTGCCGCTCATCTTCTCGATGATGTGCTTGGCGAGCTCGAGCATCTCCTTCGGCAGGGCGAGGTCGGGGACCTCGTCGAAGTAGGTGTTGGCGGCGTGCACCTCGTTGCCGTAGCGCAGGCTGATCGCCACGATCCCCTTGGCATGCGGCTCCAGCATCATCAGCCGCTCGCGGCGGAACAGCACCACGCGCGCCAGGCCCACCTTCTTCTCCGCGCGCATGGCGTCGCGAATGACGGCAAACGCTTCCTCGCCCACGCGGTCGGTCGGCGCCAGGAAGTAGGGGGTATCGAGGTAGAGCTCGTCGACCTCCTCGCGCGGCACGAACTTCTCGATGTCGATGGTATGGTTGCTCTCGATCTGCACCGCCTTCAGCTCGTCGTCCTCGAGCATGATGTACTCGCCCTTGGCCACCTCGTAGCCCTTGGCCTGCTCCTCGGATTCGACCGGCTCGCCGGTCTGCTCGTCGACGAACTGGCGGCGCACACGATTGCCGGTCTGACGATTGAGGGTGCGAAACGACACGCGCTCCGACGTCGTCGTCGCCGGGTACAGGGCGACGGGGCACGAGACGAGCGAGAGCTTCAGGTAACCCTTCCAGTTGGGCCTGGGCGCCATGCGAGGAACTCCGATACGCGATTACAACGGCGAAGCCCGCATGCTAGCCTAAGAGCCGGCCACCGTCCCACCTGCAGCCGAAGAATTGGTGACGAGCGAACGAGTCCGGCCACGACTGGGTTTCCTGACACCTCCAAAGGTACCCTGCGTTAACCTCGTTAACCGGCCGATGGGGTTCGGGTATTGCCGCGGGGGCGCTGCAGCCGGCCGCCAAAAGGAAATGGCCCGCGGCTTGGGGGGACCGCGGGCCAAAGCACGACAGGCGCGTGAGGGAAGCAGAAGGGGGGTTCTGCGCGCCAGTCTGCAAGGAAAACTCCAGAGGAACCGAAAGGTTCCGGATCACCTGAAGATTTTTCTGGACCCGAAAAGTTGGGCTGGCCCATGGTCCACAGCCTTGCGGCACAAGCGAATATTGCTTCGCAACCACTGCTTTGCAGCGCGTCAGGAACCCCGTCGGTTCCGCCTTGGACGTCACGATCCCGTTACCGGGCATGGGTGCACCCACATGACGCGTTCCGTCTACTCCCCGCTCCTCGCGACCGGCCAAGCCCGTCCAGGGGCCGCCTTGCTCATCGCGCGTGCACGAATGGCAAGCTCTGATCAGTCGGCGGGCACCTGCTGCCTGGATCGGACGCTGACCGCTGCGATTGCCTGACAGCCGTGCCGGCGATGGTTGGCGAAGCACGATTGCGCCATCGCGCTCGCGCGGCGAGCCGGCCATCCTCCGCGCGCACATCTCGCCTTCGCCCGGCACGTACGCTCACCACAAGAAAGACAAAAAGTAGCGTTGGATTTTCAATCAGCGTGAGCCGAGGCCGCTCGATCGCAGAGCCGCAAGCCTGGCGCAAAAGTCCGGAGCACACCCGCGGGCGCAGCGAGCGCCCTCGACCTGCCGCCCGGAGACGGCGTGAGAGCGTCCGCCACGCGACGGTTGCAGCACGATGCCGGATCTCGCCTTGCATGGAACCCGTTCCGTCGAGGTTGGGACAGCAGCGTGCTGCAGAGCACTCAGAAGAGGAGCGATCTCCATGACAGAAATGTTTGCGCAAGGCGATTTGCTGATCGAGCGGGTTGCAGACGTGGAGCCGTCGGGCACGATCCTCGCGCCGGATCCAACGGGCGCCACCGTGCTGGCTGAGGGCGAGCTGACGGGGCACCGCCATGCGATCTACGATCGCGTGACGATGTTCCGTGACGATGCTCTGGCCCGGGAGATCCCTGCGGGCCTGTACGTCGGCCACGTGAAGGTCGATGGCGGCTCGGCGCTGATCCATCACCAGGAGCACGCGCCGATCAGCTTGGCGGAAGGCACCTACCGGGTTCGCCGGCAGCGCGAGCTGGAGCCGAAGGACGCGGTGCTTGTCGCTGATTGAGGTTGCGCGGCTGACGGACGCGCAGAGGGCCGAGCTCGGCACCTACGGGCGGCGGTGGAGCCAGTTGCGAAGCTCCAGCGCTGCGTGCGATCGCGCCGCGGCAGAGGATGGCGTCGTCAGGGCCTACAAGGCGGCGGACCTGCCTGCGCCGCGCGACATCGTGTGGAGCGCCGGGCCCTGGGAGATGGCGAACGCCTGGGCGCGCGCTCGCGACTCCGCTGGCGACAACGTGCGCTCGCGGGTGGTCGACTACGTGTGTCGCAGGGCCGAAGGCGCGACCGACCGCGCGGTAGGGCTGGCCGTCAGGGTGGCGCTCGCCGGCGAGCCGCGACTCACCCGCGTGCCCGGCTTTTGCACCAGCATCGATGAAGCCGTGCACCGCGACTGCGATCGCGTGCGTGCCCGCTTGCGCACGCGCCTTGCCAACTTCCTCATGCTGCCGCACCGCAGAGCCAACCTCAGCTTCGCGTCGAGTAGTTTCAGCCTACACTCGGCTCCGACGCTGGGCGCGCTCGAGTACTTCCACGATATTTGCGGGCTGCAGCGCCAGACGGAGGCGCTCGGCGGTTTGTGGCAGATCGCCAAGAACGCTGCATGGATGCTGCCGCACGAGCAGGTCTGCTGGCTGGCGGAACGGCCGGAGTTCGTGCGCCGCGACGACCGGGGACGCCTGCACTTCGCCAAGGGGCCCGCGGTGGGATATGCCGATGGCTGGTCGGCCTACGCCTGGAAGGGCGTGCTGGTGCCGCGCTGGATGATCGAGCGGCCGGAGCTCATCAGCGTGCACGCGATCGGTGCTGCGCTGGATCCCCAAGTCAGGCGCTGCATGATCGAGATCCTGACGCCCGAGCGCTTCATCGCCCAGGGTGGCGCCTATCGGGTCTCGCAGGACGAGGCGGGCGTTCTGTGGCGGCAGCGATGGCGCTGGGAGGCGTGGGCGGCGGTCGAGGTCGTCAACGGCACGCCGGAGCCGGATGGCAGACACAAGCGCTATTTTCTGCAGGTTCCAGCCAACATGCGCTCCGCCCGCGAGGCCGTGGCGTGGACCTACGGCCTGCCCGAGCAGCGCTATCGCCCCATCGTCCGCACGTGAGCGCCCACGCTTGACAGTGCGGCCGGCCATCCCCGACATGGGACCGCCATGACCGAAGTCCTGTTCTATCATCTCGAGCACCAGCCGCTCGAGCGCGTGCTGCCGACCCTGGTCGAGAAAACGCTCGAGCGCGGCTGGCGTGCGGTGGTGCAGGCGGGCTCCGAGGAGCGCGTCGAGGCGCTCGATACGCTGCTGTGGACCTACCGCGAGGACGGCTTCCTGCCGCACGGCACCCGCCGCGACGGCAACGTCGCCCTGCAGCCCGTGTACCTCACCACCGACGAGGACAACCCGAACGGCGCTCAGGTGCGGTTCCTCGTCGATGGCGCTGAGGCGCCCGATCTCTCGCCCTACACCCGTGTCGTCTATCTGTTCGACGGCCGGGACGCGGCGGCGGTGGCGCAGGCGCGCCAGCAGTGGAAGGGCGCGAAGGAGGGCGGCTTCGCGGCGACCTACTGGCAGCAGTCGCCGGAAGGGCGCTGGGAGAAGAAGGCGTAGTGTTCGATCTCCCTCTCCCCATCTCTTCCGATGGGGTGAGGGGCAGAGGTAACCGCCGGAGCAAGCATCTGCTCCTCACACTAGTCTCCCTGTCCTTACGGGGAGACGTGATTGCGCCTCGCGAGGTGCGGATCGAGCGCCCAGGCGATCGGCACGGTGACGACGGCGAGGGCGGCGATCACCAGCAGGGCGGGTGCCACGCCCGAGAGATCGCTGACGATACCGAACACGAGAGGCGCGGTCGCACCGGCTGCGCTGCCGAGCGTGTAGAAGAGCCCGAAGGACCGGCTCTGGCGATCCTCGCGCACGAACTCAGCCACGGTGCCGTAGAGCACCGACGACGTGCCGTTGAGCGCGATGCCGACGGGAAGCAGCAGGATCATCGCCCAGGCCAGCGGAGCGGCGACCACCAGCGCGATCAGCGCGCCCGTTGCGAGTTCCGTCAGGACGACGGTGCGCAGGATGCCGACTCGCTCGGCTGCCAGCCCACAGACCAGTTTGCCGGCAGCGCCGCCGATGAAGACCAGCGCCAGCGCAAAGCCGACGCTGGCGACGCTGGCGCCCTTGCCGATCAGCAGGAAGGGCACAAAGGTGAGAAAACCGGTGCGGCAGGCGCTGTCGATCACCTGGATGGCGCCGAGCAGGGCAAAGCCCTTGGGGTTGGTGAAGCCCCAACCGGCCGCGTCGGCCCGCGGGCGCTGCACGGCCGGTGGCGTGGTCCTCCCGGTCCAGCCGCCCAGCGCGATCAGCGTGGCGATGCCCACGGCCACGACGATGAGGCCGTAGACGGCGACGCTGCTCTGCCAGCCGATTGCCGCAATGCCGAGCCCCATGCCCGCCGCCACGACCATCTTGCCGACATCGCCGACGAAATTGTAGACGCCCAGCGCCGCGCGGCGGGATGCCGGCGCATAGGCCTTGGAGATCAGCGTGGAGGCAATCGGATGCTGGACGGCCGAGCCGACGCCGGTCAGCAGAATGAGGGCACCCAGCACGGCGTAGCTCTGGGACGTCGCCAGCACTGCGAAGCCGAACCCCGCGAGCATGGAGCCGGCGGCCAGCAGTGCTCGCTCGCCGACCCGCTCGGCCAGCATGCCCGCCGGCAGCTGCAACAGTGCCATGGCGGTGGAATAGGCCATCCGCAACGTGCCGACTTGCACGTAGCTGAGCCCGAACGCCTGGGCCCAGATCGGCAGCAGCACGTAGAGGGCATCGGCGATGCCGTCGTGCACGAAGTGCGCCGCGCAGGTGGCCGCCAGCGTTCGCCGCTCGCTGACGCCGCCGTTTGCCGGGGCCGGCTCCTGCTCCGCGCCGACGCTCACCGCGATCGCCCTTCCCTCTACTCGCGCCTGGAGGCGATCCAGACGGCCAGCATCTCCCGCTCCTCGGGCGTGATCTGCGTCACGTTCGAGGGCGGCATGGCGCTGGTCCACACCGCGTTGACGGCGATCTCGCGCGCGTTGGCGCGGATGCGGGCCGGCGTGTCGAGCATCACGCCCTTCGGCGCCACGGTGATCCCGGCCCACACCGGCTCGCGCGCGTGGCACATGCTGCAGCGGCTGATGACGATGTCCTCGACGTCCTTGAAGCTCACGGGCGTAGCGGCAGCGGGCGCCTCCGCCCGCTTGCCCCGCTGCCGCGGCTGCTCGGCGGGTCCCAGCGAGGAGAGCCACATGATCGCAAGGCCGCACGCGGCGGCTACGGCCCAGGTCCACCACGGGCTCGGCAGTCCCTGGTGGCGCAGGTTGTAGAAATGGCGGATTACCCCGCCCATGATGAGCGTGAGCGCCAGGATTACCCAGTTGAAGCGGGTGGCGTAGGCCAGCGGGTAGTGGTTCGAGATCATCACGAACACCACGGGCAGGGTGAGATAATTGTTGTGCGTCGAGCGCTGCTTGCCGCGCTGGCCGTGGACGGGGTCGGGCATGCGGCCGGCGATCAGATCAGCCACCACCTTGCGTTGGCCCGGGATGATGATCATCAGCACGTTGGCGGCCATGATGGTGCCGATCAGCGCGCCCATCTGCATGAAGGCGCCACGCGGCGAGAACACCAGCGTGCAGCCGTAGGTGAGCCCCACGAGGAACACGAAGCCGACGGCGGCCAGCACGGTCTCGTTGCGGCCGAGGGCTGAGCGGCACAGCCCGTCGTAGACGGCCCAGCCGAGCACCAGGCCCGCGATGCTCACGGCGATCCCGGTCGCCGGCGAGATGTTCAGCACCGCCGGATCGATCAGGTACAGGCTGGCGCTGGCGTAGTAGACGGCGACCATCAGCACGAAGCCCGAGATCCAGGTGGCGTAGGCCTCCCACTTGAACCAGGTCAGGTCCTCGGGCATGCGCGCCGGCGCCACCAGGTATTTGACCATGTTATAGAAGCCGCCGCCGTGCACCTGCCAGGCCTCGCCGTAGGCCTGCGCCGGCAGCCCCTCGCGCTGCTTGAGGCTGTAGTCGAGGTGGATGAAGTAGAAGGATGAGCCGATCCAGGCGATGCCGGCGATCACGTGCAGCCAGCGCAGAAAGGCCTCACCCCAGAGCAGCAGGATGTCCCACACCGGCAGTTCCCCCCGATCAGCGCGCGCCCGGAATCCGTGCAACCAGCGTGCCACAACGCCCTCGGAAGGCAAGCGGCGCTCGGAAACAGCCGTCCCCGAGCTGTCATCCCGGCGCTCGTCGCCGGGATCCATCGCGCCGCAAACTCCGATCGTACACCGTGTGCCGATCGCTGGATGCCGGGGACAAGCCCGGCATGAGAGCATCACGCCGAAAGCAGGTCGGCCAGAACGCTGGCGATCACCACGGTAGCGCGCTCGAGATCCCTGAGCACCAGGTTCTCATCTCCCCGTTTGGCGTTGGCCTCGAGGATGGTTCGGGGTCCGGCGCCGTAGAGCACGATGGGTATGCCGGCCTCGCCGTAGAGTCGCGCGTCGGTGTAGAGCGGCGTGGCGGTGGCGGGGATCGCCTCGCCGAGCACGGCGGAGGCGCGTGCGCGGATCGTCGCGGCCAGCCGCTCGTGGCCCGGCAGCGGCACCAGCGCCCGCGCGAGCAGCAGCCGGCGGATGTCGACCGAGATGCCGGGCAAGTCCTGGACGGCCTCGCGGATCACGCGGCCGAGGCGCATCTCGACCGCCTGCGGGTCGTCCTCCGGGATCAGGCGCCGATCGAGGCGGAAGGACACCTTGTCGGGAACGACATTGGTGTTGATGCCGCCCTCGATGCGGCCAACCGTGAGGGTCGGGCTGACGATGCCGGCGATCTTCGATTTCGTCGCGTGGTAGCTCTCGCGCTCGGCATAGAGCGCATTGAGGATGGCGACCGCCGCCGCCAGGGCGTCGTGCCCGGTCTCCGGCATGGCAGCATGCGCGGCGGTGCCCCGCACGGTGACCTCGAGCTGCAGGCAACCGTTGTGCGCGGTGACGACGGCGTAGGAAAAGCCGGCACCGATGGCGAGATCGGGCTTGGTCGCCTTGGTTTGCAGGAGGTACCCAGGGCCCAGCAGGCCGCCGAACTCCTCGTCGTAGGTGAAATGCAGCTCGACGGCGCCGCGCAGCGGCAGCCCCAGGGCTTCCAGCGCCAGCAGGGCGAAGGTGTAGGTGGCGAAATCGGACTTCGAGACGGCAACGCCGCGGCCGTACATGCGCCCGTTCTCGATGAAGCCCGCATAGGGCGGCTTGGTCCAGCCGGCGCCGGGCGGCACCACGTCGCCGTGCGCATTGAGGGCGATGATCGGGCCGGCCTCAGGATTGGGGCCGAAGCGACGCCGCACGATGAGATTGGTGATCGAGGTCAGCCCCGCCGCTTGCACGGCATCGGCCGCGACGGGATAGCGCTCGACCGTGAAGCCCAGCCCTTCGAGCAACTCGGCCGTCCGCTCGGCATGGCGCGCGTTGTCGCCGGGCGGGGTGTCGGTCGGCACCCGCACCAGCTCACGCAGGAAGGCGACCTCCTCGGCGAAGCGCTGCTCGACCAGCCGGGCGATCTCGTCTTGCGTCGGCGCCGCCATCTCAAGCTCCTGCCGCGAAGCGCCGGTCGAGCCTGCGCACGGTGTCCAGCAGCACGCGCACCGCCACGTCGGCGTCCGCCGCCGTGATCTGCTCGGCCGGGTTGTGGCTGATGCCCTCCTTGCAGCGCACGAAGATCATACCGGCAGGGCAGAGCTTCGCCATCATCATGGCGTCATGCCCGGCGCCGGAGGAGAGTTCCAGCACGTCCATGCCGCAGGCGGCGATCGCCTCGCGGACGGCCGTGGTGATGCCGGGGTCGAGCGCCGTTGCCGGGATCTCCTGATAGATCTGGGTTTCGATCTCGATGCGCCGCCTGGTCGCAATGTCGCGGAGCAGCGCCAGCAGCTCCCGTTGAGCGCGATGGCGCACGGCGTCGTGCGGGCTGCGCATGTCGACCGTGAACTCCACGCGGCCAGGGATCACATTGGGCGCCCCCGGCCGGGCGTCCATCCGACCGACGGTGGCGACGAGATCGGCATGCGACCCGCCCAGGCGCTCGATGGCCACGATCATCTCGGCCGCGGCCGCGAGCGCATCGCGGCGAAAGCCCATCGGCACCGTGCCGGCGTGGCCGGCAAAGCCGTGCAGCGTGACGATCAGGCGGATCGCGCCATCGATCGCCGTGACGACGGCGGCAGCATGGCCCTTGTCGTGTAGCACCGGCCCCTGCTCGATATGCAGCTCCAGATAGGCGGCGACGCCGTCTCTCTCGCACGCACAGCTGCGGTAAGCATCGGCGTCTCCGCCGGCGTTCGCCAGCGCTTCGCGCACGCTGACACCCTCGCGATCGCGCACATCGAAGATGGCGGGCTCCAGCGTGCAGGCCAGCGCGCTGGAGGTGAGGAGGTGGGTGGGAAAGCGGATGCCCTCCTCCTCGCCGAAGGCGACGACCTCGATGGCGTGGTCCAGCCGCTCGCCGCGGCCCGCCAGCTCGCCGACCGCGGCAATCGCCGCCAGCACGCCCAGGTTGCCGTCGTATTTGCCGGCATCGACCACGCTATCGATGTGCGAGCCGAGCATCAGGGCCGGCGCCCCCGCTTTCCTGCCCTCGTAGCGGCCGAGGACATTGCAGACCGCGTCGACCCGCACCCGCATGCCGGCCTCCTCCATCCAGGCCTGCACCTGCCGCATGGCCGCGAGATGCGCCGGGGTGAGATAGCGGCGGGTGAGCTGGCCCGGCACTTCCGTGAAGGCCGCGAGCGCATCGAGCCGGGCCATTAGGGGAGGGCCGAAGCGCGGGGGATCGCTTGCCCCGTCCCGGGCCGTCGTTGCCCTGTTTTCGATCATGGCTCGGATCGTAGGTCGTGCAGCCGCCGATGTGAAGCGCGCGAGGGCTCGCCTGGGGGCTCGAGCTGTGCGAGATGTACGGGCGAACCCCCCGGAGCCTGGATGATGGGCCAAGCCAGCATCGAACTCGCGCGATTGAATACGGCAGATCGCGGTGCCTTTGTCGCCGCTTTGGGGGCGATCTTCGAGGACGCGCCGTGGGTGGCGGAGCGGGCGTTTGCCGCGCGGCCGTTCGCCACCGTCGTCGACCTGCACCGGGCGATGCTGGACGCAGTCAACGCGGCGGGCGAGCAGGCGCAGCTCGCCTTCGTCCGCGGCCACCCGGAGCTCGGCGGCAAGGTCGCGCGCGCCGGCGCCATGACCGACGCTTCGCGCCAGGAACAGGGCGGCCTGGGGCTCGATCGGTTGAGCGATGCGGAATATGAACGCTTCGGGCGCCTGAACTCCGCGTATCGCGTGCGCTTCGGAATCCCCTTCATCATCTGCGTGCGCCGCCACACGCGCGATTCGATCCTGGCCAGCTTCGAGCGGCGGCTTGGCAACAGCCCCGAGACGGAACGGGCAGCGGCGCTCGAGGAGATCGGCCACATCACACGCCTGCGCCTCGCCGAGCAGGTCGATGGTCCCGGCAAGCCGAAGACGGACGGGCGGCTGTCGACGCATGTGCTGGATACGGCCTCCGGCAAGCCGGCGGGCGGCATCAGGGTCGTGCTCACGGAGCGCGGCGCAAGCGCCGTCGGCGTGCTGAAGGAGACCGTCACCAACGCCGACGGGCGCACCGATCCACCGCTGCTGCACGGCGCGCCGCTGCGCATCGGCAGCTATGAGATCGCCTTCCACATCGGCGCCTATTTCGCAGCGAGCGGCACGCCGACCGCCGACCCGGCGTATCTCGACGTGGTGCCGATCCGCTTCGCCATCGCCGAGCCGGAAGGGCATTACCACGTGCCGCTGCTGGTATCGCCCTGGAGCTATTCGACCTACAGGGGCAGCTGAGGGTTACCCATGAGCAAGCTCGACACGATCATCCGCGGCGGGCGCGTCGCCAACGCCAGCGACACCGTTGTCTGCGACGTCGGCATCCGCAATGGCCGGATCGCGGCGCTCGGCGACGACCTCGGCACGGCCGATGACGTGATAGACGCGCGCGGCAAGCTGGTGCTGCCCGGGGGCATCGACAGCCACGTGCATTTCGCGCAGCCGAGCGGCCCCGGCATCGTCATGGCGGACGATTTCGAGAGCGGCACGCGGGCCGCGGCCTTCGGCGGCAACACGCTGGTGATGCCGTTCTGCATGCAGCAGAAGGGCCAGAGCCTGCGCCAGGCCGTGAAGGACTATCACGCCAACGCGGATGGGCGCTGCCACGTGGACGTGAGCTTCCACCTCGTCATCTCGGACCCCACACCCCAGGTGCTGGGCCAGGAGCTGCCGGCCCTGGTCGGCGACGGCTACACCTCCTTCAAGGTGTTCATGACCTATCAGGACCTGGCGCTCAGCGACATCCAGCTGCTCAAGGTGTTCTCCACCGCGCGCGAGACCGGTGCGCTGGTGATGGTGCACGCCGAGAACTACGACGCCATCCGCTTCCTCACGGAGCGGCTGGAGCGCGCCGGCAACATCGCGCCCAAGTTCCACGCCACCTCGCGGCCGATCCCGGTCGAGCGTGAGGCGACGCACCGCGCCATCAGCCTGGCCGAGCTGGTCGATGTGCCGATCATGATCGTGCACGTGTCGAACGGGGAGTCGATGGAGCAGATCCGCTGGGCGCAGAACCGCGGCCTCAAGGTGTTCGGCGAGACCTGCCCGCAGTATCTGGTGCTGACGGCGAAGGCCCTGGACGGGCTCAACATGGAGGGCGCCAAGTACGTCTGCAGCCCGCCGCCGCGCGATGCGGCGAGCCAGAAGGCCTGCTGGCTGGGGCTCGAGACCGGCGTGTTCCAGGTGTACTCGTCGGACCACTGCCCGTTCCGCTACGACGATCCGCAAGGCAAGCTGACGCCGAAGGGCCGCACCAGCTTCCGCTGGGTGCCGAACGGCATCCCGGGCGTGGAGACGCGGCTGCCGATCCTGTTCTCGGAAGGGGTCGTGAAGGGGCGCATCACGCTCAACCAGTTCGTGGCCTTGAGCGCAACGAACCATGCCAAGATGTACGGGCTGCACCCCCGGAAGGGCACCATCGCTGTCGGCGCCGACGCCGACATCGCCATCTGGGACCCCGACCGCAAGGTGACGATCCGGCAGGAGATCCTGCATCACGGTTCGGACTACACGCCCTACGAGGGGTTCGAGGTGACGGGCTGGCCGGTGACGACCATCGTGCGCGGCCGGACCATCGTGTGCGACGGGACGCTTGCTGGAGGCGCCTGCAGCGGCGAGCACGTCTCCCGCGAGCGCTCGCTCTATGCCGTGCCGGGCGGCGTTGCGGCTGCGGATTCCCGCTAGAAAGCGGATTTGTGTCGACGGCGCGTGCACTCGGGTCGGACGATCTGCCGAGGACCCGATCCCGACGTTCAAATGCGCAAGTACGTTCCGAAGTACCTGTTACTGAATGCTCCTTGCGTGCCGCAGGTTCGGCAGCGGAAGGCCATGCTGACTGACAAGATTGAAGCGGCGCCCAGGGAGAAACTGCTGTTGTCCCCCGCTCTCGTTCCCGCCGGGTGAGGCCTATCAGTTCGACTGGAGCCACGAGGTCGTCGTGCTCGCCGGCACGACGACGGTTGTGAAGGTGGCGCACGTACGGCAGTGCTACGGCCGCATGCTGTTCGTGCGGGCCTAGCCAGAGTCAGGGTTAGTCCTGATTTCGCTCCGCCATTCGATCAGGCGATATGTCGGGGTAGTGCGGCCAACACGACGGCCGTCAAACACCTTCCTGATTACCCATAATCCTCCGCCACGATCCCGCCTCGCGAATCGGCGAAATCATGAGTGCACTCAGGGAGGTGCACCATGGCACGCAACAAGGTGCAGTTTCAACGAGGCCTGTCGGACGTGGA
>Ga0247727_10003090_pt1 | contig 37278 bp, 33 predicted proteins | sample WisWelCaveWW1625_FD_202498 | JGI IMG/M metagenome (GOLD analysis project Ga0247727, IMG submission 202498) | Biofilm microbial communities from Wishing Well Cave, Virginia, United States - WW16-25 | ecosystem: Environmental > Aquatic > Deep subsurface > Groundwater > Cave microbial mat | place...
GCATGGCAAGAAAGTTGCTGGCGAATCCCATTCCATGGATCATTCCGAATGTTCCCGTGATGCAATACAGAAGGAGCCGCTTCTTGCCGGATTCCGGTGAAAATCCAGGAATCAAGTTGGCGATGCTGCTGCCAAGGATAGTAAGGGGAATCAGCAATTCTGCAGTCGCAGCGGAGAACAGCGGAACAAAATATACCGATATGGCAAGTGTCAGACAATGGCCAGCTGTAAAGGCCGTCACAAGCATGGCAACGGTTTTCCATTGGCGGATGCGATAAACAGCGCAAATGGCGATGAGAAACAAGATGTGATCCAGTGCTGAGGCATTCAGGATGTGTTGCAGGCCTGCCTGGAAATAAATCCAATCCGGTGACATGTTCGTTGCGAACGATTTTCCGGAAATATAAGCAGCAAGGCCCGTTGAAATCCTGCTAAATTTGAATGGATTATGGTATTCATACTATTGGCAAACATTGCCTGGAACCATTGCTGCAAGTCTGCGATCGGAATTTATTCATGCAATTCCGCGAACCATCCTTATTATGTATCTGTATTTCAGGCTGAGCACAATGAAAGCAGGAAATCAATCGAGATCACTTGCAAAATATTCACTGATGATTTTGAACGGGCGATTGCCGCTGAATCCGGGATTTCGCCGATGCTGGATACAGGGAAAGAAATTCCCAATGCAGCGGAACTTGCAGGAAAATACCTTCTTCAAAATTTTTCGATAGATGTGAACGGAACGGCGGTAAAATTGAAGTTCCTCGGAAAGGAACACGAAAACGATCTGACCTATTGTTACCTGGAGTCAACCGAAATTTCCCCGGTTTCAAACGTGACTTTCAAGGTTACCAACCTGATTGCAATATATGATGAGCAATTGAATATTGTCCACCTGAAATCCGGCGGGATCACGCGAAGTCTTTTGTTAAATAAGAACGAAACGAGCGGAACCGTCAGGTTTCCGTAAACAGGCAAATTGGAGATCATCCGGTGGCATTCAGATATTTAATCACGGCAGCGCTGATCATTTTGCTTTTCCGCCCGGTTGCGGGACAGCAACTTCGCGTGGCTGCAGCAGCCAACGCGCAATACGCAGTTGCAGAACTGATCGAAGCTTTTACCGATTCCACCGGTATTGAAACCGAAATGATCAGCACCTCATCTGGCAAACTGGCCGCCCAGATTCGCAACGGCGCCCCCTATGACGTTTTCCTTTCTGCAGACATGAGTACTGTGGAGAGTCTCTGCAGGGAAGGATTTTGCGGGAGCGAAGTAATCCCTTATGCTGTTGGAAGACTTGTGATCTGGACGGTGAATGACCTGGATCTTTCGGCCGGACTGCAATCGCTTTTGCACGAAAGCATAAAAAAAATTGCGATTGCGAATCCGGAAACCGCGCCTTATGGAGCCGCTGCGATTGAATCGCTGAAGTCGGCCGGATTGTATGATTCAGTCAGCTCAAAACTTGTATTTGGAGAGTCCATTTCACAAGTAAACCAATATGTGATGTCAGGTACAGCTGAAATCGGACTCACATCCAAAAGTGTTGTCTTGTCCAAAATGAAAGGACAGGGAACATGGGTGGCAGTTCCCGATTCCATACATTCTGCGTTGATACATGGAATGGCAATCACTAGTTTCGGCAAACAAAACCATGAGCAGGGTTCCATGCAATTTTTGCGATTTGTTTCTTCGCCGGCCGCAGCCCGCATTTTCGAAAATCACGGTTATGGAAAAATCAGTGCGAATCAGACCCGGATCATAGAATCAGAAAATGGCAATTCAAGCGCCGTAAGCCGCGCTGCAAGTTGGGAGCCATTCTGGCTTACTTTCAAACTCGCCGGAATCACCACTCTGATCCTATTGCTGATTGGAATTCCGCTTGCCTGGTGGCTTGCTTCGGGCAAGTGGAAAATCAAGCCGGTCCTGGAGGCAATGATCGCATTGCCGGTTGTTCTTCCGCCGACTGTCCTCGGATTTTATCTGCTCTTGTTATTGAGTCCGCAATCGGGACCAGGAAGGTGGTTCGACGAAAATTTTGGCATCCGCCTGGCATTTGAATTTGAGGGACTGGCAATGGCCTCGGTCATCTACAGCCTTCCTTTTATGGTTCAGCCTTTGCAGACGGGTTTCGAATCCATTCCGAAAGCGCTGAAGGAAGCAGCACAGTCCATGGGAAAAAATCGCTATCAAATCTTGATACGGGTTTTGCTCCCAAATATGAAGCCTTCCCTGATCACGGGTACAGTTTTGAGCTTTGCCCATACCGTTGGCGAATTTGGGGTGGTGTTGATGATTGGCGGAATGATCCCGGGGAAAACGAGGGTGGCATCTGTAGCAATATATGATGAACTCGACAATTTGAATTTTGAAAACGCACATATGTATGCCTCGGTTCTGCTCGGACTTTCCTTTCTTGTTCTGCTTCTTGTTTACAGCGTAAACAAAAAATTAAAAACCTGAGGAAATACAATTTGTGAAACAATCAGTAGCCGAAATTATACCGGATACCGAGGCTCAATTCAAAGGATGTATTCAATGTGCGGTTGAATCTTGCCGGTAGTATTGAAGTACCCCGGTAAATATTCAGCAATCCCTGGTGGTATCTGAATCCCGGAGCGATTCCGATATGTTTTCCGGCAGGAAAACCGATTTCGTATCCGGCTACGAGTCCGAGGTCGCTTTTGCGGTAATCGTTGGAAATATCCGTGATAAGTTCCTGATCTACAATCATTTGCCCCGATCGCAGCCATGCACCATAAGCTCCCAGCAGGAAATGGTTGCTCACAGGAAAGCTTCGCCAGCGGAACATTTTTTTCTTGATGACAGCGGCAAGTCCAAGTTTGTAATAACCGAATTGCAATTCACGGGATACCGACTGCCCGGATTCATAGTCAACTTGCTTTAATCCGTTCTTTGTAACAAAGAAAAGGTCGGATTGAATATTCAGATTTTTGCTGATCACAGTTCCGGCTGACAATCCGTAGTTCTGACTGAATACGGCAACCGGATAGGCGGGAGTTGCCTGCTTGAAGCTGTTGATCGAAGACTGCGAAAGCATCCATTGGTTTTTCACGCCACCAATTCCACCGACATAGTATTTTCCCGATTTTTTCTCTTTTCGGGTATCCGCAAATGCCCACCATTCCGGTTCCGATGAACTGCGATCTGTTTTGACGCAATTGCGTGTTGGAATTTGCACTCTTGCCAATTGCCCGGGTTCCACTTTTTCCAAATGGAAAACAGAAAATACCGGGTATATTTTATCTGTTGCCAAAACCGGACCCAGGACCTTTGGCTTTTCTTCAAACCAGCGTGACGTTTCCCGGAGTCCCGCATTCGATTCCCGCATGCTTGCGGTTTTGTCTGAAAGTGGTGCAATACTTTCATGCCTGGTTCCGCCTGAAAAGGCGGAAGAAATCGTTGGCTCCCCGGGTTGCGATCTCATCGCATAAAATGTAAGTATTCCAGCAACTGCAACAAGGGCGATGACGAGGATCGAATTCATTGCTGTTTTGACTATTCCCTGAATGTAGTCACGGCGTTCCAGCGCCAGTTGTACGCGGTTCCAGGTATCCTGAATATCGAGATCATCCTGAATCCACTCCCAAACATCATCATCGGGGAAAATCCTCTGAAAAGATTTCTCCCGGATGTAATCCTGCTCAAGATTTGTATCTGAGGAAAGCATTATTTTCCGGAATAGTATTTGCCAACGAGTACCTGGATGATTTTCCTCGCACGGGAAAATTGTGATTCTGAAGTTTGTTCGCTGATTTGAAGCATATCCGCGATTTCCGTGTGGTTGTATCCTTCCAGGGTGTAAAGATTGAAAATGGTACGGGCTCCGGGCGGAAGTTTGTCAACGATCCAACCCAGGTCTTTTTCGGCGCCTTGGACCGGAGCGGTTTTGGCCGCCTCAACTTCCATCGCCGGCTGATCAATCTCTGCGAACCGAAGCGAATTGGTTTTCCTCAAATGATCAACGGAAGTCTGAACGACAACTTTTCTGATCCAATCTTCAAGGTTATTTCTGCTGTCAAAGTCACGAAAGCGGGTGAATATCTTCACAAAAGAATCATGCAGGATGTCAGAAGCCATTTCGCGGTTTGGAGAATAACTGATGCATACTCCAAACAACTTTGCGGCAAATTTCCGGTACAAAGCTTCCTGAGCTTCTCTCTTAAAATTTCTGCATCCGTCAATCAATTCTTCAGGAGATTTCATGGCATTTCATTGAATCAAAAGGCGATCGGCTTCCCCGATCCGCCCGAGAATACTATCAAACATCCCTTCATTGTTGTCTCGTGAAATCAAAATAATTTCCTCGCCACCTTCCTGCACCCGGCCGGCATGTTCAAGGTCGGCAAGCGCAATCGGGCCAAACCAATCGGCAACAACAATTCTATGGTCGCATCAAACTTCTCGCCTTCGATGATGTGAATCTTCTCCTCCTGCGTATCGGTGAATTCTCCTTCGATTTCAATCGCCGGAAGATCCGGGCCCTGACTTTCGAACCTCCGGTGAAGAACGATCTGTTCATAGGTTCCTTGCGGGAGATCGTATTGCAGAACCTGATCAGATTTACCTGTTGCTACGTCAACTTCCGCAGGCTGATCCAATTCATCCAAAAAATCAACATCTGATGATTGTATGCGGTCTCCTTCGGCTTCAATTCGCGGGAGCACAATTGAGCCGGAATGAAACATCAGGAAATCATTTCGGCTATGTTAAGAATCGAAAGGAAAACATATGCTGCAATCCGAAGCATCCCTGAAATTCGCAAATCCTGGCCAAAAATCGAATGATTTTCTCCTTTCCAGCGACGATTTCCCCGGAATTGTCGTCCCGTGCCCGTGAAAAACGCAGCAGAAACGTGAATTGTGCATTTTTGCCAAATGGATTCACCCTCATTTTGCGATGATTGAAATCAAAATCATTAAAGCGCTTCACGGTAGCACGGGTGAATTTGAAATGAGTTTCCGTTACCTTTTCCCATCAAATCAGGTCACCGCGATTTACGGTCCTTCGGGCAGCGGAAAAACCACTTTGCTGAGAATGATCGCCGGATTGACACGGCCTGATTCCGGGTTCATCCGGTGCGGAAAGGAAACCTGGTTTGATCATTCGGCCGGAATCTTCGTCGCAGCAGGAAAGAGAAAAATCGCATACGTTTCACAGGAGATTTCTTTGTTTCCCAACATGGACGTCAGAGAAAATATCGGATTCGCAGTCCGTGACAAGAAGATCCGTAAGCGAAGGGTAAATGAGGCAATCGAAATGCTTGATCTCGGACAGCTTGCATCAAAAAAACCGTCATCCCTTTCCGGTGGGCAGCAACAGCGGGTAGCTCTTGGCCGTACCCTGGCATTGGATTCGGAAATCATGCTGTTGGATGAACCATTTTCGGCGATGGACACACCGCTTCGGCAAAATATTTGTCTCCATTTGAAAAAACGGTTTGCAGAATCGCCGGCAACAGTTCTGCTCGTTTCGCATTCGATTCCGGAAGTACTTTCGCTTGCTACCGGCGTTGTGAAACTGGAAGATGGAAAAGTTTCCGGAACCGGTCATCCGCTTGATATTCTTGGCAACGGAATGGATGCCTCAGGAAATTTTGTGGCTGAAATTGCCGTGATCGAAAATGCAGATGGAATACCACGGGTAAAGGCCCTTTTTGGCGGAAGCCTGATTGACCTGTTTCCAGATCCTGAAATTCTTCCGCGATTGCACGCCGGATTGAAAGTAAAACTCCACCGCGGGAACATCCAGCGGAACATTTCACTGTTCAGCGACTGATTGAATGCCGGAAGCGATGGAGGATTCCATGACGATGCGTCGGGCATCGGGACCCATGTTAAACAAGAGGTCAAGAACTGAAAGATCAGATTCAAATTTTCCGAATACCTGTGGGTAGGGAACCGGCCGGAACCATTCTTTGTTACTTTTTCCTTTCCGGCTGAAGGCATGACGCAGATCTGTTTTGTATTCTCCTTCATCCAAAAACTCCGGAGACAATTGCAATTCACAATCGAGCTCCAGGATGTTCATCAACATTCGGATGAAAGCAAGGTTGTGATGAAGAAGCGAGAATTCCTGACTTTCGAACAAGGGAAGCAGCTTGTCTTCATAAAATTCGAAGTAAGGAGCTCTGCGATACGCGGTTTCCAGCGATTTCCAATGGTTTTTCTGCCATTTCTCTGCAAACGAAATCCGGCTTTCTTTAAAGGGGGTATTTTCCCCGGTTCTGACCACAGGAATGGTCAGGACCTGAATCTTGTTGGGACCCGCAATGCGCATCCGGTTGGAATATTCCTGCTTCCTGAAGTGCTGAAATTGCTCCAAAATGACTGATTTCCTGGCAAGGACTGCCGCAAACCATGAAATGCAGGGGGCATAATGAACCGGGAGAACCAGCAACATCCTGCGATATTAATGCGAATCTGTGAGAGCAGACAAATGATATCGTGATCCATGTTAATTTTGTGTAAATCCGGTGAAGGTCATGAATGTGAAAAAGAACGTCTTCTTTCTGTTTCTGGCAGCCTTTGCATTAACGAGTCTGCAAGCTGCGGAACTTGATTTTTTCGTTGACGCATTCAATTTCCGGGATCCCTCAGGAAAACCATTCCTGGAAGTTCACATCAATGTCAACGGCGAATCATTGCACTTCACCAAAAATGCCTCGGGAAAATTCCAGGGTACTGTTGAAGTCCTTCTTTTTTTGGAACAGGGGGAGGGGGAAAAACAAGCCGAAGCGCTCAGGATTGATCTCATCAGTCCGGAGATTTCCGATACAACCGAAGCAAGGAAGTCCCTCCGGATCATTGATGTCAGACGCCTGCCGGTTACACGCGAAGGTGTGCATTCGCTAACCGGGATTCTGACTGACAAAAATGATCCGATGAAACACAAATACGAATTTGAATTTGAAGTCAACCTTGTTTCCGGCGACTCTGGCATTTTTGGAATCAGCGACGTCCTGTTTGTGGAAATATTTCAAAAATCAGGTGAAATCAAGCCCTGGAGCAAATACGGATACGATGTCCTGCCGCGAATTCAAAATGATGTGTTTGAAGACGAAGATGAATTGAAATTCTATCTCGAGTTCTACCACACCGACAAGATTGCTGTCGGAGAATCGTACTTTGTCCACAGTTATATCACCCAGGCAAATTCTGAGCAGAAACTGGCCGAGTACCAGCAAACCATAAAGAAGAAATCATCTTCGTTTGATGTTTATTCCGGTTCCTTCCCGATCTCCGGTCTGGCATCGCAGGTTTACAATCTTCATATTGAATTGTATGAAAACGGTGCCAATCTGAATTCCAAAACACGCCGGTTTTATGTCCTGAACAACCGGATATCCGTTGATGCCACGGTTGATCCTGAGATTTATGAAAGGGAATTCGGATTCGAACCTGAGGAATTGACTGCATTTCTGCATCCCATGAAATACATTGCAACGCAAACCGAAATTGATTTCATGGAATCTTTGTCAAGCCAGCAGGAAAAGGAAAATTTTTTCACCGGGTTCTGGCTGAAACGGAAAGTGAATGCGGGTGATCCGGTCACAATGGCTTTTGAGAAATTCAAAGCAAAGCTGGATTACGTAAATGACCACTATAAGGCTTACAACCGCCCGGGCTGGAAAACCGACCGCGGCCGCGTCATGATTCAATACGGTGCGCCGAACCATATAGATTATTTCGTTATGGAAGCGAGGGAATACCCTCACGAAATCTGGAGATACAACCGTGTCGGAACGCAATTTGATGCAGCTTTTGTTTTTTATGACCCTGATGGTATTGTGAGCGATTTTCCGCTTTTGCATTCTGACGTCCGGGGCGAAAACAACAATCCGCGCTGGCGGCTCGAATTGCAACGCCGGACGACAGACGATGCGTTGATTGATGCTACCGGTGACAAGCGCGACCAGGGAAGCGGAACGCGAAGCGAAAGCGACCGCAGGTAAATGACAAACTGCAGGAAGAATTGGTGACCTGGATATTCCGGATTTTCCTCACTTCCATCAGCATTCTGCCATTTCCGGTTCTCCATTTCCTGAGCAGCATTTCATCTGTTTTTCTCGGCAGGGTTTTCAGGTACCGCCGCAGTATAGTTTTGGACAACCTTGGCCATTCTTTTCCGGAAAAATCCAACCGGGAAATAAAAGTCATCGCCGACAAATTCTATCTCCATTTGTGCGATGTGATTTTTGAAACAATCAAGATGCTCACCATGTCGAAAGCCGAACTGAAACGCCGCGTGCGTCCGGTAAATCCGGAAGTGTTTCCCGAAATGACACCGGGAGGCCAGGGCGGCATCGGTATCCTCAGCCATTATGCCAATTGGGAATGGCTGGGCGCAGGCATGGGCTGTCATTTGTCTTCGGCGACATGCGGTATTTACAAAGCGCAATCGGGCAAGGCCGCTGACAAATTGCTTTTGCACATCAGAACCAGATTTGGAAACCGGATGATCGAAAAAAAATCTTCTGTCAGGGAGATTTTGAAAGGATTAAAAGAACCAACATATTTTGGTATCCTCGGCGATCAGAATCCTACCCCCGGGCAACCGATGTATTTCACAGATTTCCTCGGACGTGCGGCGCCGGTAGAACCCGGAATCGCTTCTCTTGCATTGCAGACCGGGCGGCCTGTTTACTTTTCCAGAATGAAGAGAGGCCGTCGCGGATTTTACGAAGTATTTCTCGAAAGGCTTCCAATAGAAAACTATTTGCCAAAGTCCGATGAAAACGTACGACGGTTTACAGATCTGCACGTGCGAATGCTCGAGGAAATGATCCGCGCCAAACCTGAATACTGGCTATGGTCGCACAGACGGTGGAAGCATCAACCAGAAAAAGTCCGCGAGAGCGATTAATCGCTATCTTTGAAACGATATTCCGGGCCGGAAATTCACTCAAATACCATTCGCGATGTTCAATATTGCAGACATGTTCGGGAAGATCAAGGAGATGCAGGAAGAGATGAAAAAGGCCCGTGAACGCCTTGAGGTCATCACGGTGGAAGCCGAATCGGGCGGTGGTATGGTCAGGGTGAAAGCCAACGCAAACCGGAAAATTCTCAAGGTCACCATTGACCCCGAAGTAATTGATAAGAATGACCCCGAAATCCTTCAGGATCTTGTGACTGCTGCGGTGAACAAAGCCCTGGATGAATCTGAAAAGGTGGCAAAAGCCGAAATTTCAAAGATTTCATCTGAGTTTTTGCCCAATATTCCCGGTTTCGACCCTTCCCGGTTTGGCCTCTGAAATTTCCGTGCAGCCTGCCGTTACTATCCTGCTCCTCAACTGGAACGGGAAATCTTACCTCGAACAATTCCTTCCGGCCCTTCTCAATTCCAGCTACGGGAATTTTACCGTTTTGCTTGCTGACAACGGATCAACAGATGGCAGTGTTGAATATGTGAAAGAATTTTTCCCGGAAGTGAATTTGCTCGTGTTGGGTCGCAATCTCGGATACACAACCGGCAACAACAAAGCGTTGGAACAAATCAGCAGTCCGTATTTCGTTGTGCTCAACAGCGATGTGGAGGTGGAATCCGGCTGGCTGGAACCGCTTGTAAAAATGATGGAAAGCGATCCAAAGATCGCATCGGTACAACCAAAACTGAGGTCTTTTCATGACCGTACGAAATTTGAATATGCCGGTGGAGCGGGCGGATTCATAGACTCCTGGGGGTATCCGTTTTGCCAGGGCAGATTGTTTGGTGAAACCGAAACGGATTCAGGCCAATACGACAAGCCGCGCGAAATTTTCTGGGCCACGGGAGCCTGTTCCCTGATTCGCAAATCTGTATCAGATCAGATCGGTTTTTTTGAAGATCGTTTCTTCGCCCATTGGGAAGAAATAGATTTTTGCTGGCGTGCCCGAAACTATGGTTACCGGATTGTGGTAGAACCACGCAGCGTGGTATATCATGTAGGTGGCGGGACTTTGTCACGCCAGGATCCGAAAAAAACTTTTCTGAATGTGAGAAACAGCCTTGCCACTTTGGTAATGAATCTGCCTGCTTCTGAGCTTCCTATCCGGATTTTCGTACGGCTGCTCCTCGATGGAATCTGGGGAATGAAGGCATTCTGGAACAATGAATTCAGAGTCCTGTTCGCGATCTGGAAAGCGCATTGGGTATTTTATTTCGGGTTTTTCTTTTGGCTGAAACGAAGGAGTCAGAAGTACCGGAAACTGGAAAAATTTGTCCCGAATTCAAGCGGCAAATACCGCGGGAGCATTGTTTGGGCGCATTTCAAAAACAAGATTCTGACCTTTACCGGACTTGACCGGAAACGAATTGCTTCATGAAGCAGTCTCATCAATTTTCCTAAATTTCGAACCATTCTGGAGATCAAAACTGCATTTCTTTTCATATGACAACCCATCAAACCATGATAATAAAGCACCTCTTTCACGGCTTTTTTTTCCTGCTGTTGTTTGCTGCATGCAATCCGGCCGGGAAAAAAATCAATTTCGAATCTTTCGAAGAAGATGTGAGGGCAATCATTTCCAGGGATCCGGAAATGCCTGAGCAAAAACTTGAATTGCTCGAACATTATATCGCAGTATTCAAAGACCGCGACACCTACGTGGATCACATGTCAAAAAAAGACAAAAATTTTCCGGAAGAATCGGTCATCAGCAACAAACAATATATCACGAAGACCGATAAGTTTTTTGAACGATTGGTCAAGAAAGAATACACCTACCAGGATCTGCTCGACGAAATTGACAAGCGGGTGGAAGTTGACAAGCAATTCGACGAAGACCTGAAGCCGCTGCAAACCAAAATTGATTCCATCTGCGAAGAATTGCAGGCAAGAATTGATTCCGCACAGTCGCGGCAGGATGAAATGCGGGATTCGCTTGACAAAATGATCACATTCAAGATTGTTTCAGTAAGGAGCGATAACGAATATTATTCCAGCAGTGTGGATGTGAAAATTGACATGACAAACAATGCGGGAAAACCAATCGAAGCGGTCAGTTTCGTGATTGATGTGAAGAACAAACTCGGTGAACCGATCACTGAAATGAAATTGCAAACGATGCAACGGATTACCGACCAAAAAACAGAAACATTTACATTCAGCAGATATGGTGACAATTCTTCTGCATTTACCGCTCTTCAGAGTTTGGATATTTCCCAGATTGATTACAAGGCATCTGTGAAAAAAATCAATGTCTCCGGCGAAATTTATGAGCAGGACGGATCAGGACAGCCGGTGCTGATCGGCGAGAATTTCCGCTATTCCGGATTCAATGCTCATTTTGAAGCGAAGGGCGAAGGCAGTTGCCCATACCTGTTGACAGGTTCTGCGATGGAGAAGGAATATTCTGAGTTGATGAAAGATAAGGAGAAGGAATTGCAATCCGCGGGCGGAAAAATCCTGAAGGCAATCGAGCGTCACGAGAAGACCCTGGTGAGAGAAAAAGAGGCGGATGAAGGTGCCGAGGATATGATTGAGTTTTGAATTCATCCCTCCCGGTCTTTAAACTCTTTCTCGGCTTTGCTGAATTTGATCCAGATGACCGCAATTGAGATCAACAGAATGGCGATGATTCCGATTGCATAAGAATTGAACATGACATTCGACTTTACCGAGCCGGGATCCATGGAAGGATTGACAAACTCCTGATTTGCGAGAACTTTGCCTTGTTCCACCAGATCGTAATTGACCTGCTCATTCATGAAATCGAGAAGTGGCCCGGGCATGGAATCATCAAACAGGCGGATTGAACCTGGAGCAGGAGAAAGAAAATCAGCAAAAGAATATTCAAAGTCATTCCATCTTCCTCCCGGGAGTTTGTCCGGCCTGCCAACTGCCGGCTCCCAGTCAGCCAAAGTCTGGCCGGCAATTCGCCGCAACTGAAGCCACCTTGCAGAATTGTATGTCGGCGGACTTGAGATCTGCTTTTCCATGGCAAATACGGCCTTGCGTTCATATGCTTCCCGGATGGCATCGTTACCTGAAGCCTTGCCCGCAAAATAATACAGCATCGCGGCGACATATTTGGAAGATGGCGATCTCTTCAAATGCAGGACGAGATCGGCAGTTGCCTCGAGGATTTTGCTTTTTTCCGAAGGAAATTCCTGCAGGACGCCACAAAACAAGATCAATGAATTGTTGATTTCGATTTCGAGGGAATCGGGATTCCCGCTCCATTGCAACATCCGCGACGCATACGCTTCAAAGCCGCCATTGTGGTTTGCAAACGTCGGAACTGCGGCTCCTGTTCGTTTTCGGAAATCCAGATATGTGTTGAAAACCCTCGTGACATCATCAAATTTCGCATTTGCCGAATCCGGAAGTAAGTAAGGTTGCGGATTTTCTGTCGCCGTGACAACATTAGCCAATGCAGCAATCGCAAACCGATTGGCCATGTCTTCATCCGACTGCCCGATGTCATCCATGATCTGCGAATGACCTTGTAACCTGCCTTCACTTTTCACAAGGGTCATTGCAAGATTGAGAAGGGGAATTTTTTGTGCGCCGGATTGCGAATGGGCGACGGAAGCCCATGGATTCATTGTGAACAACAATACGATCGGGAACAAGATTGATTTCATCCCGTGCAATTTCAAGAATTTGGCAATGAAAATTTTTTTGCTACAAATTTGTCAGGTCTTGAAACCCTGACAGGCTCATCTTTCCTCCCTGAACCATCGGGGTTTCCTTTGGTCACTTTCTTCTTTTATCTTTCCTCTTTTATCTTTCTACTTTTCTCTTTTCTCTTTCATGGCTTCTCCATGTAATTATTGCAAATCTCGCCTGTTTCATGCGACATGTATTCAAAATTTCCAATGAGATTGCGTATTTCAGAAGCTCCAACGGAAGTAGTACGGACGTAATAATAATGGGTATTGGTCGGAAGTACAGCAAACGCTCCAACTAGTTCATAGGGATTTTCCTTCAGAAATTCTTCCATCGTATCCACCATTTTCCCCCAAGCCGGATCAATGTTTTCGCGCGGGAACATCGGAGATTTCCCATCGTGAAACATCACCAGGTCCGGGTTCAACTCGCGAAGGTATTCCTTTGACAAAGCACCTTCTTCTGCGATTCTCCGGTCGTTGAGTCCCCATGTATCCAGGGTTCTCCATCCGGAGAAAAGGGGCAAATTTCCGGCCTCGGAAACCGCCATCGTCAACTGCCCGGGTTTGATTTCGGCGAGAGCGGTTCCCAACTCATGTCGCCCGTCCCGGTGCAATCTTTTATCATAGCCATACCGGAAATGCTGCCATAGCAATGGAAAAGAAAAAAGGATCAGCAGAATTATTGCCGGACGGATGTATGGAGGGATCAATTTCGAAAGTGGGGATTTTGCGACCGAATCCCATATTTTCCCGCCAAACGGGTACCAACTGACGAGAAGTATGGGAAGAAGGACATATTGAAATCTCATATAATAATTCATTGCGTTTGAAATGAGGATCCAGACCATCGCGAAGCCTGCAACAGGAATAACTAAAGCGAAGAGCTTCTTTCTCATGTCAGATTGAAACAATCCGGGAAGGAATGTCGGAAGGAAAGGCAATGCAAGAATCAATATATGTTCAACCGATTTTCGCAGGCTGAATAAGTAGATGCTTCCGCTTCCCTTGATGTAATAAGGGTTTGGAAGCGGATGGCCAAAATAATGCCACCGCCAAAAAAAATATGCCATTCCCGGCAGAATCAGCACCATAACAATCATCGTCCGGAAAGATCTGGCACCCGACAATCCCCTTTTCCAAACAATGGCGAGCAATATCAAGCCGCACAGGAAAACGCCCTCCGGTCTTGTCAGGGAAGACAGGAGAGCGAAAAGCCCGAAAAGCGCGGAACTTGAATATTGATATCCGTTTTCCATGATTTTGACAGCCTCCCGCCAGGCGAGCAGGGAAAACAAAGCAAACATGGTCGTTCCGAATGATGCTTCTATATACACCAGGCCGGGGCCGATGGCGATGTAAGCAGCAGATAAGGATGCCGAAAACAGGTCCGAACGGCAATCGCGGCGGTTCATCCGGAACACAATGAAAACCGTCAGAAAATGTGCTGCTGCCGCTATAGTCTTTGCAGCCCAGGATACCGGAATTCCGGTTTTCAGAAAAATGGCAACCACGGCCATAAAAAGAAAATCGGTTGCACCATCCAGTGGTGCTTCGCCTGGATTCCAGGTGATTCCATGACCATCGGCCCAATTCCGGGCATAACGAATCAACATCGCCGCATCTTCAGAAGGGGGCAAATCGAAATCGTAAAAAATAAAATAATAAACCGCTGTAAAAATCAGGATCAGCGGCAGCAAAAAAAAATCAAGCCGTTGAAATATGCTTCGATCTGCCATTGAGCGAAATTATGCCAGGAATTTCAGGATTCTCAGGATGACAGAAACTGATTCTCCTGCTTTTTGTGATCTGCCGTATCTTTGTATCCTTTCATGGATTTCACAGAACATAGATCGGAAACCGGCGAACCAGCAGTATTTTCATTGCTTTGCAAACATTATCCTTGCAGCGAATGGAAAAAACGAAGGAAAAAATGTTGCAAGAAATACAAAGAAAAGGGGAAAACGTATTGTGATGATTGCCCGAAAGGCTGAGTTGCAACAAACTACAAGATGCCTGAATTGCTGCCGAATTTCATTTTCCCGCGATACCCGGAATGTATTGCACAAATCACCATGTGATTGATCAGATATTTTTTCAAGGGAAATGGCAACAGGCTTGAAAGCAATCCGGACAAGACGGAAAAGAACCGGCGGCTAAGCAATCCGAAAAGTGAATCCAAAATTTTTCCAGAATCTATCTTATCGAGGTGATATACATTCTGAAATTCAGGAAATTTCCCAATGATATAGGGAAGGCCTGTGGCGCCGTATTCCTGTAATTGAGCCAGCGCATCCCTCAAACTCTTCTCCTCAATGGTTTCGGCAATTGCATCTTCATTGGATACGAATGAAGGTTGAAATTGCATCATGATCCGATGCCCAAATTCCATGTCCTCTCCGCCATATCGTGAAATGTTCTCGTCAAACCCTACCAAGGATTTGAAGAATACTGAGGGCATTGCCACATTTTGCGTTATGAAATACCGGGATGGCACCTCCGCCCCGTTCTTGTATTTCTGAAATCCCCTGGTTGATATATACCTTGCCCAGATACTGGATTTTTCGTTCAGATATTTCACCGCACCCAGCGACACGGTATTGCCACGTTGAAGAATTTTTTCGTGCTTTTCCAAAAAGTCAGGTCGCGGCCGCATATCGGAGTCAAGGAACAAAACATATTCGCCCGAAATTCTTTCCAAACCCAGATTGCGGGCAGCAGATCTTCCGTGATTTTTCCCATCTGAATGAATCAGAACTCCCATCGGAAATGTGGTTTTGATTTTCTCCAATCCTCTTTTTGTGTCATCGGTAGAACCGTCTATGCAGACAAGAACCTCAAAATCAGTCCTTTGGATCTTTCCCAATGCATCCAGACATTTCCGTAGCTCGGGAAAATTGTTGTACGTGGGAATGACAATCGAAAACCGCATGGGAATGCCCCGCAAAACTGCGGAAAATTAAAATTCTTAAGAAAATCCCCTTATTTTTGGTTGCCTTACACCGAAAATTCCCGGTTATGCCTGAATTCATCATTGACGGAAAAACATACGAATTCGAAAAAGGGCAAATGCTCTTGCAGTATTGCCTTGATATTGGGATTGAAATCCCCTATTTCTGCTACCACCCCGCAATGTCAATTCCGACCAATTGCCGGATGTGCCTCGTAGAAGTCGGAAATCCCGTCAGAAACCGCGAAACCGGACAGGTAGAAAAGGACGAAAAGGGAAATACCAGGGTAAACTGGAACAAGAAGCCCAACACCTCCTGCAATACCCCTATTGCCGAAGGCATGTTCGTTCGCACGCAACGCACATCTGAAAACATCCGCAGGGATCAGAAAGGTGTTCTCGAATACATGCTTTCCAATCATCCTCTGGATTGCCCGATCTGCGACCAGGCCGGAGAATGTCCTTTGCAAATATGGACCTACAAATACGGTCCGGAAGGATCGCGATTTGAATCGCCAAAGGTTCACAAACCAAAAAGGGAAGAACTTGGACCAAACGTCACCATTGATGCCGAACGCTGCATCAATTGCACCCGCTGCACCCGGTTTGCCGAAGAAATTTCCGGAAGCTGGCAATTGACAATTACCAATCGCGGAGAAAAAAATTATCCCACGACAATGCCGGGGAAGACTTTTGACGATCCCTACTCGATGAACACCGTGGATCTCTGTCCGGTCGGCGCCCTGACGAGTTCGCATTCCAGATTTGAAGCGAGGGCATGGGAAATGGCCTATACTCCAGGCATCTGCACGGGCTGTGCAAAAGGTTGTAACACCGATGTATGGGTAAGAGACAACAAGGTTGTCAGATTGACTCCATTGGAAAATAAATCTGTCAACCAATACTGGATGTGCGATGAAGGGCGTCTTGATATTGGAAGGTACAATCAGAATCGCGTCACCGGCGCTAAGTTCAAAGGTGACTTCCCGACAGATATTGAAACAGCGGCAATACGTTCAGCACATCTGATCCGGAACGTTCAAAACAAAAGCCATATCGTCGCCCTGGGCTCGCCCTTTTCTTCGCTGGAAGACAATTTTGCATTGAAGGAATTTGCATCCCGGATTGGTGCGGCCAAAGTCCGCTATGTGCCATTGGTACAAGAAGGATGGGGTGATAATATATTGAAAAAAGACGACCGTACACCAAATGTGGCGGGTTGTGAACTGCTCGGATTCCAGGCGGTTTCCGCTGGGGATCTGTCAGCTTCCATTGATTGGACTTCCCCGGTGCTGATCATCGGATTCCTGGATGCGCATGTCATGCGAAGCATTTCCGGAAATTTCAACGATGAATTGACATCGGTGATTGCGATCAGCACACATTACGCCGAAGGTCATGAAAAGGCAACGGTTCTGCTTCCGCTTGCAACTTCCATTGAATCAGAAAGCACTTTTGTGAATTGCGACAACATTCCGCAGGTCACGCGAATGGCGAAAGAAATACGGCGAATGACGCCGGAAATGTGGATGCGCCTTCCCAAAAGCCGGCTGGACAAAGCGGCTGTTCCTGTTGACAACTGGAGAAATCCGGGAAATGTATATGATGTACTTCCGGGATGGTCATTGCTGACTTTGATTGGCAATGAACTTGAATTTGCGATGGGTTATGGCGACCATGCGGGAATTTTCAAAAAAATGAAGGCCGAATTGCCAATTCTGGAGAATGTAAAAGTGAGTTACAAAGTACCTAAGGAGGCATTCAAGTTCACTCAGCTGGATTTTTCGGTCAGATAGATTTCAGCAACCGCAAGGCTTTTTCTTGCCGATTTTCAAAACAGATGTTTTGTCATATGAAACCGGATGTTTTTTCGTCCTGTATTTCACCGGCGTACAGGAAACGGCAAACAGAAACAGAATTCCGAAAAATATGATGCCGGTTATGGCGAGAACCTGCTGGAAAGTAGTTTTCATGGAACGCGGATTCAGGGTTGCATTGCATACTTCGGTCTGATCCGCCGCCGGGGTGAAGGGTGAATACGAATTCCGTTTGGCAGGGTTGCAATCACGGGTTTCGGTATAATTCATAACTTCATGCCCTCAATAGATTCACCAATCCAAAAACGTAACGAATTATGCCATTTTCATTGCCAGAACTCAAATACGCTTACAACGCCCTCGAGCCACACATTGATGCAAAAACGATGGAAATCCATCATACCAAGCATCACAACGCTTACACGACCAACCTGAATAAGGCGATTGAAGGAACTGCGATTGCAGGCGCCTCGATCGGCGAAATCCTTGGACAGATTTCCAAACAATCACCGGCAGTTCGGAACAACGGCGGTGGCTATTACAACCACAACCTGTTTTGGGAAATCATGAAACCAGGAGGTGGCGGCGAACCATCTGCTGCGATTGGGGATGCAATCAAAAGTGATTTCGGAAGTTTCGGCGAATTCAAGGAAAAATTTGCCAATGCTGCCACGACACGCTTTGGTTCCGGATGGGCCTGGCTTTGCAAACTTGACAGCGGAAAACTGGAGATTTGCTCCACTCCCAATCAGGACAATCCCTTGATGGATGTTGACACCCGCGGTTGCGGAGGAAAACCAATTCTCGGACTTGATGTTTGGGAACATGCATATTATTTGAATTACCAGAACCGCCGTCCGGATTACATCACCGCGTGGTGGAATGTGGTGAATTGGGCGAAGGTCGGTGAGATGCTTGGTTGAATAGTCAAATGACTATTGAGGGCTAAGGCATAAGGAGTAAGTGACGTTTGAATTGCCATTCAGGAATCGGCTCATCACGGCGGGATCCAAATGCCAGGACGGAAACGTTTCGGGCTCTGGAAGAATGCTGATAATTTCTCCGGTGGTAATATTTAGCCTGATCCGGCCGAATGTAACAATTGAATTGCCACGGAAAACTTCTGGATATTTTCCATTGCTCAGGGTAAGTGTGCCTGGAAAGAATATGCTGTCATCCGGACTTTCTCCCTTCTGACCACTTTCTTTCTGGCGACTGCCGGCTCCCGGTTCGGCCCATTTCTTCTGGAGAGATTCCGGCACCGGCCGGTAGCCATCACGATAAATTTCCATGCACTTCTTTGCAACAGAATCCCATTCTTCAGGTTCGCAAGCCCGGTTTCCATCACACCGCGATGCCAGCAATTCCACTTCCGTCTCAACTTCAAGAAGACGGGCAGGAAGACAATCCGGAAAATCCGCCAATGCCAATCTGCAAGCCTGAAGGATAAATCTGCCGTCGCCGGATCTGTATTTCGCCCGGAACCCCATTGCCAGATCTGCAAGGGTCAAAGCAATGGCTTCTTTCGATGACAAAGTATCAAGGAACATCCCGTTTCGCATTGCATTAGAATGTATGTATCCGGATGCGACCATCCAGGAGTCATCGGGGAATGATTTGCTTGTCAATTCGGTATTGTACCAACCGCAACGAACTGACTTCGACCTGATAAAAACATGATTGGGCGCCAGGGAAAGCCAGGCAGGTGTTCCGGATTCATCCGCAAGAATTTTGTACAGATACGGCAAGGAATGGCAATTGCCTTTTCCTGTTGCAAGAAGTTTGCTTACGAACATATTTGTCCATTCGCGATTCCCTCCGGGATCTTCAAAATCGTAGTTTGGGGGTGTCAGAAAGAAGTTATCATTTGCACTCGCGAAGCGAATTGTATCTGCCAGGAACGAGTATATCGCCGCATTCGCCATAAATTCCGAACTGTCGGATTCGTGATAATCATGAGAATGCACATTCTGAAGGAACCTGCAATAACGGGTCATTTCAAAAATTTGCTGGTCGAAAATTCTTTCATCCAGTCTGTTTTCGAGAAATGCATTTTCAACCTGGTAAACGGATGATTTAAAATTCAAAGGCCGTCGGCCTTCCAGCATTGCCGAAATTGAATCGAGAGTGGACCAAAAATATTTTTCCGACTCGTAGTGGTCCGGTCCAGCCGGCTGGGTTTGTGAATTCGCCGAAATTGTCTGGAAAAGAAGGATGAATATCAAGGGAACCTCTGAAAACAATGATTTCGAGACGGATGAACAAGTGAAAAGCGGAGTTTGCTGTGGTAAATGAGCATTTTCACCTGGAATCCAACGTTTACACTGAGTTTTTATCGAAGTGAAGAAATTCGAAGGTTTCAGAGGTTCCCTCAAGTAAAATTCCCGGCTTCGGATTGATAAAATGTGTCCAGGATTGTTCATCGGTTCGGATTGTTCTGCTTGCTTGAATCCAATTCTTTTTCGCTCCCTTGGCAATATATCCTGCTTTTTCTTTTGCATTAAATAATTGATTGCATCATATACATCTTTGAATTGCTTGTTGTACCTCATTTCAAGTTCCTTCAAATTTCGGCAAATTCCTTGTATGTAAATGCAATTTCTTTCAAGTCAATAAAAGCCTCGACGATTGCAATATTCATCTTGATTGCCTTTTTGCTGCGAAGCACTCCTGCCAACATTGTCACACCATGTTCGGTGAAGGCAAATGGCGTTGCTTCGAGGTTTCTCTTGCTTTGATTTGATGCGGTCACAATTTGTGACCGCATGACATCCCATTCTGTTTCTTTCAAACGAAACATGAACCTTTCCGGGAAGCGATCCTTGTTTCGTTTTACGGACTGATTCAACACTTTGGTTTCCACTTCATATAGCACAGCAAGGTCAAAATCAAGCATCACCCTATGCCCCCTTACTTCATATATCTTCCTTTGAATGATTTGAATTTGCATTTTGGTTTTCGGAGTGTATCAGGATGCGCAGATTAATCTGGAAACCTGGCCGGGCAAAACACATTTTGAGTGGATTCTTAGCAGGCAGCTATTTGCTTACCTGAAATTTTCCAGGGCTTTCCGGGCATCCTCATACTTAACCGGATCCCCCATTCCATCTGTCGCGATTTGCAGTTCTTCCTTTCCGAATGAAAATGTCGGTGGTCCCTGATTGGTTCTTGATGGATCCAGGCAAAGAACTTTGCCGGTTGCATGTTCGATGACAGCGAGGTTGTAAGCAAGTCCGCGTGGACGAAAAAATGAGAGAGCGATGAATTCCGGACCCCATTCGGTCAGGCCGATCGCATAGGCGCGTTTCAGCGGCGTGCTGTAGTAATAGATATAGTCCTCCACAAATAACCAGCGGATGGAATCTTCTTTGATTTCGCAAAGACCTTGCGCGGCCCGGTACAATCCCGGATTTCCGGTGACGATGACCTGGGATGGAAACTCAAATTCTTCACTCGTCTGGTAATCTCCGTGGTAAATCAGGTATCCGCGATCAAATGAATGCGGAATAGATTCCCTCATGCCGCTTGATGGAAAAATCAAATCCTCCAGGCGACGCAAGGAATCTCCGGAAATGGAAATCACTGCCGGCTTGAATGAAGCGCTTTTCCATCCGCCGGGATCATATTCCCAGGAAATATCGCCCTGGAATCCATATTGATAAATACCAGCATTGACTGGCTGCGGGCCATCCATCCATGCCCGAAGGAGCCACCTCATCGCTGCCGGCGGACTGACGGCATAATCCCCACCCGCAAATTGGCGAAGGATCACATCTATAAATTTCTTGTTTTTTGAGCCCTCGAGTGACTTGGGCAATGGAAAAAAGGTGATCAGTTTGCCGTTGTTGTCGTGTGCATAAATCTTATGGATTGTTCCGTTGCTTCCATCAAACAATTTTCCCTCCCAAATGAAATCATATTCATTCTGCCATGAATTTGAAAACCAAAGAGAGTCTTTTGCGCCGTCCCCATTCAGGTCTCCCTTCTCCACAGAGGCGATGGTTTGGGCTGAGAGAAAACCTGTCATTGTAAGCAGGGCAATTTCAAACAGCAGAAAGGACTTCAATTCAATACTCATTCTCTGACAAAACGACAAAACCGCGCAGAAAATTCCTGGTGAGGATGAGATAATTTCACGCATCGGCTCAATTTGCGTAATTTTGCTATTGGCAGGATACCTTATACCTGCCAGGATGAATATGAAGACATTTCTGACATTTCTCGCCGTCCTTGGTTTTTGCCCTCCGGCGCATAGCCAGGTTTGCATTCCAAATCCACTTGCCGTCCTTGCCGGTATCCCGGGGCTTTATCCCTTGCCGACCGATTCGCTTCCACCGGGCGCCCTCGGCGTTGCTTATTCAGAAACCATTACGGTAATCGTTCCCAGCGATACAACTCTCGATCTCTCTGCCATCACGGGCATTCCCGGGCTTCCGACCATGAGCCTAACCATAAATTATGAAAAATTGAATTCGATTTCCGGTTTGCCATCGGGAATTGCCCATGCCTGCAATCCATCAAATTGCGAGTGGCCCGGTTCCGGAAACGGATGCATCAAATTGTCTGGCACACCGACACAAAATGGCCCATTTACTGTCAGCCTTGATCTCGATTTGAATGTGGAAGTACCGGCAGGGGTGCCGATCATTGGAGGATCGCCGCTGGATGTTCCACTTCCCATTACTTATGATCTGGTGATTGAGCCCCTGGTCGTTGGATTGGAGCAGAATTCATTTCCGGCCATGACCATGTCTGTAAGTCCGAATCCTGCCGGAGATTTCATAAACGTAAACTTTGATGCCAATGTTTCTGGCGAATTCACAATTGGAATTTATGACGGAAACGGAAGGAACATAACGGTGGAAAACGGTTATGCTGCGATGGGGATTAATACAATTCAATTGAATACTGCTGCATTTCCATCGGGTATCTACCTGCTTCGGCTAAGTTCCCAATCCGGAATGGAGGGAGCTCTGCTGAACATCATCCGATAGGCACAGTAGGGCGGCAAATTTTTCCGGTTTTTCGAATGGCGATCCAGGATTCGGGCGGATTGCTGTTTTGCCAAAATGTCTTAATTTTGACCGGATCGCAAAAAAACCCCTGGTTACCGGTCCACTTTAAAACACAATTTCCAAAAGCTATGAGTCTCAATATCAAGAAGATCCTGTTTCCGACTGACTTCGACATGTTTGGGCAAAGGGCTGCAGGCAATGTTCTGGAGCTTGCCCGGCAATTCAATTGCGAAGTGTTTGTGATGCATGCGATTGAATCACCCAATGCCATGATGCGGATGCTCGGATTGAAAACCGAGGAAGACGTCCGGAAGAAGGCCGATAAGATGATGGACGATTACATCGCCGAACTTGACAGCTCGGTACATGATGTTCATTTCGAAAAAATCATCAAAGTTGGCAAGCCGTGGAAGACAATAGTTGACGCTGCCAATGAGGTTCATGCTGACATGATCATTTTCGGCACCAAAGGTGGTTCTGGTTTGGATGACACGATACTTGGAAGCAATGCGAATTTTGTAATTCGTCATGCCAACTGTCCCGTGATCACGATCAGAGAAACTCCTGATCACGTGGGCTTCAAAAAAATCCTTCTGCCAATTGACCTATCCAAAGAAACCGCAGAAAAGGTCCAGTGGGGGATTGTATTTGCGAAGATCTTTGGCTCAGAGCTTGACGTGCTTTGCATTGACGAATCCACTGACGAAAAGGAGCAATTCAAACTCCGCAGCAGAATGGAAAAGACCATCGGCCACATTCACAATGTGGGAATAACAAATGTCAGGTCCGAAACACTCAATGCCAAAGGAAATGTTTCAAAACAGGTCATTGATTATGCTGAGAAACACAAAAATGACCTGATCGCGATTATGACTCATCTCTCAGCCGATGAAAAATCGGCGCATATCATGGGTACTACAGCAGATCAGATTGTAAACCATTCGCGGATACCGATCATTTCGATCAGGCCGGTGAAACTGTATCATCACCGCGACTGGGATTCTGCAATATTCTCCTGAACCGTTCTAAGAATGAATCGCATACGAGGCTGCCCCAAAGGGCAGCCTCTTTTTTTGACGCAACATTTCCTGCAGTTTTTGCAACAATTCCCGGGAAAATGGAATGGCTGCCTGATTTTTCATCGTTTCGTGCCGCGTTTGTTTCATGATTTGCCTGTTTTGGCGTAATCCGGAGGATAAATCAGCACTTAATTTGCATGAATATCAGCATGGACCTAAACCCAATGATCAATCGCATTGAAGACCTGGTATTCACCGAGATGAAGCGGAACCTGGATGCCAGGTTTGAATACCATTCCATTGAACATACCCGCATGGTAATGGAGGCTGCCGAAACTCTGGGTACCGAAGAAGAAATTCGCGGCGAAGAACTCAAATTGCTGCGACTCGCGGCATTGTTCCATGATACCGGATTCCTTCATACTTATGATGAACATGAGGAATTCAGTTGCGATTACGCTTCCAAAATCCTTGCCGGACATGGATTTTCCACGAACAAGATTGACCAGATTTGTCACATGATCCGCGGCACCAACATCCGCATTCGTCCGGGTTCCCATCTGCAAGCCATCTTGCGCGATGCCGACTTGTTATATCTCGGCACTTCCAATTTTCCTGAATTCTCGCTCAGGCTTCAGCGCGAACTGATATCATTCGGGAAATTGGCGCCAACTGACGATTGGATCTCGATCGAAATCAACTTCCTGCAGAAACAGAAGTTTCTGACTCTTTCCGGCCGCAGACGCACCGAAGCCGGAGTTGTGGAGAATCTGCAAATTCTTTCCAGGGAAAGACGCCTGGCTGGATAGAATCGCCATCAATGCGAAATAAGGACCTTCTTCCGGAATATTTCCCCGGTCGAAACCTGCTTTAGCAGCAGGAAATATACGCCGGCAGGAAATTCGGATGTATTTGCAACGACTGTCCCGCGGAATGAAAACTCATTCCAATGGCGGCCGTGAATGTCTTTCCATGAAGCGATATATTCCTCGCCAGGGAGACCGGGAGCTGAGATGATTTGCAACTCATGGAAAGCCGGATTTGGAAATATCTGCCAGGAATCCGAATCTGCCTCATTCCATCCCAGACAATTGGAAATTCCAATCGAATCCTTTGACAAACAGCCGTTTGAATCGGTTGCAAAAAGCCAATAGACGCCGGGTTGAGCGATGGATAGGGAGGCATTGGAAACGGAATCCATCCAAAATGGATTTGTGAATCCGGCCGGAACCACAAGAGAAATCGTATCTCCCTCGCAAATGACTGTGTCAGCTCCGATCGAAAAAGGAATCGGTTGATTTACATTAATTACAATTGTATCTGTAGCCTGACAAGCCATTGGGCCGGTTGTCACCGACCAAGATCCGCCGGAAAACACCACCAGGATGGAGTCTGTGGTGTTGTCGCTCCACAGCCAGGGTCCCGTTCCGGAGGCATCGGCGGCAATTAATATAATAGAATCTCCCTGGCATATCGCTGTATCATTGCCCAGATGAACCGATTCCGGCCAAAACATTTTCACCGTGATCGTATCTGCCCCGTCGCACAATCCGATCGTATCCAGAGTAATCCAATACGTTCCCGGAGCGGTGACATGAAATGTGGAATCAGAAGAACCATTTTGCCAGCTCCAGGAGACTCCTCCTGTATTTCCCGCTGACAGGACAATCGAATCTCCGCCGCAAATGACAGTATCATTTCCAAGCGGATTGAATGACCAGCTTTTGACAGATGAAATCTGGCAAGATTCTTTGATGTGGTAAAAATTCTTTGATGAGACATTCGTAAAAATGCAGGAGCCGCCTGCAGGCCATACCACAATGACCGAATCCATGATCGCCGCATCCAGAAGGCCAAAGTGAAGGAATTGCGGATTCTGAACGCCCTTAGCTGTTTGTGCACTGACTTCCTGCATTTGCCAAACCTGATTTCCGGATATCGTCGCCTTGACACTGACCCGGGTGCCGATCGCGCTCCAATTTGAGGAATCTCCTTCCAGCCGGAATTGGGCAAAATTTCTGCATCCGCTTCCCAGATTCTTCCAGACATAATCTTTCTGCGTGTCACCGTAATTGAGTGCATGCACGTCCAGCCATCCATCTATATTGTAATCCACAAATCCGACACCGACCATCCATATACCAAGATTAGTTATGTTATCGGGATTGATGGAATTGAAAGTGCCATTGCCCATGTTTTCGAAAAAACGGTGGTGGCCGGAAATCTGCCCAACGACAAACAGGTCCTGGTCTCCGTCATTGTCAAAATCACCCCAATTCGATGCATCGCCACGCACATTCTCAGTAACAATCAGGCCTGCAAGAACCGAAGTAAATGATCCGTTTCCATTGTTCTGGTAGAGGTGGTCAGGTCCTTCATTCGCCACAAAAAGATCCAAATCCCGGTCATTGTCAACATCCACCCAATTGGCGCTGCGGGATTTTCCGAGATCTGTCACGGGATTACCGGTGCCGATGCTTGTAAAGGTTCCGTTGCCATTGTTCTGGTACAGTTTGTTCGAAGCCGGATTGATTCCGCCGGCATCCACATACCTTGCCACGTACAAATCGGCATCGCCGTCATTGTCGTAGTCGCCCCAAACCGCGCATGAATTCCAGCCCGGATCAGTAGCAATTGCGCCCGTAATGATTTTCGAAAATGTCGCGTTGCCGGTATTGCGATAAAACAAGTTGGAAGCATTGTTCCAGGTCACAACATAGAGGTCCACAAGTCCATCATTGTCAAAATCACCCCAGCTTGAATTGCCTTCATTGGGCGCAATGTCGGTGGCAATATTCCCGGTGAGAATTTTTGTAAAACTGGAACCGCTTCCATTGTTGATGTACAGGAAATTTGAATCCGGCGAGGTATTGTTGACGAATAAATCAACTTCTCCATCGTTGTTGATATCAGCCCAGCCATTTCCCAATGACTTACCACCATCACTTGTGATGTTCAATCCGCCTGCCTGGAGAAAGGTTCCGTTACCCTGATTCAGGTGAAGCTGGTTGCTGACATTGCCTGCTCCGGCGATGGAATGAAACAGATCCAGATCATTGTCCTTGTCAACATCAATCCAGGAAGCTCCATAGCAGTAGCTGCTGTCAAGATTAATAGAGAGAGAATCAACTTTCAGGAACCATTGGGCCCTGGAATTCAAAAAATGAAAAAAGAATAAAACTGAAAAGAACGCGATTCTCAGAACTGGGGGAATGGCAAGATGTTTTGCTATTTTGGAATTCATATGGGAATAATCATTGAAAATTTAATGATTCTGGCTGGAAAAAAGGTCATCACCCGAGCGATTGCCTTCATTTTGATTTTCGCGGCCCTTGCCATTCCTTCTTTCGGACAAAGCACTACCTGGTACGAAAAGGGCAAATCTGCCACAGATCTGAACCAAAAAGTAGAATTCTTCACCAAATCACTTCAGGAAGAAAAGAAGTCGAACTGGACCTATTATCATCGCGCCTGGGCGTATATGGAACTGGAAAAATACCAATTGGCAATTTCCGATTTTCAGAATGCAACCAAAGCCGATGGAACCTTAGAAAAAGTCTGGATATACAACGGATTGGGATGGGCGTATTACGACATAGAAGAATACGCGAAAGCAAAAGAGTATTCGCAAAAGGCGATTGCCGAAGACATAAAAAATTATACCGCATATGACATCCTGGGATGGACCGCTATTGCAGAAAACAATCCCACCGAAGCGGCTGCGCAATTCGGCAAGTACATTCAGTACAATGCCGGCAGCCATGTCGGATTCAATGACCGCTCTTATGCCTGGTCGCTACTCGGGTTGTACGAAAAAGTCCTTTCTGACTGCAACGAAGGTCTGCTGATCGAGCCAGGTCACGAGCAAATGACCATCCGCAAAGGACTTGCCCTGATCAAGCTCGGCAAGACGAATGATGGACTTGCGATTTTGCAAGGCAAAGTGGTTTACCAGCCTGACGATCCCATTTCACTTTCCAATATCGGGCGTTTGTTTTACGAAGCCGGAGATTACAAAACCGCGGTGGAATTTCATTCCAAAGGAATCACTTTGTACGAGGAAAAAATCCGGATTGATCCGAAGTATGTGAAAGTTTATAAAGAAGATGTTTATTCGATATATATGGATCGTGGCGATGCCTATGAGGGGCTGGAACAATGGCAAAGCGCCTTGCAGAATTACACCAAAGCGACGTTGATTGATCCTGCCAATGTTCTTGCCTGGATAGAAATGGGAGAAGTACATACGTTTCAGACAAATTACAAGGAAGCCGTCCAGGCATATGAGAAGGCGTTCACCCTGCAACCTGAGTATGCTGACGGATGGACAAACCTGGGATTCTGCTATGACAACCTTCTTCTGCCTGACAAAGCGATTGAAGCTTATACCAGAGGCATCGCTGCCAATCCATCCGACGGTCTTCTTTACAACAACCGTGGCTATGCCTACCTGGAGAAAGGCCTGATGGACAAAGCAAAGGCGGATCTGGAAAAGGCAGTGCAGGTGGAACCGGAAATCGTGATGTCACATGTCAGCCTGGGTGAATATTATTTCATGAATCTGCAATACGATGACGCCATCAAGAAATTTAATGAAGCGGTTTTGATGCCTTCCGGTTCGGTATCAGCCTATCAGGTAGCCTATTACACCCGTGGCCGCTGTTACCACGCCCATAAAGATTATGCCAAAGCGATTGCAGATTACCAGCTCAGCATCACCTACGACAAAACGCATATTGAATCCTGGGAATACCTTGGAATCGCGCATTTTGAAACCAGGGAAAATTGCAAGGCTTACAAGGAATTCAAGAAAGCGGTGGAGCTGGATGCGGCCAATCGCATCAAACGGGCCAAAGAATCTCCGAAATATCTTGCGAAGCTGACAGGAAATCCTTGCCAATAGGATTGCAGCTTCAGGAGAAGATTGCTTGCTGAATTTTCAATAAAATTGTGTTTTTTATTTTGTGGACATGGATCGAAAACCATATCATGACACAAAAAGGCTTCGTTACGTCCTGTGGAAACACATCAGGGAAAATGCCCGTGGAAAAAATATTTTTGTTGACTTTGTGAGTGGCTACTCAGACCATTGTCATTGTCATGTTTCAATGACATTCAATCAAACACTGAATGATATCGCAAGATGTTTCGCACGATATGGTTGGGAAAGTTCGAAACTATATCAGGAAGCAGGAAAAATAACACTCAGACAAATCTCTTCATGATGAATATGAAGGTTTACCGCAACAAGCTCAGGGATCCCTTCAATTCATCTTTCACAAAAATTCCATTTTCACCGCTGCCTTCATACCGGATATGATACACATAAGCACCTTCGGGAGCGGCATTGTGCCCGGAACCTCCGTTCCAGGCTGAGGCCTGGTCCGATGATGAAAAGACGATTTCGCCCCAACGGTTGAAAACGAGGAATGAATATTCAGAAATATCACAATCAAACACAGGTTTGATCTCATCATTGCGGCCATCGCCGTTCGGCGAAAATGCGTTCGGCATCCAAACATTGCATGCGCAATTCGAAAATTCAACAGCTATCGTGTCCTGGTCTGCCCCGCATTCATTTGTGATCTCCACAAAATAGTTTCCGCTTTCCCGGATTTCCACCTGCCGCGTATTCACCGGGAGGTTCCATGAAAATCGGGTTCCTTCATCGCCGGCATCAAGCAGAAATGTTTCTCCCTGGCACAGGCTTGTGTCAACGCCGAGCATAGCAACCGGGAAATATTTCATTGTGACAGTGACTTCGTCACTTGCAGTACAATTCGAAGCTGTTACCTGAACCTGGTAAGTGCCCGGCGCATCTGCAATGATTTTCGGTCCGGTGGAACCGTCGTGCCAGAGATATGTCGCCCCGGGTTCGGTTGCATCAAGCTCCACTTGTTCGCCCTCACACATTTCAAAATCGGGTCCGAGATCGGTCAAAGGCCAATACACCCAAACCTGAATTGTATCAGATGCCTTGCATCCCGCCGGATTTGTCACCGTCACCCAATACAATCCGTCCTGGGTAACGGCAAATGTCTGAGCCATTGAATTGTCCTGCCAGGAAAAGCCAGAACCTGCATTTCCCGCATTGAGAATCAGCTTTTGCCCGATGCAAATGATCGTGTCCGGACCGAAGTTCACCACGGGAGCTGCATTCATATACACATTCACAGTGTCTGAATACATACAATTGCCCGCGCCTGCAACGGAGAGAATGTACATACCGGCGGAATCGGTTGTGAATGACGAATCATTGCTTCCGTCCTGCCAAAGGTAAAATGCAAATCCGCCGCCGGCATTGAAAGTGACCTTGTCCCCGGGACAAATGCTCGTATCCGGACCCAGGTTGAGCAGATTCGCCGGATAAAAACTGACCACCACACTGTCGGTATCTGCACAAAATGAATCCGCAACGGTTACGAAGTACAATCCGGCTTGCTTTGCGAGATAAGTCGAATCAGTTGATCCATCCTGCCAGACGTATGCAGAACTTTTGTAAGCTGCATTCAGCAAGACCGAATCACCGGGGCAAAGAGTGGTATCCGGCCCGAGATCAACGATGGGGATCGGCGCATAAGTAATCACGATGGTATCGCTTGCGGAACAAATTTGCTGGGTGACTGTCACAGAATAGGTTCCATTTGCGTTTGGAGGAACCGGAAAATTCGGATTCGTTGAACCATTGTTCCACAAATAGGTGTAATTCCCTGAAACCGGATTCAATATCAAACCCTGCCCGAGGCACAAAGTAGTATCGCTGCCAAGATTGACGACCGGATACTGAATTACAAATACTGTAAATGTGTCTGTATCCTGCTTGGCATAAACAACGAAAACTGTTGTTTGTGTCAAAAAAGTATCCAGTACCGAATCGGTGGTAAGTACGACGTTTGGATTGCTGATTTCCGTCCATTTGATCACCGTATCATTCTTGGCAATAAGATGGACACTGTCCCCAACGCAGATTACCGAATCTCCATCTACAAACAGCTCCGGGTCTTCCACAACTGAAAAATCATCAACAAAATAATATGCCCATGGACTCCCGGCACGGAAAGGAACAAAATTCGTTTGTGCATCGGTTTTGAAATTGCCGAGCGTCATATGTGTTTTCGTCGAATCGGGGGTGTAATGAAATGTGACCTGTGTCCAGTTCGGACTTTGAAGTTGTCCGGCATAGGTCCACTGCGGAGTTTTCTGAATTGGTTCATGAAAAATCTGCACCGGAAGACCGTTTGAAAAATACACTCCGTAGCTGCCAACCGACCATCCGCATCCTGTCAACCCACTGCTGATCTTGAATTGTACTTTATAAGTCATTCCGGCAACCAGAGGGCTGCTGAGCTGAATGTTCAGGTATTCCCGGAAATCAAGCGATCCGCCGAGCCACAGGCAATGTCCCATGAGGGCGTTTCCCTGCAATGGCATTGGTACAAGTCCAAATCCGGTGTTTGGAAGGCTTGCCGGTGCAAATCCGCTGGTATGGAAATAATCCGGACTCGCATAGGGCCAAACAAAAGCCGGAAAATTGTTCACACTGCTCCAGTTCTGGCATTTGTACCATTGGCCGTTGCCATTGGGAATTGAAGTGAGTAGTTCAAAGCTCGGATTGGGAACGAAATTCTGTGACTGACAATTCGAACCGCCTATGCCTGCTATGGCCGAACATATTGTGATGATCACTGGCAGGTATGCACGTACTTGCAAGGAAAACATGATTCAAAATTAGGGGAGAAAGTGGACAATCACTGAAAAGACGCGCAAATGGCTTTATTCCATGAGCAGACTGCTATCTGGAATCTGCCGATGAGTCAGACGGGAATGCCACTGAACAATGCTTACCTGCCATTTAAAGATGAAATGTTACCGTTAAGGATTTCGGGTGTTTCGTTCGGTATATTTCGATAGCAGTGACGTCGCGCATACCATACCTCCCCCTGCTGCTTGGCCTGATGCATGGCCTTGCTGACTGTTCAACCGGATGGATGATCGGCACGATGTCGGGAAGTGAGGACTTGCTAAACATCGGAGCGTTCATTATTCTCTACAATACATTCGCTTTTGGAGGTCAACTGCCGGCAGGAATTCTTCTCGACAAAATCGGGAATCCGAAATTCATCGTCGCGGCCGCTGCGGCGCTGATCGTTTCGGGCGTCATGCTTGCATCTCTGTCACCTGTCCTTGCCGTGATTCTCGCCGGAACCGGATCGTGTTTTTTTCATGCCGGAGGCGGAATGATGGTACTGGCAGTTTTTCCGGGCAAAGCATCCATGCAGGGAATTTTTACCGGACCTGGAATTGCGGGCCTATCCATCGGCGGATATTTGGCGATTCAAAATGTGGACGCCGGAATCATTCTCCCTGCTTTGCTGATTCTGTCTGCCATGATTCTTGCCACACTGAAAATACCTTCTGCTTTTTTCCATTTGAAAAAGGCGGATTCAGGACTTGATCATCATGACATTCTCATGATCGCCTTGTTGTTTGCGATTTCCATGCGCTCGGCAGTGTGGACCGTTTTCGACATACTACATAAAGGCGAATATATGCTGGCGATGTGGATCGGCCTGGCCGCATTTTCCGGAAAATTGGCAGGCGGATACCTTGCTGACTTTTTTGGCTGGCGGAGGTACCTGACGGGAGCACTTTGCATTTCTGCCGTATTGCTTTCTATTGATCCGGCAGAGCCCTTGCTGCTTCTTCCGGGCATCGCCCTGCTCCAATCGGCGACCCCTGCCGCCATTTCCGGCATGCATCGCCTGATGCCAGGCCAACCGGGCGCTGCCTCGGGCCTGACGCTTGGTCTGGCCCTTGCCATCGGCGGACTTCCGTTTTTTTCAGGCCTGAGTCCGGGTGATTTGGGGAGATGGGGACCTGTTTTGGGAATTCTGATTGCCGGGGTACTATTCTATTTTGTTCTCGCAAAGAAAACAGGGGTACACGAATTGCGGGAAGGAAAACAGGTGGGACACGAATGAAAAGGAGACACGAATTGCACGAAATTAAATGTGATGCAGGAATTTCACGAAGTTTCCGAATCGAAATGATTCAATATCTCTCTCGAACTGATTCCTCGTACTGTTTATTGACCTTCGGCACGAATTGCACGAATTTTGCCTCAGCTTCCACCCATCACCTTCTCGATCCAGGGCAACGATGCGCTTAGAGAATTTGCAATTCCGGCAATCAGAATGGAAAACCAAACAGGTTTCCTGAATACCGCGAAAACGATCAGGAATTCTGCAATCACGACGAGTATTTCAACGAGGAAATAATTCCAGTCCAGGTGGTGAAAAACAAACGTCGCCAGGGGCAGGGTGAATCCGTTTAATAATATAACAAATAAAATAATGTGAAGGGCCGGTTCTTTGCGATACCCGATCCACCATACCGGCGTTTCAAGCAGAATCGTTTCAAGAAGGTTGATCAGCAACTGTGGCATGGAAAGACGCTGCCGGTCTTTTGCGCAGAATGAAAAAAGCGAGGAGAGACACCAAACAAACCAAAGGCAACAGCCAATACATCCATCCGAATCCATGCCAGAATCCGTCATTCTCTGGTTCAGCGAATTCACCTTTGCTGTCGGGCTTCAGCTTTTTGCCTTCTTTCAAAACAACCACGCCGCCTTCGATTCCGGAAACGGAATAATCCTGAAGTACTGTTCTGTACTTCGCATTCTCACGGAATTCCTTGCCTCCAAGCTGCATGTCTGATCGCATGATTTGACCGGTCACCTTGTTTCTTGCAAAAATATAGGATTTGTCACCCTCCCTGCCGCCGGAATATTGTCCGCCATCTTCCATGAAAACGGTATCAATGTCCCCCTCCCTCCATCCTTCATCGTAGGTATAACCCTGGTGGAGGAAAAAGAATTGATAATCACTGAATTCGTTCAGGTTTGTGATGCGGAACGTGACTGTGATCTCCCCTTCCGTAACGACATCGGCCCTCAGCCCTGGGGAAAAAATCGCCAGGGCAAGGAATGCAATAATCAATTTGATTTTCATTTGGAATCCGGATTCTATGTTTTCATGAGAAATGCAAAGTCATTCCCGTAAATATTCACTCAATTTTTATGCCAAATTTATCGGTTGCGGGCTTTTTCCCACCTTTGCTTCGTTCAACCAGAAAACCAAAAACACCTCCAATGGCGCCACCGATAATGTGGGCAAATTCAGAAACCTGATTGTCTTCAGTCACAGCTCGGTAAATTTCCTGGCCGAGATACAGAGCGACAACCAAAATAAAGGTAATCGGAATTTCTCCCGATTTGAAATTGGAAAATGAACTGAGCAGGATGAGCATGAATACGATTCCGCTTGCGCCGAGAAGACCGCTGTCGAAGAATACAACATTCAGTATCCCTGTGATTCCTGCGGTTGCCAGCATCATCAGCAAAATATCCCGTGAGCCATATTTCTCTTCGAGAATCGGTCCGAGCAAAAGGACGAGGGAAAAATTGCCAACAAGGTGCATCCAATTGGCATGGCCCGCAGCATGTGTGAAAATCCTCAGGTAATCGAGAGGATGGTTGAATGCAAATTCACCAGGTACCGTAAAAAGTCCCGGGATGATTTTTGAACCGGTCACCGAATCAATCAACAGAACGATTGATGATAGAAATGTGAAAGTGAGGATGACCGGAGAATTGTATTTCAGTTTCATTGGGAATGCTCTGGTTCGAAAAAAAATATACGGATTTCCGGCCATGTTCGTTCCGGCCGGCTGTAAACCTTTCCATTTCGTTCCGTTTCACCGATTTCCCTTCTCATTTTCGTATTTTCGGCCAGTTTTCCAATCCACGAAAATGATGTTCCGTTTCCAGGCAACAAACCTTCCCAGGCTCATCATTTTCCTGACACTCATTGTCTTTTCGCTGTCAGGCTGCCGTACTACCCGCCGGATGATCTGGTACAATGTCCCCGGAATTGCGGATCATGAAATCTTTCCCTCGCGCTCGATTGGCAGGGGAGAAAAAACGAGGACGCTGAAAAGCGGTATGGTACAGCAATTTCCGGACCTGAATCAATGGGCTTTCGGGAAGCGATACAAGCAGGGAGATTCCGCAGAATCGTTTTTCCGGCGGACAGGAACCATTGCATTTCTTCAACTCAGGAATGATACGATCATCCATGAATTTTATGCAGAAGAATTCAATGCGTCTTCGACTTTCACAACTTTTTCCCTGGCAAAAGTTTTTGTTTCAACGCTTGTAGGAATCGCAATCCGCGAGGGAAAAATCAGAAGCGTAGAACAGCCGATCGCCGAATTCCTTCCGGAATTCCGGGACCCGGCACTCGCTGAAATCAGAATCAGAAACCTGCTTCAAATGACCAGCGGACTGAGATCAGGAGAGAAATTTTCGAATCCGTTCAACCGGACGGTGCGAATGTATTACGGAGCAAACCTGAAAAAGGCTACCCACAAGCCGAAATTGAAAGACAAACCCGGAACGAAATTCGAATATTTAAATCTGAACACTCAGATTCTTGCCCAGGTTCTGGAAGCGGCAACCGGGGCTCCGATATCGGAATACATGCAGGAAAAAATTTGGAAACCTGCCGGAATGGAAGCCGATGCAAGCTGGAGCCTGGATCGCGAAGGTGGAATGGAAAAAGCATTCTGTTGCATCAACGGACTGGCTCGGGATTTTGCACGTTTTGGATTGCTTTTTCTGCAAAATGGAATGGTTGGCAGTGACACATTGGTCGGCAAAGAATGGATTTCAAAAGCAACATCGCTTGACACCGCCAATGGATCGCACATGCGGTACCAGTACAGTTGGTTTACCTCTGCCGAAGAAATTGATTATTACGGCCAGGGCCTGATCGGTCAGTACCTGTACATTTGTCCGACGACGAATACGGTGATCGTCAGGTTGGGAAGAAAAATCGAATTCTCACCCTGGTACGATATGTTCAAGTTTCTTTCCGGCATCAGCTATCTTCCGGGGAAAGTTAACATGTCGAAATCTGAATTGTTAATATATGAGGGCGAATATTCATTCGGCAGATCAAGCCGCGGCGACACCTCCTTGCAGGGCAAAAGGGTAGAAATCATCGCGAAGCAGGGATATCTGAAAATAAAATCGGATTTCAGGAAAACTTTCCGGACTGAGCCTGAGAGTTCGATGTTGTTCTTCAATCTGAAAGAGGCTAGAAAGCTGAAATTCAATTTTGACGAGGATCAAAAGGTGGAGTCGATAAAGTGGTCGCGCCGTGGGATTTCGTGGGAACTGACGCCAAAGGTCCGGGAGGAGGAAGGCCGGTAAAGACAAGATAATCCCGAAATCCAAGAACTGAAGCTGTTCACGTACATGCCGAAAAAGCAGAAATGGAATGCAAATTTTGTCTCATTCCGGAAGAATATGAAATGGAAGAAATATTGTAAGAAATAAAGCAATGGAAGTAACCAAATTGCAGAAAATAAAATCTGTCCAATTTGAAGGAGATTTGCTGATCGTTCATTCAGGACAACAAATTTACAAGTGCGAACTGAAGGAAATTTCTGATAAACTACCAAAGCTTCGACGATGGAATGAAGCAATTTCAAAATTTCGCCATCAGGTTACAGGATTCACTGGCCTCAAATTGATGAAGATCTCTCTTTGCATGGTCTATTGAACAATGAATAAAGAATTTGACTTGGATTGTTTTTATTGGTCCGACAACTCAATAGTCTACTCGCCCCTGATCTCCACCCCATCCAACTTCAAAACAGATCCGGGTCCAATCTCCTGCAAACGATCATTTGATCCGCTCCAACCATTTACAACAAGCGTCGCAGGGCCAAATTCCGGCTTCTTCCGGAATGCAGAAAATGCAATCCGGCATCCGCTGACAATTACATTTTCGGCGTTGCCTTCTGAAAAATCCTTTGCTACAATACCCATTACCGAATTCCGGACTTCCACATCGAAAATGTTCACCCTGGAATCTTCACCAATGCTGATCCCTTTGTCACCTGCATTTTCAATTATCACATTTCTCACCTCTGCCCGGCTACCTGAAAAATCCATCGCATCATTCACCAGGCTGACGAACCTGCAATCTGAAATCGTTCCAGTGCAGAAATCCGAATCAAAAGCATCAGATGAAGTATTCCGGAATTCACAATCAGAAATCTTGAATTCGCAGCGGATCAGGTTCAGACCGTCTTCACTGCGGTTGCCGGCAAATGTGCAATGTGAAAAGCTCACATTTGATTCGTAAACCGATACCGCGCCCGTCAGGATCCATCCGTCCTGATCGAGATTTTTCAAATCCCGGAATTCCACATATTCGAATGCAGACGTCCGGTTCCGGTCCCAAACGCCGAGGCTTCCACATCCTGGTGAAATTCCCCTGATCACAACCGGTGCGGTTGATGTTCCCCGTGCAAAAACGCTTCCAAAACTTATGATATCGGCGCCGGGGAAAAGAATTAATGTGCATCCCGGATTGCAAATCAGTTTCATGCTATCCGGAATCAGGAAATCCTGCTGAATCAGATGCTGGCCCGATGGCACGACAAAAGCGGTGTCACCGGAACGAAATTGGCCGAACGGCCCGGCCCCGGAAATAAGTTTTTGCCGTGGGCCCTTTCCCCCTTCACCGGAAGGCTCAGGCCAGGGGATAATTTCTTCTGTGAAATTTTGCGCGTTGCCTGTTATCCTGAAAACAAGATATTTTCCACTGCCCGGGAGATTCAGTTCCTTCATGACAGGCTTGCCTTTGTCAACCAGGGGTTCAAGCAAGATCCGCTCGCTGCCCAGGAGTATTGTGGCATCCGCATCATCTGACATTCCGACGATCGTCAATGGCAAATGGAAACGGCTGTAGATGCGAATTTTGCTGCCGCCATTCGACGCAGAC
>Ga0247727_10003091_pt1 | contig 37259 bp, 40 predicted proteins | sample WisWelCaveWW1625_FD_202498 | JGI IMG/M metagenome (GOLD analysis project Ga0247727, IMG submission 202498) | Biofilm microbial communities from Wishing Well Cave, Virginia, United States - WW16-25 | ecosystem: Environmental > Aquatic > Deep subsurface > Groundwater > Cave microbial mat | place...
GGTCGGCGCCCATCGCTTGGGCGGCAAGTATCGAACGCCCGTTGGCGATCGCGCCCGACAGCAAGAGCGGGCCGTCGAAGAACTCGCGGATTTCCTGCACCAGGGCGAAGGGCGACAATCCCCCCGCATGTCCGCCCGCGCCTGCGCAGACCGCGATCAAACCGTCGGCGCCCTTGTCCAACGCCTTCTTGGCGAAGGTCACGTTGATGATGTCGTGCAACACGATGCCGCCATAGGAATGGATTGCATCGTTCACGTCCTGACGGGCGCCGAGCGACGTGATCACGATGGGAACCTTTTGCTTCACGCAGGACGCCACGTCCGCTTCAAGCCGCTCGTTGGTCCTGTGTACAATCTGGTTCACCGCATACGGCGCGGCCGGCGCATCGGGATGTGCCTCATCCCAGGCGGCCAAATCATCTTTGATGCGGGTGATCCATTCGTCCAGCAAAGGTTGCGGCCGCGCGTTGAGCGCGGGAAACGCGCCGACGATGCCTGCCTTGCACTGCGCCGTCACCAGCTCCGGATTGGCGATAATGAACTGGGGCGCGCCCACGGCGGGCAAGCGCAGCTTGTCGAACAAAGGCGGTAGGGCCATCAAGTACTCCTCTTGCGCCCACGCCCAGTGGAGCGAATTTGACATTCGCATCCCGCTTTGCGCATCGCCCAGAGCGAATGTCAAATTCATAAGCTCCACTAAGACCCAGTTGTTCTAGTGGTCCTTATGATTCTGACATTTGCAGCAGTGGGGTGCTGCAGTTCTCGGATGCAAATGTCAGAATCGGACCACTAGCTTGCGGCGAAAACGGCGTCGATAGTGTCGGAACGGAAAGCGGAGCGGAAATGGCGGAGGCCAACCTCCAGTTTGGGCCGTCGGCCGATGAAGCCGAATGGCGGGCGCTGGTGGAGCGCGGCCTCAAGGGCGCTGGTTGGGATCGTCTGGTCGGCAGAACCGCAGACGGGATCGACCTCAAACCGCTCTACCGCGAACCGGATGTGCGTACGGCCAGCGACGAGGCCGGTCTTCCAGGCACAGCGCCCTTCGTGCGTGGGACGGGCGGCTGGACTATCCGGCAGAGTTTCGCCCATCCCGATCCCGAGCAAACCAATCGCGAGATCCTCGCCGACTTCGCGGGCGGCGTAGGCGGGATAGAGCTCATCATCGATCCGAGCGGCGCCGATGGCGTCGCCATTCGCAATGCCGCCGATCTCGATCTCGCGCTCGCCGACGTCATCCTGGAAGCGGCGCCTGTCTCGCTGGACGCGACGACCGGCCCCTCTTGGGATGGGGCGCACATGCTGCGCGACAAACTCAAGGGAGTGGCGGCGCCGGGCACAGCCTTCAACATCGACCCGATCGGCATGCTCATGCGCAGCGGCGCCATCGGGCATGGCGATATCGCCAGCGCTGCGCGCTTTGCCTTGGATGCGCGGCGCACATTGCCGGCGGCAACGTCGATCCGCATCGACGCCCGCCCCGTCCACGAAGGCGGCGGCACAGAGGCGCAGGAGATCGCGGCCGCGCTGGCGGCAGGCATTTCGTATCTGCGCGCGCTGACACAAGCGGGCCTGAGCTGTGAGGAGGCCGCGCGTTCGCTGGCGTTCAGCGCGGCCGTCGGCCCCGACGTCCTGGTGGAGGCCGCAAAGCTGAGGGCGCTGCGCCTGTGCTGGGCGCGCGTGCTTGAGGCCAGCGGTGCAGCGCCTGAAGCGCGCGGCGCACGGATCCATGCGGTCACCTCGCGCCGCATGATGACGCGCTATGATGCGCATACCAACATCCTGCGCGTCACTACCGCCGCATTTGCAGCAGGCATCGGCGGCGCAGAGAGCATCACGACACTGCCGTTCACCGATGCGCTGGGCCTCCCCACGCCCTTCGCGCGACGCGTCGCGCGAAATACCCAACTCGTGCTCAAGGAAGAATCGCACCTCGATCACGTCGCCGATCCCGCCGGCGGCGCCTGGTTTGTCGAAAAGCTCACGCGCGATCTGGCCGAGCTTGCTTGGGCGAAGATGCAAGGCATTGAGGCGCAGGGCGGCATCGTCGCGGTGCTGGCATCAGGCGCGTTGCAAAAGGATGTCGCCGAGGCGCGCGCGGCGCGGCAAGCCGCCTTCGCGCGGTGTAAGGAAACTATCACCGGCGTCACCGATTTTCCGCTTCTTGGTCAAGACGCGCCGGAGATCGCCGCTGCGGACCCCCGGCTTCCACTCGGCAGCCATGGCCGGCAAGATGCCGGCGGCCCGACGATCACGCCGCTCCCCGCCATTCGCTGGGCAGCGCCGTTCGAGTCGCTTCGCGAGCGGGCTGAAGGAAGCAGCGGCGCAAACGTCTTCTTCGCCACCCTCGGACCCCACACCGAGTTTTCACAGCATGCGCAGTTTGCGTTGAATTTGCTTGCGGTGGGCGGGGTTGGCGCACTTGGCGCTGAATCAGAATATGCCGCGTTCGACGCACTCATTGGGGCGTTCAAACAAAGCGGGGCGCGCGTCGCCGTACTCGTAGGCGCCGAAGCGCGCTACGTCGGCGAAGCAGAATCTGTTGCGCGCGCGCTGAAGCAGGCCAGTGCATCGTGGATCGTGCTGGCTGGTAAGCCTGGCGAACGCGAGGCTGCACTGCGCGCGTCTGGTGTCGACCAGTTCGTGTATGCGGGCCAGGACATGCTCAAGGAGCTTGAATCTCTTCACGCGGCTTTGGGTGTTGCGTAATGAACGACACAGCTCATGGACGCACCCGCCGGCCAGCGCCGACACTATCCCTGTTCGCGCAAGGAGGGCCGGTGTCGTGACGATACATCTGACTCTCACCGAGATAGACGCGCACATTGATGCCCTCGACCGAGCCGAACCGACTCAGAATCCGATGCATTGGCGTCGAGCGTTCGAGTCTTTGAAGTCAGCGCTCGAAGATGCGCGACGGATCCGGAGCCTACTGATACCGCCGGGAATAGTGCTGGCCCTCGCACTTCTGTGGTGGCTGCACGGCGACAGTTGGGAGCTCACTGACGCCAGAACCGGCGTTGGCTTTTTTGTCATCGTTCTGGCGTTAGGGCACCTGGCTCTTGGGGCTCGGTTCGCCGCCTTGAAGCGAGAAGCGCGCATCGCTGCACTCTTGCGTTACTACGGCGCAAAGGATGTCCCAGAGGAAGAGGCATTACTGTGACCCTGCCCGATTTCTCAAAGCTCGCGCTCCAAACACACATCGCCAAAGGATCACCGCTACAGGGCGAGCCCTGGAACACGCCGGAAGGCATTGCGGTGAAGCGCGCTTACACGAGCGCCGATCGCGCGGGGCTTGATTTCGTCGATGGCTATCCGGGACTGCCGCCATTCGGACGTGGGCCCTATCCCGCGATGTTTGTCCAGCAGCCTTGGACGATCCGGCAATATGCGGGTTTCTCCACGGCTGAGGATTCCAACGCCTTCTACCGGCGCAATCTGGCGGCTGGACAAAAAGGTCTCTCCATCGCGTTCGATCTCGCCACCCATCGCGGCTACGATTCCGATCACCCGCGTGTGGTCGGCGATGTCGGCATGGCCGGCGTTGCAATCGATTCCATCTACGACATGCGCACATTGTTCGCTGGCATCCCGCTCGACCAGATGAGCGTGTCGATGACGATGAACGGCGCGGTGCTACCGATCATGGCGCTCTATATCGTTGCCGGCGAAGAGCAGAACGTGCCCCACGACAAGCTCTCCGGCACGATCCAGAACGACATCCTGAAAGAATTCATGGTGCGGAATACGTTCATCTATCCGCCCAGGAATTCGATGCGCATCGTCTCCGACATTTTCGCTTACGCCGCGCGCGAAATGCCCAAATTCAACTCGATCTCGATCAGCGGCTATCACATGCAGGAAGCCGGCGCGACCGCTGATCTTGAACTCGCCTACACGCTTGCTGATGGCGTCGAATATGTGCGCGCAGGCATCGCAGCTGGTCTCGACATTGACGACTTCGCCCCGCGCCTCTCCTTCTTCTGGGGCATTGGCATGAACCCGTTCATGGAGATCGCCAAGCTGCGCGCCGCGCGCCTCCTGTGGACGAAGCTAATGCGCCAGTTCAATCCGAAGGACGACAGATCGCTTGCGCTGCGCACGCACTGCCAGACCAGCGGATGGAGCCTGACGGCGCAGGACGTTTACAACAACGCGGTTCGTACATGCATTGAAGCGCTGGCGGCGGCCTATGGCGGCACGCAGTCGCTGCACACCAATTCGCTCGACGAAGCTCTGGCGCTGCCCACGGATTTCTCCGCCCGCATAGCGCGCAACACACAGATCTTGCTGCAGCAGGAAGCCGGCCTCACACGCCCCGCCGATCCCTGGGGCGGCTCGTACTACCTCGAACGCCTCACCGCCGATCTCGCGGCCAAGGTGTGGGCGCACATCGAGGAAGTGGAAAAACTTGGCGGCATGGCCCAAGCCATCGACCAGGGCCTGCCGAAAGCGCGCATTGAGGAAGCCGCCGCGCGCACGCAGGCGCGCATCGATACCGGGCATCAAACCATTGTCGGCGTGAACAAGTTTAAGCTGGACGAAGTGGAAGAAATTCCCGTCCTCAAGGTGGACAACGCCAAGGTGCGTGCGATGCAGCTGGACAAGCTTACGCGCTTGAAGGCCGAGCGCGATCAAGGGGAGGTTGATGCAGCACTTGGAGCGCTGACGGCTGCCGCTTCTTGGACCGCCGGCGTCTCGCCGGCGGGGACGCCGGCGGTCAAAGGGAAGCGACCCAACCTGCTGGACCTTGCGGTCAACGCCGCGCGCGCCAAAGCTACTGTGGGCGAAATGTCATCGGCGCTGGAGCGCGCATTTGCACGACATCACCCGCCGATCCGTCTTGTCACCGGCGTGTTCGCGCGCGAAGCCGGCAACGACATCGCCGTGGCGCGTGCGCGCGAAAGTGTGAAGGCGTTTGAAGAAAGCGAAGGCAAGCGCCCGCGCATTCTTGTCGCCAAGATGGGTCAGGACGGCCACGACCGCGGGCAGAAGGTTGTTGCGTCGGCGTTCTCCGATTTGGGTTTCGACGTCGAGATCGGGCCTCTGTTCGCAACGCCCGAGGAAGTGGCCCAGCAGGCGGTCGAAACGGGCGTGCACATTGTTGGCGTGTCTTCACTCGCCGCCGGCCATCTGACGCTGACGCCCGCTTTGCACGCGGCTCTGGAAGCGCGCGGACGAGGCGACATCATGATCGTTGTCGGCGGCGTAGTGCCCCCCGAAGACGTAGCCACGCTGAAAGACATGGGCGCGGCGGCTGTGTATCCACCCGGCGGTGCGCTAGCGGACATCGCCCAACACCTGCTCGACGCGCTGAATGCGAGGCTGGGGTATAAGCAGCGGGAGCGGGGCTAAAGCAATGGACTTTAAATTCGCCTCATTTCGATGGCGGGCGTAGTGCGAATTTAAAGTCCAAAGTTGCTTTAGAAACTCCTGAATCCAAAGCGTCTTTGGACCTCAAGTGCGACACCGAGCCCGATCCAAGCCGTGAGTCGCATTTGAGGTCCGACGCTTTAGGTGTCCAGCCATAATTCGGGCGCCGAGCACTCCCTGTTTCTCGTCTCCCACAAACAAGAGGAGTGGAGCATCTTGCGCACGCGGCGGACGTTCATCCCCAAACCGCAGGCTTCCGTTCTTTCCACGGCATCTCCTTCTCCAACAGCCCGGCGAGCCGGAACAGCGTCGCTTCGTCGGCGTACTTGGCCGTGAACATCATGCCGATGGGCAAGCTGCTTGCGCTTTGCGCGAGCGGCAATGACATCGAAGGCTGCCCGGTCATGTTGAAGGGCGGTGTAAAGCCGAACGTCGCGGCTTGGCGTTTGTCGAACTCGCGCAGATCGTCCATCAGCGTGTCAAGATATTCAACTCGCGGCGGCGGTGTGCACATCACCGGAGAAAGCCACACATCCCATTGCTCGAAGCGCGCGAGGATCTTCCGGTTCATCAAGCGCAATTGCTGCCATGCCCACATCGCCTCTTGGCCGGTCATCGCTTGGCCGCGTTCGTAGAGCCGGCGCGCTAGGCCCTCGATGTCCCCGCCGGGCTCACGGCCCTTGATCTCGATCCAGCGCTTCATGCCGGCTGAGAAGTTTGCGGCCGAGACAATGCCCTGCGCGTGGTAGAGCGCGCGATAATCGATCCCGAGGCCTTCCTCGCGCACGTCGTGTCCGAGCCCTTTAAGCGTCTCAGCCGTACGCTCCAGCGCGGCGCGCACTTCCGTGTCGACAGGATTGCCCGTCGGTGTTTCGCTCGACCAGGCAATGCGCAGCTTGCCGGGCGCGCGGCTGACGTCATCGAGATACGGGCGCTCCTTGGCCGGCCATGCAAACGGACTGCCGGGCTCGGGATAACCCGTGGCGTCGAGCATCGCGGCGCTGTCTCGCACCGTGCGCGCGACCACATGATCGACGGAAAACCCAATGGCGCGATCGGCATCGTGAACGCCGTTCGGGTTGCGGTCGCGTGTGGTCTTCAAGCCCACCAGGCCGCAGCACGCCGCCGGAATGCGGATCGAGCCCAAGCCATCGCTGGCGTGTGCGAGCGGAACGATGCCCGCCGCCACCGCCGAGGCCGCCCCCCCGGAGGAGCCGCCCGAGATATGGTCGGTGTTCCACGGATTGCGGCAGGGGCCCAGGAGCGCCGACGTGGTGACGCCTGGTATGCCGAACTCGGGCGTATTGGTCTTTCCCACCAGCACCACGCCCGCTTGTCGATAGCGCGTGATCAGCGTTGAGTCTTCGGCGTCGGCTTCGATCTTGGCGAACTTGCTCGCCGACGTGCGCGGCCAGTTCTTAACCCTGACGCCGAGATCCTTGATCAAGAATGGCACGCCCTTGAACGGGCCTTCGGGCAGTTGTCCCGAGGCGATGCCGCGTGCTTCGTCGTACGCCTTGAACACGACTGCGTTCAGTTTCGGATTGTGGCGCTCTATGCGCTCGATGGCGGCATCGGTTAATTCCCGCGCCGTCACCTCGCCCTTGCGCACCAGCCCCGCCAAGCCCAGTCCGTCATAGTCCGCATAGTCCCGCATGAGGCATTTCCTCCCGCAAGCGAGCCTATCGGTTAATTTGCGTTTGGCACGTGAAATGCAACGCCGCTCTCATGGACGATGCGGGCAAGAACTTCGCTCAGGAGCGCCGCGACGGGGACCGCCGCAACGGTCAACGCCGTGATCCGCGCTGGCGCTTCGATCCCCTGTTTGCTGCGACTATTGTCAACCACATTGCGCCGCCCGAACAGCCGGTGATGTCGGCCTACACGCAGGCACAGCGCTCGCGGCGCGGCTTGTTGGTGAACGTGCGCGTTTAGGCGCGCTTCTTCGTCTGCTCGAACTCGGAAAGCCATGTGTCGATCGCATCGAGCCGCGCCTCGATGCTCTCGATCCGCGCCGAGGAATCGACGTTGCTCGCCGCCCCACGCGCGGCGACGCCCGCGCGCAGCGTCACTTCAACGACGTCGGCCCCGAGAAGCGCCGCAAACGCTGTCAACTCCTCGCCCGTAGCGGCGCGTTCGTTGGCAAAGATGCGATGCAGTTCCGAGCGTTCGAGGCGCGCAGCGCCAGCCATGCCGGCGCGGTCCAGGCCGCGCTCGGCAAGGCGCGCGTCGAACCAATCGGCGTCAAAGAACAGCAACATGGCGTCCCCACCACTACCCGGCGCCAAACCTGCAGGAGGCCGCTAATGGCCGCTAATGGTTAGCCCCATCCTCACCCGATTCGCGCGCTGGTTCGACTTCGCGCTCGCATTGGGGCTGGGGATGTGGTGCCTTTAAGAGCCTAATGCTGTCCTGCGAACTCCACGTCGCGGCGCGCCGAAATGATGGTGACCACAACGCCCGCGAGCACGTCCAACAGCGCCGTCACCAAGATGACGAAAAACACGCTGGATGCGAACGCCGGGTGCAGGAGAAACTCCACCAGGCAGATGATGAACACCAGCATCGACAGCGCGTGATTGAAGATCGCCGCGGTCCCCGTGGAAGTGGATTTCAGCAGTTCGATGAACAGCAGCAGCAGCGCGAGCAGGATCAAAACCTCCCCGAACGCCACCGTCCACTCGACGCCTGAGGCCATGGGCACGCGCATCCACGGATCGCCCAGGTGGCTGCGCACATCGCTCGCGTCGCTATTGGCCGCCGTCGCGCCGAAGGCCCAAATATTGTAAATGAGCACCGGGATCAGGATCAGCGGAAAGACGTTGAAAATGGCCCCCATGGGACTCCCCTCGTTGCTGCTGCGCCGGACGCCTCTTGAGGCTTGCCGCATCGCCAAAGTCTCTGTGACGCCAAGACGGTCCCTCATAACTCGTCAGCCCCTCCCGGCGCCCGGGCCCGGCTTCTCAGCCACATCACGCCGAACAAATCGGTCATGTTTGCGGCCAACCGGCCCAGGTTCGTGTACTTTGAACGTCCCACGCCCCTCTGGCGATGGTTAACCTCTAAAAATTCTACTGCATAGCCTTCTCGCAGCATCAGTGCGGGCATGAACCGGTGCATATGGTCGAAATAGGGAAGTCGCAAAAACGCCTCCCGTTTGAAGACCTTAACCCCAGATCCGCTGTCGTCGGCGCCGTCCTTGAGGACGGCTTTGCGAATGGCGTTGGCGATCTTGGAGGCCCAGCGCTTGCTCCAAGAGTCCAGCCGCTTGCCCCTCCGCCCGGCCACCATGCCCAGATGGGCCGCGGCGTCAGGACGAGTGAGGCGGGCCAAGAGCCGCGGAAGGTCGGCAGGGTCGTTCTGACCGTCGCCATCCAGCGTGCCGACGATTGCGGCCCGCGCGGCAAGAACCCCCGAACGGACCGCCCGGCTCTGACCCGCATTGCCCCTATGGCCAAGCAGGCGCAGCGTCGGCAGATCCGATTTGAGGGCGGCGAGTTCGGCGAGCGTATCGTCGCGGCTGGCGTCATCGACGAAAATCATCTCGTAGGAACGCCCCTCGAGCGCCGCGGCGATCTCGCGCGCCAGCGCGGCTGCATTGCCTTCCTCGTCATGCACCGGCACTACGACGCTGAATTCGATGGCTTCCGCCAAGGGGCTCCCCTCTCTCTCGCGGGCGACCTCATAGCCGCTCCAGGCCAGGGAAGCGAGCGTCGGCGCTGGCTCGAAGCATGCTACAGCCAAGCCCCGATGCGCCCTCCCGTCTCCACGGCATTGTTTGATCAGTTCGCCCGCGGTTGGCGCGGTTACATCATGATCGGGCTCATTGCGTTGGTCTCGAGCCTCATGGGAATCGGCCGCGTCGGGGTCTTGGACGCTGACGAAGCGCGCTTTGCGCAAGCCAGCCGCCAAATGGTGGAGAGCGGGGATTACGTGCGCATCCGCCTGCAAGGCGCCGAGCGCAACCGTAAACCGATCGGGATTTACTGGCTGCAGGCGGGTTCCGCACAACTCTTCGCGCCGATCGCTGCAGCCACGAACGAGATTTGGCCCTACCGGCTGCCCTCTGCGCTTGGCGCCGCATTGGCCGCGATCGCAGCGCTCTGGGGTGGTTCGGCGCTGATTGGACAGCGTGGCGCCTTCCTCGGCGCAGGGCTGTTCGCCGCCGGCATGTTGCTTGGTCTCGAGGGCATGACCGCTAAGACCGACGCCGTGCTCGTGGGCTGTACGACTCTGGCGCTGGCTGCGCTCGCGCGTCTGCGAACGGGCGGCGAGCAGGCGCATCTGCTCGCGCTTTTGTTTTGGGGCGCGCTTGCGTGCGGCGTCTTGATCAAGGGGCCCGTGACGCCGCTCGTAGCCGTGCTCACGCTCGCGACGCTGGCGCTTTGGGAACGGCGCGGCGCCTGGATGAAGCCGCTCCTGTGGTGGCCCGGCCCGCTCCTGGCTGCGCTGATAGCAGCTCCCTGGATGATCGCGATCGCCTCGGCGACCGAGGGCCGCTTCTTCAGTGACTTTCTGAACGTAGAACTTTGGCCCAAGCTCACCGGCGCCGAGCACGGCGCGTGGCCTGGGTATCATCTTGGGCTTTTGCCGATCCTGCTATTTCCGGCGACGTACGCTCTGCCGGCGGCTGTGCGCCTCTTTGCCGGGGCTGCAAGAGGCTCTCGCGACGATCCCGAGACCGCTGGCCATCGATTCTTGCTCGCTTGGGCTGTCCCGAGCTTTCTCATTTTCGAGATCTTGCCGGGGAAGCTCGCGCACTACGTGCTGCCGACATATCCCGCGCTTGCCTTGATGTGCGGGGCAGGCCTTCTCGCCATGCGCGGCCGGCGCTGGCGAACAGTCCATCCCATTGGGGTTGTCTTCTTCGCTGTGTCTGGCGCCGTGATCGTGTTGCTCATGGCGTTCAGCGCAACCCTCATGCCCGGCGACCTGGCCGCCGATGCGCGCCGCGCGGTTTCAACGGGAATCATCGGGGCGGCTTCGGTGGCGGCGACGGTCGCGGCATTGTTGCTCTACCGCCGACCCGCAATCCGCGCCGGCGCCTTGGTCGCATGCGCGCTTGTCTTATCCTTCAGCCTGCGCGAGCGCCTGCTGCCAGAATCGCGCGCGCTGTTTCCCAGCAACGAAATCGTCGCCGCGCTGACGCGCGAGCGGCTGATGCCCAACGATGAACGGCAATTGTGGTCGGTCGGCTATGACGCGCCGAGCCTCGTTTTCCTGACGCGGACCTCGATCCGCATTGCAACGCCTGAAGAGGCCGCCGAAGGCGCGGCCGCGGGCGACGCGCTTGTCGTAGAAGGACGCGTGCTTGACGCGACGCTGGCGGCGCTCAGCGAGCGCTCCCTCGCGCTGTCGCAGCGCGGCGCCCCAATACGCGGTTTCGGCTTGAGCAATGGCCAGCGCGTGGCGCTCTATTTCGGCGCCATCGTCGATGGGCCCGCTAACGAGGTCCCGGCGGGCGCCCCGCCACGAACTCCCTGAGCCATAGAAGCGTTGCAAGCGCCGGGCGCGCGACAACGGCGAAGGCGCGCTCGATCGGGGTCTTGGCGCTCTTGGCTGCAAACAGCGCCAATCCTTGCGCCTCGCGACCCCGCGAATGATGACGGCGAAACCGCACGCCCGACGCGTCGGCGCGCAGAAGCACGCTGCCGCCCTCGTCCTTGGCGCGCCTGCACAGATCGAGATCGGCGCAGTCGGTCATGAAGCCTGCGTCGAAGCCGCCGAGGCTTTGGAAGTCGGCGCGCGGCACCAACATCAAGGAACTCGAAACCGCGCCCACCGGGGTCGATGCTTTGCGCTTGCGCCGCTTCGCTTTGGCTTGCGGGAGATCGACCGCCATCGCCAGCGTTGAGAACGAATTGAGCGCACTCATATGCGCCGCCCTTTGCTCGCGCCCGGCGGTGTCGGTCAGGCGGCCGCCGACAATCCACGGGCCTGTTGCTTGGGCGCCCGACGCGGCCATGCGTTGCACGCCCCCCCTCTGGAGCACGACGTCAGGCGAGACGAACAACAGCCAACGGCCCATGGCCTGAGCTGCGCCGAGATTGGCCGCCGCCGCCGCGCCGGCGCCGATCGGGGCGCCCACCAGCTGCACATCGCGCCGATCGGCTTGCAGCGCGCGCAGGGAAGAGGACACTTCCGGCGCATTGCCGTTATCGACGAGAACCACGTCGTCGATCCAAGGCTCGGCCAAGATGCTCCGCAAGCTAAGATCGAGTTGCGACTGCTCGGCCTTGTGGGCGCCGACGCCGCGCACGACCATCACGGCTGACACACGCGGCTCTACTGCTACCGCAGTCGCCCGCTCGCGTGAGGGGAACTTATCCACCCGAGACTCCACCCTTGAATTGGGGCCCCTATCCTGTCGCGCGCAACGGCCCCCGTCTAGGCCGGCGAACCTGGAAAGTCAGATAAACCGTGAAAACAACCCCTTTCTGATGGCAACTTGCCGCCGCCGGTGGGCGCTGACACCGGCCTGCACGCGGATCCCTTCGGGCGCCTGTTTTTACCGCTGCTTAGGAGTCGGGGCGTAGGATCCTCACCGGAACGCGGCAGGAGCGCCGGATGAACGAACGCCATATCGTGCTTGTGCAGCAAAGCTTTGCAAGCGTCGCCGCTCTCGGCGAACAAGTCGCGGACATCTTCTATGGCGAGCTGTTCGACATCGATCCGACGCTACGGCCAATGTTCAAGAACAACATGCACGACACTGGCCGCAAACTCCTTGCGACACTCGAATTCGTCGTGACCAGCCTGGGTCACCCCGACCAATTCATCCCAACGGCCCAAGCGTTGGCGATCAAGCATGTCGAATACGGCGTAACCGCCCGCCATTACACTCTTGTTGGTAAGGCCCTCATGCGCACGCTTGAGAAGGGGCTCGGAGCGGATTTTACGGCTGACGTCCGCACAGCGTGGATTGCCGCCTATCAGGTTCTTTCCGACGTGATGCGCCAAGCCGCTTACGGCCCCATACCCACGCGCGCCCTATAAGGGTCATCGCAGGTCCGGCGGCGTGGCGTCCCGTATCAAAGCCGAAAGAGCGTCGGCGAGCGGCAAGACATTTTGGGTCTCGCCCCCAAAACGGCGCAGCGCCACACTGCCTTCGTCGGCTTCCTTTCGTCCTACCACTGCGATCACAGGCGTCTTCGTCAGCGAGTGCTCACGGATCTTGTAGCCCACCTTCTCGTTGCGGAGGTCGAGCTCGACCCTGAGGCCCGCCTCGCGCATCTCGCCTGCAACTGTCTTGGCGTAGGCGTCGGCGTCCTGGGTGATCGTGGCGATCACGACCTGCACCGGCGCAAGCCACATCGGGAAGGCGCCGGCGCAGTTTTCGATCAGGATGCCGATGAAGCGCTCGAGCGAACCCAGAATGGCGCGATGCAACATTACGGGGCGGTGCTTCTGGCCGTCTTCGCCGACATATTCCGCCTCGAGCCGGTCCGGCAGCACATAGTCGAGTTGAATGGTGCCACACGTCCAAATGCGGCCAATTGCGTCCTTCAGTTGGAAGTCCAGCTTGGGGGCGTAAAACGCGCCGTCGCCTTCGGCGATCTTTGGCTCCACACCGGCTGCACGCGCGGCTTCAAGCATCTGCTTTTCGGCGCGGTCCCAGAATTCGTCGCTGCCCGCGCGCACTTCGGGACGCGTGCCGAGCGCAATGTGATCGCGCTGGAGCCCGAAATCCTCGTGGATCGACGTTGCGAGTTCGATGAACCGCGCCGTCTCTTCCACGATCTGATCCTCGCGGCAGAAAATGTGCGCATCGTCTTGTGTAAACGCGCGCACGCGCATTAGCCCATGCAGTGAGCCGGACGGTTCGTAGCGGTGGCAGGCGCCGAACTCGGCCATGCGCAAAGGCAAGTCGCGATAGCTCTTTTGCCCGAACTTGAAAATCTGCACGTGACCGGGGCAATTCATCGGCTTGAGCGAAAGGGTTTCCTGCTCTGCCGTTTCGCACACGAACATGTTGGGACGGTATTTCTCCCAATGTCCCGAGCGCTCCCAGAACACGCGGTCGAGCACTTGGGGGGTGCGCACCTCAATGTAGCCGCCGGCCCCCAAGCGCCGGCGCATGTACGCCTCGATCGTGCGCCACAGCGTTAGGCCCTTCTCGTGCCAAAACACCATGCCGCGTCCCTCTTCCTGCATGTGGAAGAGATCCATATGGCGGCCTATTCTGCGGTGGTCGCGCTTCTCGGCCTCTTCGAGGCGTTTCAGATAATCCTCAAGCTGCTTTTCGTCGGCCCACGCCGTGCCGTAGATGCGCTGCAATTGCGCGGCGTTCTGATCCCCGCGCCAATAGGCGCCGGCCAGCTTCATCAGCTTGAACGCCTTGCCGAGACGGCCAGTGCTTGGAAGGTGCGGCCCGCGACAAAGATCCTTCCAGTCGTTCCCCTGTCGATAGACCGTGATCGCTTCGCCGGGCGCGATGATGTCGTCGATGATCTGCGCCTTGAATGTCTCGCCGATTGAATTGAAGTGGGCGATCGCCTCTTCGCGATCCCACACTTCGCGCTTGATCGGCAGATCTGCGTCAACGATCTCACGCATGCGCTTTTCGATCTTCGCGAAATCATCTGTCGAGAAATGCTCCTCGCGCGCAAAATCATAATAAAAGCCGTCTTCGACCGTGGGGCCGATCGTCACTTGCGTGCCGGGAAAGAGCTCCTGCACGGCTTGAGCGAGCACGTGCGCTGCGTCATGACGCAGCACTTCGAGCCCATCGGCGCTGTCGCGCATGACAAGCTCGAATTTGGCGCCCTTTTCAATTGGGCGCGTCAAATCCCACCATTGGCCGTCGAGCTTGGCGGCGACGACCTTCTTGGCCAGCGATTTGGAAATGCTTTCTGCAACGGCAAGGGGCGTCGAGCCATTGTCGTACTCGCGAACGGCGCCGTCGGGAAAGGAAAGGGAGATGCTCATGTTCTTCTCTGTTACCTGTTGGGCGTTCCCTCTCCCTCCGTGGAGGGAGAGAGTGGCGCCTCGCGGGTCTTGCGCCACGACCAGTCGCCGTACCGCCATGGCGCGCACCAGAGCGCTTGGGGCTTCACCCCAGGCGCTGGGTCCCAGCCGTGACCGCCCCAAGGATGGCAACGGCACAGGCGCGCGGCAGCCATCCAGCCGCCCGCCCAAGCGCCATGGAGGCGTACCGCGTCGGCGGCGTAGGACGAGCAAGTCGGCAGATAGCGGCACTCGCGCCCGATCAGGGGCGAGAGCGTCCACTTGTAAAGCTGAATGAGGCCCAAAAGGCCCCGCGCTGGCAGGCTCGGCGACATCGGATGAAACGGGTTCGGTTGAAGTGAAGATCGGGACACGATCGGCCGCCGCGGCGCGCCCGATCCCGCGCCGCCGGCGTTACCAAGTATTTGTCGTGGTCAGCCGAAGCATCATGAGGCGCTGATAACTGATTTTGCCGCGCCGCGCCAGTCAGGTTCCGCCGGCCGCCTCGCCTGCGCCAATCTTGGGTATGCACCGCACCTGGCCGTACGCGCCCCAGCACTCTGCGAGCAGGCTGTCATTCACTTCGACCACGTATTTCGAGGCGACGTAATAGTCGGTGTAGGCCCCATCCTGCGACAATTGCGCAAACCCTGTTTGCATCATCGCGCCAAGATCGAGGTTCGAGGCCGCCGTTTCCTGGATTTCCTGCAACGTCGCGCTCATCGCCTCACGGTGTTGCGCTTCGGTAGGCTTGGTGAAATAGCCGGCGACGCCGGCGAGGATGATCAGCAAGAACAACAAACGGAACATGGGCGCCTCCCTTCCTGCCAGCTTCATCCCATCGGCAGCCGAACTGGAACCTTTCCGCCGCTAACCGTCGAATGCTCCGGGCGGGGCCAAGGTGGTCGCGCTTCCCCAATAATTGTACCCTGCAAAACGCGGCGTCGAGGGCAGGTACATCGTCTCCATGCCCTCAATGCGAAAGCCGCCTTGCGCGATCAGTCCAGGAACGTCGCGACAGAGGTGACAGCCGCCAGCGATAGCTTTCCAGATCGGCTCGATCGCGCGCTGCGTGCGCTGCACCTTGGCGTCCGGCGCCAATCCATGTTCGCAAAACAAGAGCTTGCCCCCAGGCTTCAGCGCGCGCGCCGCACCGGCCAAAGCGGCAACCGGATCGGGAATGGTGCAGAGCGCGTACGTGACGAGCACGGTGTCGACGCTTGCTGGGGGCAAGGAAAGGTCCTCAGCGCGTTCAGGCAGAATCTCGACCGGCAGGGGCGCGCTCCGCGCGACTTTGCGCGCGCGCGCCAACATGCCTTCTTCCGGTTCGAGCGCGTAGATCCGGGTTGTTTTCGTGGCGTCATAAAAAGGCAGATTGAGGCCCGAGCCGAAGCCGAGTTCAAGGACAACCCCCTCCGCGCGCGGCACGATCTTGCGCCTCTGGTAGCGGATGGGCTTCAGCCCACAACAGCAATTGATCACGGCGGGCAGGATGTAGCGATTGTAAAAGCTCATGCCTTGGCCCGCTTTGACTTGGGCGGCGGGTGCGCGGCGGAGAGCTTCTTTGGCGCCACTGCCCGCCAGCTCTCATCCAGATAGTCGATCAGCTTTTCGATCGGCGGCTTCGCCTTGGCGGGAAACGTGAACGTCACCCAGCCCGAACGCCCCAATCCATATTCCGTGGGCTTGGCGTACTTGAGTTTCAACGCCTCCTCGGCGCGATGGGGCAATTTCATCGAAACTGAAAGCGCGCTTTCTTCATACGCGCTCATGAAGAGGAAAGCCTTCTTGCCCGCCACTTTGTAGGCGGGATGGCCCCATGGGAAATCCTCGATGGTTTCGGGATACCCAATCGCGGCTGTGCGCAACGGCTTGAAGGCGGGATGATTGAGTTTTGCCTTGGTGCTCATCCCAGCACCGCGATGGCGATGGAGACAATCGAAACGACGAGCGAGAGCGCCGCAATGCCTGTCGCCCACACGAAGCGGCCGCGTTCTTCTTTCAGGTCCGCCAGAACTGACGCGAGGAACGGAAAATTGACGCAATGCCGGTCAGCGCCGACGCGCATCTGGAAGAAATCCAGCCTCGATCCGTCGCCGAGTTCCTGGCTGAACTTCCCGTTGAGATGGTAATAGAGTCGTCCGAAGATCATGTCCGCATCGGTGCGGAACTTGCGCGCCAGCGCATCGATATCGATCGGCACCCAGATCTTGCTGGATCGGCTTTTGCTCTCCTCCGTGAAAGCGGCGAAGACCCTGTAGTACGCGCTGAAGATCGCCTCCAAGAGCTCGCGATCCGTCGGCAGACGCCCCTCCATGTCGAATCTCCGCGGCATTTGGAGGAATGATTAGCCGCTCACCGCTGGAACTCCAGCACGATGGCTCCCCGCTTTCTCCAGCGCCTCAACTGCGGCGTCGAACGCGAGCATCGTCGAGGTGTGGCGCGGGGGATAATCCTTCACGCCTTCGAGGTGGCGCAGCTCCCAAAAGCGCCCAGTCGGCGGTCTCGCGCCCTCTTTCAACATGGCGCGAAGCCCGTCGCGCGCGGCGCGGATTTCGTTCGGCGTTGCGCCGATCGCATGCATTGCAAGCACCGCGGTGGCGGCCTGCCCTAAAGCGCAAGCTTTTGGGTGCACGGCGATGTCGCTCACGACACCATCCCTCAGCTTCACCTCCACGGTCACGACCGAGCCGCACACTCGGCTGACCTTGGTGGAGGCGCCGTCGGGTGCATCCAAGCGTCCCAGGTGTGGGATGTCTGCGGCCAGTTCGAGGATTCGGGGGTGGTAGAGATCGTCCATTCGCCATTATGTGGCCTTCCTCGCGGGCCAAGCAAAGGCCGGATCGAAGGATCACGGAGCGGCACCAAAATGAAGCGCAGCCTCGTTGTCGCCCTCGCCGCGTTGGGAGCACCTATTTCCGGGCACGCGCAGACCGCCGCGCCGCCGCCGCCGCCAGCCGAAGCGCAGGCGCCGGTCCCGCGCACGATCGTTCCCGCCAACGCGCTGGAGCACACGTTCGTCGCCGCGCTCACTAATGAAGCCATGCGCCCAGTATTCCGCCGACAATTACTGGAAGCGCACGTGGCTCTTGCACTCGCCAGCGCTGAGCCGGACGCCGCGCCGCTGGAAATCGAGGTGCGTGAAGGCGCGGCTGCCGCCTTCGTTTTCACCAGCGCCCGGCGGCTCGACGAAGTGCTGGGCGCCAACACACCGCGCATCGTGCTTACCGGGCGCGCGGCGCTGGAGCGGCTGCGCGGCAAGAACGTCGTGATCAACGCGCAACTGACGCCGATGCTGACGCTCGAGCCCGATGATGTGGCCCGCTACCTCGAAGCGCCGGTGTCGCCGAACTCAGCCGGGCCCGCCCAATAAACCTTCGCCGCCGCACCGCCGGTCATAGAGCGCGCGCGCACGCGCAAGCGCTTCATTGCCATCGACATCGTAGAGATGCACTTGCCAAGTGTGCGTGCAGCCTTCGACGGTGATCGTCTTGCGGCAAATCTGCTCGGGAGGATCGCCGCGGCCCGCGTCGTCGCGGTTGGGCGCGCATGTGAACTCGTTGCGCCGCAAATCGCTGCTGACCGCGGTAAGCGCGAGCCCGGCGCCGTAGCGGCCGCCAACCTCGCGCTCGAAATGCTGGGCGACGAGGTTGGCGTTGGCGCGGCGCCAATCGCCGAGGTTCAATGACGTCGAAGGGATCGCCCCCGTTGATGACGATGATGCAATGGGGATCGTCTCGCAGGCGCCCAGCACAAGCGCCAAGCCTATCACACACCAAGCAACCCTGCGCTTCATCGGCTCGCCCCTAAACACATCACGTCGTACCCGGCGATCGGCTCGGCGCGATTGCGCTCGATCACAACATACCAGTCGAACGCGCATTGACGCTCCAGGATTTCGATGCGGCAATCGAGCCGCGCTCCGTCCTCACACGCAAAGCCGTTGGCTTCGAGGTCGGCGCGAACATACGACACCTCCTGGTTGGCGTAGCGCGCGCGCATCTGGGTCAAGAACGCGGGCGCATATTGCGCCGGATCGGCGCCGCGCCATTGGCCAAAATCCATGCCGGCAGGCGTGCGCCCTTCCGGCGGCGCTGTGCGCCCCGCGCGGGCGTCCGCGGGCGGCGGCGGCGCGGAACCGCGCTCGACTGGAAATGGCCAGCCGCCGGGCTCTTCCTCAGGCGCGCCCGAGGCGCACGCGGCCAGCGCCGCGATCAATGCAAATGCAAGAACCCGCATGCTTTTTCCTTGTCCCCGCCGAGGGCTTAGGGCGATAGGGGATGGCCGGCAAGCCCGGCGCGATGGATGGGGAGCGCCATGTTCGTGGGCCATTACGCCGCCGCGTTCGCGGCTAAAGCGATAGCCCCCACGGCGCCGATGTGGACGCTCGCCGCAGGGTGCCAGCTGGTCGATATCGGTTGGAGCGCCTTCATCATGGCGGGGATCGAGCGCGCCAGCGTCGATCCCTCGCTGCCGGGCTCGCCCCTTGTGCTCGAACACATGCCATGGACGCATTCGCTGCCGATGACGTTTGTCTGGGCCGTCGGCGCTGCGCTTGCGGCGCGCTTCTTGTTGCGGCTGCCAGTGTGGGCAAGCGTCATCGTCGGCCTCACTGTCGCATCGCATTTTTGGCTTGTGCATCGCCCCGATCTCGAATTGTGGATCGGCGGCGACAAGGTCGGACTTGCGCTTTGGAACTATCCTGTTCCCGAGCAGGCGCTCGAGATCGGCTTGTTGGCGGTCGCCGCGTTGTTCTGGGGCGCGGCGCGGCGCGGCCAAGGCCAGCCTTCATGGCCAGCTGCGGCGTTCATCGGTTTGCTTATCGTACTGCAGGTCGCTGCAATGCTGACGCCGATGCAGGCGGACCCCATCCGCATGGGCGGCTCGGCGCTTGCGGTGTACCTGGCCGTAACCGCGCTGGCGGCTCTCACTGACAGACGCGGCAAGCACGGGGCGGCGGCATGAGCATTCAGGACATCGCGGCGTTCGCGGAAATTCTAGCCGCTATCGGCGTTCTGGTCTCGTTGATCTTCGTTGGTCTGCAAGTTCGGCAGAACACGCAGGCCCAGCGCGTGTTGGCTGTGCAGTCGCTGGCCGCCGCTATCACGGCGATCAACGTGCCCGGTATGGAATCGCCCGCCCTGGGCACAGCGCTCGCGAAGACGACAAGAGACTGGCATGGCGCCAGCCGCGAGGAGCGCATGATCGCGCACTTTTTCCTGTTCTCGCTTTTCAAGTTGCTGGAGACCGCCTGGTATCAGCAGCGCGCCAATACGCTCGACCAGACTCAGTGGGCTGGCTGGGAGACCCTGTTGCTCGCGTACTACCATTTCCCGGGCGTGCAAAAGGAGTGGTGGCCGCAGCGTCGCAATTCGTACTCGCCGGAATTCCAGGCCTACCTCGCCGCCACGAGCAAGCCGACCGGAATCGGCACGCTGAGCGATCTCTTTGACGATAAAGAGCCGGAGCCGGCAGGAGCAAGTAACGATACGTAGCGCGGCGTGCGGCGAAGCTCCGGAGTCTGGCCGCGCCATGGGCCCCGGATCGCTTCGCTTACGCTCGGCGTCCGGGGAGCGGTTCAGTTCACCCAGCGCTCAATGCGATCCAGGCGTCTTCGTCGATCACCTTGACGCCGAGCTTTTCTGCTTCCGCAAGTTTGGACCCCGCGCCCGGGCCGGCCACGACCAAATCCGTCTTCTTCGACACGCTGCCTGAAACCTTGGCGCCTAATGCCGTTGCGCGCGCCTTGGCCTCATCGCGCGTCATCTTCTCCAGCGTACCGGTGAACACGATTGTGAGGCCCGCCACTTTGCTCGACGTCGCTGCTTTCGGCTCAGCCTTGGGCGTCACCTGCTTCAACAGGCGATCGAGCGCGGCGCGATTGTGTTTCTCCGAAAAGAAATCAACCAAATGTTCTGCCGCGACTGGGCCGACCCCGTCGACGCGCGCGAGCTCCAGATAATCCTCTCCCGGCGCCTGCATGGCGGCCGCCTTGATCGCCCTGATTGCTTCCGCCATCGAACCGTGCGCGACGAGAAGCCCTTCCCAGGCCTTCGCCGACACGCCTTTGATTTTCGGATATGGACCGACGGCGCCCTCGCCGGCGAACATGTCCGATTGCTTCGACGTTGCCGGCGCGGCGGCCCATGCAATCAGCGCGGCGCGCGCGCCTTCACCAACCCCTTTGATCAACGCCAACGCCTCGTGGGCTTCGCCCGGTCGCGTCGCGACAGCGCGGTCCACGGCGTCGCGGAACGCGCTCCATGCCTCAAACCTGCGCGCGAGCACGCCCGCTGTGGTTTCACCGATATCGCGAATGCCGAGCGCGAAGATGAAGCGTGATAATTCCACTTCCCGCCGCGCCTCGATGGAGGCGAGGAGGTTCGTCACGCTCTTTTCGCCATAGCCTTCACGCTCGAGGATATCGCCTTCGTGCTTGGAGAGCATGAAGATGTCGGCGGGCTCCTTGATGAAGCCCGCTTCGAAGAATTCCTCGATCTGCTTGAAGCCGAGGCCCTCGACATCCATCGCGCGCCGGGACACGAAGTGACGCAAATGCTCGATGCGCTGATATGGACAGGCGAACTCGCCAGTGCAGCGCCGCACCGAGCCTTCCTCCGCCGAGACCTTGGTCTTCTGGGGGCACGGACAGATCTCGGGAAAATGATAGCGCCGCGCGTTCCTGGCGCGCTTTTCGAGCACGACATCCACGATCTGGGGGATGACATCACCTGCGCGCTGCACGATCACAGTGTCGCCCAAACGCAAATCCTTGCCCGATCGGATCGGTTCACCGTCTGAATCGATGCCCGCAATGTAGTCGGGGTTATGCAAGGTGACGTTGGTGACCGTAACCCCGCCCACGAACACGGGCTTCAAGCGTCCCACCGGCGTTAGCGCGCCGGTGCGTCCGACTTGTATGTCGATGCCTTCAAGGATTGTCTCGGCCTGCTCAGCGGCGAATTTGTGCGCGATCGCCCAACGCGGCGAGCGTGAAACGAAACCCAGGCGTTGCTGCAAGGCGAGGTCGTCAACCTTGTACACGACGCCATCGATTTCGTAAGCGAGCTTGTGTCGGCCGGCGAGTATCGTCTCGTATGTGGTGAGTAGGTCGTCTGCGTTCTTCGCCCGCACTATGGACGCGAGCGGGAAGCCGAGCTTGGCGAGGCGGTGCATTGCATCATATTGAGTGTCGGCAAAGGGTTCTGACAGCTCGCCCCAGCCATGGACCAAAAATCGCAATGGCCTCTGTGCTGTGATATTCGGATCGAGCTGGCGCAGGGCGCCGGCCGCGGAATTGCGCGGATTGACGTAAGTCTGTTTTCCCTCCGCTTCGAGTTTGGCGTTCATCTTCGCGAACGCCGCTTTTTCCATATATACCTCGCCACGCACTTCGAGCACCGCGGGCGCGCCCTTTATCGCGTGGGGAATATCGGCAATCGTGCGTAAATTGGCGGTGACGTCCTCGCCCTCGCGTCCATCACCGCGCGTGGCGCCTTGCACAAGACGGCCGTTCTCGTAGCGCAGCGACGCGGAAAGTCCGTCGATCTTGGGCTCGGCGGTGATCGTAGGCGGGGCCGCCAGGTTGAGAAAACGCTGCACGCGCGCCACGAACGCACGCGCATCGTCGGCTTCGAACGCGTTGTCGAGCGACAGCATCGCCACGGCGTGGCGCACTTTGCCGAAACTCGCAGCCGGCGCCGCCCCCACGCGCGCGGACGGGCTGTCCTCGCGAACAAGGTCTGGAAAGCGCGCTTCAATTGCCGCATTGCGCCGGCGCAACGCGTCATAAACGGCGTCCGTGATTTCCGGGGCGTCCTTGGAATAATAGAGCTTGTCGTGGCTGACGATTTCACGCGCGAGCCGTGCGAGCTCCGCGCTCGCTTCCTTTTCTGTCAATTCATTCGGGGGCTTGGAGCTCACGCTCACGCTCCCTCTCACAATGTGGGAGAAGGAAGCACCTCAGAACACCGATCCGAACAGGCGGCTCAGCCAACCGCGGCGCTCTGCTTCCTCTTCCGTTACGGGCGAGACGCCGCTTTCGCTCATCAGCGCATGGGAGCGCTCATACCATTCGCTGCCGGGAAAATTGTGCCCAAGAACGGCGGCCATGCGCTGAGCCTCTTCCGTCATGCCGACGGACAAGTACGACTCGACCAGCCGGTGCAACGCCTCAGCCACGTGCGTGGAGCGCTGGTAGTGCTCGTTTTCCACCACCGTGCGGAAGCGATTGATCGCGGCCAAGTGTTGATCGCGGGTGAGATAGAAGCGCCCGATCGTCATCTCCTTGCCGGCCAACTGGTCGTAGACCATGTCGATCTTGAGCCGCGCATCTTGCGCGTAGGGGCTCTCGGGGAACCGGCGCACGACGTCGTTTAGCGCAAGCAACGCCCGTTCCGTTGTCGCTTGATCGCGCCCCACGTCCAGGATGCGCTCGAAGTGGCAGATAGCCACGAGATAGTAGGCATAGGGCGCGCTTTCGTTGCCCGGGTGCAGCGAGATGAAGCGCTGAGCATCTTCGATGGAGTCGTCATACTGGCGGGCCTGGTAGTGCGCGTAGGCCTCCATGAGCATCGCCCGGCGCGCCCACGACGAATAGGGATGCTGGCGTTCAACCTCCTCAAACGCCGCCAAGGCGTCAGACCACCTGCTCCGATCGAGATATTGAGCGCCGCGATTGTAGAGCTGAGCCACCGGCTCATCGACGTATTGAACGTCCTCGCGACCCCCGCCGAAACCGCCACAGGCGCTGACGCCGCCGGCCAGGACTGCGATGGCCAGTGCCCGTGCAAGATGCGACTTTCGAGGGGTCATACGGGCCTCTTCCAGGTTGGGCGCGAGTTGCGCCGCCCGCTGATACAAGATGACGGGCGCCCAGCAAAGCGCCTGCGGCTGTGACGCGAGGCCCCGTTAGTAGTTGGCCGCCGCCAGCGCCTGGCCCTCTGCGCGGACGGGCTCGCGGATGCCTTCGTTCTCCCAGCGCCACGCCTCGGGCGTGTCCAGGAGCGCACGCACCAGGCGCGCGTTGAGGGCATGGCCTGGCTGGTCCGCCACAAAGCGGCCACAAATGGGGGCGCCCGCCAGCGATAGATCGCCAACCGCGTCCAGCAGTTTATGGCGCACGAACTCGTCGTCGAATCGGAGGCCCTCGGGGTTCACCACCCGCCCGGAGTCAACCACCACCGCATTATCCATTGACGCGCCGCGGCCGAGGCCGGCCGCTTGCAGACGCTCGACATCGGCGAGGAATCCGAATGTGCGCGCGTCGGCGATTTCGCTGAGGAAGCTCTCGGGCGTCAGCCGCACCCGGCGGCGCTGAATGCCGATAGCCTCATCGGCAAAGCGAATGGTGACGTCGAGGTCGAGGCCGCCGAAATCGTCCGCCGGCAAAAGGGCGGCGCTCTTGGGGCCCATGCGCACTTCGATCGCCTCGAGGATGCGGATTACGCGTTGGGGTGCGGCTTGGGCCTTGACCCCAGCATTCAAAAGAACCTGCACGAAGGGCGCGGATGAACCGTCCAGGATTGGCACTTCGGGGCCATCCACCTCGACGGTTAGATTGTCGATCCCCAATCCAGCGCACGCCGACATGAGGTGCTCGACCGTGGCGATCTCAACGCCGAAATCGTTGCGGAGCGTGGTGGCGTTACGCGTGGCGCCTACGCAGTCGGCATGCGCGCGGATTGCGTTGTCGCCGTCACGCACGTCAGCGCGCACGAACACAATGCCCGAATCCACAGATGCCGGGAGCAGGGCCAGGCGCACATGCGAACCGGAATGGACGCCGACCCCGGCGCACATGGCCGGGCCCGCGATCGTATGCTGGCGACGCATTGAAATCACCCTTTTGTCCCCCAAGGGCTGGTTTGGGCCCCCCGACCCCTCGCCTTCCGTTTAGGCGCCACCCGCCACCCCAACAACACACGTTGCGTTACGGTTTGTGACCGTTAACGAGTTCAAGTGAGAGGAGCGTATGGCTCGGGATGAACAGCCGCTGGCTGACGTAAAGACGCTCTTGGCCTTGGCCGAGGCCGGTGGCGCGGGCGCCCCATTGGCGGCTCGACGCGCAGCGGCGCTGGCGGAGACGAGCGATCCGGCGACAGCCCGCCGCGCGCTTGCTCTTGCCGTCCGGCTTGAGCCAATGGATCCCGCACCGCGCTTGGCGCTCGCAAGGCTCCACGCCGAAGCCGGCGATTTGGCGTCAGCGCGCGCCGAGGCGAGCGCGGTCCTCAAGGAGGCGATTGACGAGGCCGCCCGCGCCCGCGCCTCGTTCATTCTGGGCGAGATTGCGCGCCTGCAAGGTGAGCGCGAGGCGGCGCGTTCGTCCTATGAGATGACCCTGCGCATCGAGGACGCCTTGCTGGCGGTCGATCGCGCCAATCCCGCCGCGGCGCGCTGGTATGCGCGCGCCCGCGGCCGCATCGCCGAACTCGACGCACACGCCGGCCACGCCATGCGCGCACGTGCGGGCGCGGAAGGCGCCCTCGCCATGCTGCGTGCGGCGGCGGCGCAGATGGGCGAGCCGCCCGTGCTCGCCGCCGACATCGCCGACGCCGAGATGCGCCTCGCTGCCATCGAGCTCGACGATGACAAGCCCGCGTCCGCGAGGCGGCGCCTTGCCGAAGCGATCGGCCGGTACGAGGCGCTTGCCGTGACGGAAAAGGACGAACCGCACTGGCGCGCCGTGCTCGCCGACGCTTGGGCGCTTGCCGCTGAAGCGGAATACGTACGCGGCGCGCCAGATCATGCGCGAACGGCTATGGACAAGGCGCTGCAGCTGCGAGTGCGCCTTGCCGCAGACAACGATAGCGAAGCATGGGCGCTTGCGGGAACGTGGCGCACGCGCGCGGCGCTGCGCGCGGCGTTGGGAGACGGGCAAGCGGCGGCGGACTCGCTGATCCAGGCGCGCGCGCTCGCCGAAACGCTTTGCGCACGCAGTCGCGCGGCCGAGGCCCCGGCGCGCTTTCTCGTTCACACTCTTCTCGACCAGGCCGATCAAGCACTAAGGGTCCGCGATCTGAGGCTCGCCCGCGAAGCCGCCGATACCGCGCGTGCAAACGCAGAGGGCTTCGCATCCCATGCTGGCGAAGCCGCGCTCTGGTTCAGCGAAGCCTCGGCCTGCTGGGATCGGCTCGCAGAGGTCGCGCGCGCAGCTGGCGCGCCCGGGCCGATGCAGGACGCTTTTGCGCGCGCCGTTGAGTTTCGGCGCATAGCCGTCGAGCGCGCGCCTGCCGAGCCCCGCTTTGTGCGCGGTCTCGCCGCTGCGCTGATGAAACTCGGCGAAGCGGCCCTCGTTGCAAAGGCCCACCAGAGCGCACGCACCGCGTTCAACGAAGCCGCCTCCCTGCGCCTGCGCCTCGCGGAAGCCGCCATCGAAGACCCCAGCGCCGCGCGCGCCCTGGCGGTGGCGCTCGAGCATATTGGGCTTGCCGCCGCGGCGAGCGGCGACCGCACCGCCGCGCGCGCGGCCTGGGAAGACGAGCTTGCCCTCGTGGAGCGCATCTTCGCCGCGAGCGAAAATCTAGATGGGGTCCGCTTTCGCGCCATCGTCGAAGCCCACCTTGCCGGGCTGGGCGGCCGGGACGCAGAGGAGCATCGCCGCGCCTCGCTCGCTCATTTTGACATTCTGGCCAAGTCCGGCGTGCTGACCGATCGAGAAGCCGGCCTGCGGCGCAAACTCTGGGGTGGCTGACGACGCGCTTGGCGCCCGCCCGCGCGGCGCCTACGCTGGGCGCTGGTGGGTCCCATGAGCATCGACGCCGCGCCCGTACAGCCCTTCGCGCATCAGGGCAAATTCTTCAACGTGCTAGGTCTCGCGCTCAAGAACGCGGGCCTCACCATCATCACGCTGACCCTCTATCGCTTCTGGGCGCGAACTTCGATGCGTCGCCGGCTCTGGTCGCGGCTCTGGGTGATGGGCGATCCGTTTGAGTACACAGGCGCCGCGGGGGAACTCGTTCGCGGCTTCCTCATTTCGCTGCCGTGCTTCTTTCTGCCCGCGATCTTTGTGTTCTATGTCGCGCCGTTCGCGATGGATCCAGTCTCGGCCGCTTGGCTCGCCATCGGCTTCTACATCGTCGCAGTGCCGCTTATCGCGGCTGCGCGCTACTGGATGCGCCGCTACCAGCTCTCGCGGACGCGTTGGCGCGGAATTCGGCTTGGGCTTGCAGGCTCGGCTTGGAGCTTCGCCTTCGCCTCCGCCGGTTGGACAGTGCTGCAAACGCTTTCACTCGGCTGGTACACGCCCGTCGCGCGCATGAACCGCGCCAAGCTCATGTGGGAGAACACGCGCTTCGGTGATCAGCCGTTCCAGTTCGCCGACGACGGGCAACCCGCGCAGAAAGGTTTGTGGTGGCCATTCGCGCTCGGCTGGTTCGGTTTTCCGATAGCGGCGCTTGTCGCATCACTCTTGTCCTTGATCGTGGCGGGCGCTCTGGCCGAGCAAGGCGTGTTCGCTGAGCCCGTCGCTGGAGCGCCCTCGGCCGCCCAAAACGTGTTTGTCGGCGTGAGCGTCATTATCCTGACGCTCCTGTTTACGCTTTTTTCCTGGGCGCCTTACAACGCCGCCGCAATGAACCGCATCGCAGCGCTAATCGAACTCGACGGCGCGCGCTTCAGGCTGAAGGCCAAGACGCTCTCGCTTTTTTTGGTTACGCTTGCGGGCTGGCTCATGACCCTGTGTTCGCTCGGCTTGCTCGCGCCCATGGGCGGGTTCCTGCAGGTGCGCTACATCCTGAACCGTCTTGAATTGCTCGGCGCCCCGCGCTTTGCCGAGATAGGCCAAAGCATCGTCGAAGAACCGCGCGCCGGCGAAAGCCTGGGCGATGCGTTCGACCTCGACATGGGCGTAGGGATAGTCTGATGTGCGCCCGTTACGCCGACGGTCGCGCCGCCACCGCCAGCGATATCGAGTGCTCGTTGACGCCCGACGGCGTCGTGCTCAGCCTCGCCGGGGCCCATCAAACTTGGCCCTACGCTGAGCTCGTGCGCGCCGACGATGGCAATGGCCGCCTCATTATCAAGCGCAAACTCGACACGGGCGAGCGCCTGATCCTCGATCCGGACGCGGCCCCAGCTCTGCGCGCTGCGGCGCCGGGGCTCTTTACAGCGCGTGCGCAAGGGGTCGAACGCCCCACGACCCTGGCCGCGGTTGCGGCGACGGCATGGGCGCTCGCCGCAACATTCCTTGTTGGCGTGCCGATTGCGGCCGCACCCATCGCCGATGTGATGCCCGCGCGCTATCGAGAACAGATCGCTGACATCTCATGGAGCCAGGTCGGCGGGCTCATGGAGTATTGCGACGACAGCGACGAAGCCGCCCGCCTGCTCAACGACGCCGCGTATCGCATGATGACAGCCGCCGACGTGCCTCAGCGGGACGCGGTCTGGATCACTATCGTCGACGCACCTTTCCCGAATGCGTTCGCATTGCCGGACAATTCCATCGTCGTCACAGACGATCTCATCGCGCTTGCCGAGCATCCCGACGAACTCACTGGCGTCATCGCCCACGAGATCGCGCACATCGAGCACAACCACGTCATGACCAATATCGTGCGCCAGGTTGGGGCCGGCATTTTCTTCGACATCGTGTTCGGCGGCGCCGGCGCGGGCCAAGCCATCGCCATCGCCTCGGTGAACCTAGCCAGCCTTCGCTACAGCCGCGGCGACGAGGAAGACGCCGATGCGCGAGGGTTCGAATACCTCGACGCAGCGGGCGTGGATTCAGGAGGGCTCGCGCGCCTGTTTGATCGCTTCGAGCAATTGACCGAGGAGCAAGGCGGCGACATTCCCACGCTGCTGTCGAGCCATCCGGCCTCCGCCGCCCGCGCCGCCGCTGCGCGCGCTCGATCTCGTACAGGCCTTGCGCCCTCTCTCAGCGCCGCCGATTGGCGCATCGTGCGCTCGGCCTGCGGGGGGGATCCTGATGCCGTTTCCAGCGACACAGAAGCCTCAGCGCCAGCCGCGCCTGCGCCATCGCCGACGCCATCGCCGAAGCCCGGCGAGCTGGAGGGCGGCGACAAGTGATCGCCAGGTTTGCAGCTTGCCAGAAGGCCCGCGCTCCCAACCATCAAACCGGCCGCTCATCGCGGCCGTTTTGGCGAGGCGATTGTGTTGCCTATGCCGCAGTGGTTGCACGAAACCCTTGAACACGACGGGGGGCTCTTGCACATCGCCGACCTGTGGATAATGTTTCCGGTTGTCGACCGTAGGAGGGTGGCGTGCCGGACAAAGAAAGCAACCTCGAAGCCGACAAGGACCGGCGCGATTTCCTCAAGGCGGCCGGCAAGTTTGCCGCAATTGTCCCTCCAGCAATGACCCTTTTGCTTTCGACGTCCATGACCGCGCGTGCGACGGTTGTGTCGGGCGGCGGCGGACCCTGCAGCTCAGATAATGGCGGCAGTTGCAGCAGCTAGGTGCAAGAGCTTTCGTGGGGCAGAACGGATCCCGCGCCTTTCGCGACAACCAGACCTTCGTATGCTCGACCCGCGTCAGCGCTCTTTCCGTGGGACGACAGACAGCGCTGTTTTGCGAACAGACAAGAAAAAAGCGCCTGTTCGAACTCAACGAGACCGCCAGTCACATCTGGCGCGATCTCGCCGCCGGCCGCACCGTCCAACAGGCCGTTCTCAGCCTTGAGGCGCTTGGAACGGCCCAGCATGTCGCACAGCAATACGTCGCTCAGCAACTGGAAGAGTGGCTTCGGCTGGGTCATCTGGCGCCGTCGGACGTCCTCGCCCAAACACAGGGGTCGCCATCCGCCTCGATGTGGCTCGCTTTGGACGAAATGAACGTCGAACTCAACATGTTCGGCGATGCCGACACATCTGCAATCAGTCAGGCGTTCGCGACGATTGCGGTCGGCGCCCCAACGCGAACCAGCGTTCGTGTCTCGGTAATCGGCGCTGGCGACGAGGACTTCCTCCTCCGCGATGACGCGCTGCTGGGCATGGCGCACCGTCGTCACACTGCGCCCCGACTCAAGACGTTGCTCACCGAGCAGTACCTTCGCACCGCAGCCGATGGCTTCTGCACGCACGGAGCGCTGGCAACTCTGGCAGGCAGGAACGTGTTCCTGGCTGGCGCGCCCGGCGCGGGGAAAACCACCCTTGTCTTGGCGCTGGCCGCAAGCGGTTTCGAATACGGCGGCGACGACACTGTTCGCTTCAACCAATGCGGCATGGCTAAAGGACTCCCATTCACGGCTTCGGCAAAGGGGCCGTCCTGGGACGTGCTCGTCCCATTTTACCCGGACATTCTTTCGATCCCCGTTCACGAACGTCTGGACGGGAAGCACACTCGATACATTGCGCCAGCGCGGTTCAATGACGGCGCGTTTCGCCCGATGGTGGCTTGCCTGCTGCTTCTGCGAGAAAAGGATGCGCAGCCCCGCCTTGAGCCGATCTCGCCGCTCGAGGCTTTGTCCGCGATCCTCCGGAACGCCTACATCGAACATCCTCCGCCTGTCGTGGACGCACCCATTCGCGCCTTGGCGGCCAACCTCTCCACCGCGATTTGCGCACGCCTGGTGTACGACGACTTGATTGATGCGGTGCAGCTCGTTAGGTCCGCTGTCGCGCCGGGGCGTCGTGGCTGAACATCGGTAGGGAGCTGGCCCAGCACGACGAGCTCTCGCGCCTGCGCAAACACCCTTGTCCCAAGTCGTGCCTCAAGCCTCGGCCAACACCCGCGAAAAAATCTGTCCCACACCTCAAAAGCTGGCCGATACTGCCTCCATCCCTTGCATGGGAGGTTCTCGTTGCTAGCCGAGCATCTTGAAGCAAGGGCCGCGATCGAGCGTGAAGCGGTGAGTTGAAACGCTGTCCCCACGTCCCTCCCCGCGAGGGGAGGGTGTCGCCGGCGAAAGCCGGCGACGGGTGGGGCGGCAGCGCCAACGTCGTGCAAACCGCCCCCTCCGTCAGCGCTTCGCGCTGACACCTCCCCCTCGCGGGGGAGGACGGAGGGGCGCCTCCCGCCCGCGTTTTCAGTCGCGAAAACGCAACGCGATGACGCGCGCCCATGCATAAGCCGCCAAAATGCTCTTGCCTCGCGCGCCGAAATCCCTATTTTGCGCGCCTTCGCGACCTGCGGCCCCGGGGCAATCCTTGCGCCCGGGGTCCATCGTTTGGGCGGGACCTTCCCCCGTCCCTGCGCCGCAGATCCACAAGGAAGAGGACCAAATGGCGTTCTACGAACACGTGTTCATTGCACGGCCCGAAATCTCGCCGCAACAGGTCGACGCTCTCGTCGAAGACATCACCAAGACGGTCAAGGAATTGGGCGGCCAGGTCTCCAAGACCGAATATTGGGGCCTTCGCAACCTGACCTACCGCATCCGCAAGAACCGCAAGGGCCATTACGCCCTGCTCAATCTCGATTGTCCGGCGCAGGCCGTGCACGAACTCGAGCGGCGGCTGAAAATCAATGAAGACGTCATGCGGTTCAAGACCATTCGCGTCGAAGCGCTTGATGAGGAGCCCTCCCCGATCCTGGCCCGCCGGGATCGTGAAGAGCGCCGCCGCGCACGCCGCGAAGGCCGCGACGGCGATGATCTGGGCGGCGATTTTATGGGCGAGGAGGAATAGGCCATGAAGGGCGGATCTTTGAAGGTCAACATCTCCAACGTCCCCGCGCGCCGTCCGTTCGGACGCCGGCGCAAGGTGTGTCCGTTCTCCGGTTCGGCCTCGCCAAAGATCGACTACAAGGACGTGAAGCTCCTGCAGCGCTACATCTCCGAGAAGGGCAAGATCGTGCCCGCGCGCATCACAGCGGTCTCGGCCAAGAAGCAACGCGAACTCGCCCGCGCCATCAAGCTGGCGCGCGAACTCGCGCTGTTGCCGTTCGCGGTTCAGTGAGGAGGATGAAACATGCAAGTCATCCTGCTTGAACGGGTCGAGAATCTCGGCGCCATCGGCGACGAAGTGAGAGTGCGCGACGGCTTTGCGCGCAATTACCTCTTGCCGCAAAAGAAGGCGCTCCGGGCGACCGACGCCAACAAGAAGCTGTTCGAGGCTCGCCGCGCCGAAATCGAGGCTCAGAACGCGGCGGCCCGCACCGACGCTGAAAAAGCCTCCAAGAAAATCGACGGCTCCTCATACGTGCTCATTCGCCAAGCCGGCGAAGCGGGCCAGCTCTACGGTTCGGTGTCGCCGCGCGACATCGCCGAGGAGATCAACAAGGGAGGCGCCAAGATCGACCGGGCCAACGTCGTTCTCGACAAGCCCATCAAGACCATCGGCCTTTATGAGGTTCGCGTGCGCCTGCATGCGGAAGTCTACGCGGGCATCAGGGTAAACGTGGCGCGCTCAACCGATGAAGCAGAGCGCCAGGCGCGGGGTGAAAACGTCATCTCGTCAGCAATCGAGGCCGAACGCGCCCAAGCCAGCGCGCAAGCCAAGGAATTGGCGGCAACCTCGATCACCAACGATCCGAGCGCGCGCGCGGAATAAGCCGCCCGGATCGAGCGCGAAACGGCCCGCGAGTTTCAAGGCTCGCGGGCCGGTTTCTCACAAGCGGGGTGAATCGCGCCAAAGTATTGTTGCGCGTCAACACCAAAATTCGCGCCCGCGACTCGGGATAAGCGATGGCAAGCGGCAACGGCGTAAACCGTTGCGTTTCCGAATCGCATAACGCTGCAACCCATGACGACCCAGCCAGCCCTGCCGCTCCAGGCCGCGCCGCCCGCGCCGCAACCGCGCGCCGCGCCGCACAATCTGGAGGCCGAACAGGCGCTGCTGGGCGCGATCCTGTTCGACAACGAAACTTACAACCGCATCACATCGCTGTTGCAGGACAGACACTTCTACGACCCCGTGCACGGGCGCATCTTTGCGGCCTGCGCTGAAATGATCTCGAGCGGAGAGCTGGCTGACGGCGTGACGCTCAAGGAGCGCTTCGCGCGCGACGGCGGCATCAAGGAGATTGGCGGGGCGGTCTATTTGTTGAGGCTGATGGAGGCCGCCGCGCCCTTATCAGCGCAGGCCCAATCCTACGCCGAACTGATCTACGATCTGGCCCTGCGGCGCGAGCTCATTCGCGTCGGCGGGGTCATCACCGATCTCGCCGAAAACCCGCCGGACAATCACGACGCCACCGACATCATTGAAGAAGCCGAGCGCACGTTGTTCGTATTGGCTGAAAGCGGCGCGGCGAGCTCCGGGTTTTCCCCGTTCTCGAAGGCGCTGACGACCTCGATTGAGATCGCCGCGGCGGCATATGAAAGCAAGTCAGACGTCTCGGGACTGGCGACCCATTTCGAGGACCTCGACCGCATGCTTGGCGGTCTCCACCCATCTGACCTCGTCATTCTCGCCGGCCGCCCGTCAATGGGCAAGACCGCCCTCGCCACCAACATCGCTTTCAACATCGCCAAGGCGCGCTTGGCGGCGCAGCGCTCGGGCGATTTCGACAACCACGTGAGCAAGGGCGGCGTCGTTGCGTTCTTCTCGTTGGAAATGTCGGCTGAGCAATTGGCCACGCGCCTCCTTTCCGACGCGGCCGGCATCGAGAGTGACCGCATCCGCCGCGGCAAGATCAGCAAGCAGGAATATGAGCGCCTTGCCGACGAAGCGGCAAACCTCCAGCAATTGCCCCTTCACATCGACGAAACCGGCGCTATCGGCATCGCCCAATTACAGGCGCGTGCACGCCGCCTTCAGCGCACGACGGGGCTCGACTGCATCGTCGTCGACTACCTGCAGCTCGTCACATCGTCCTCGCGAAAAAATGACGGGCGCGTGCAGGAGGTGAGCGAAATCACGCAAGGGTTGAAGGCCTTGGCCAAGGACCTGAAGGTCCCTGTCGTGGCTCTGTCGCAGCTCTCGCGACAAGTGGAAAACCGCGACGACAAACGCCCCCAATTGTCGGACCTGCGTGAATCCGGCTCGATCGAACAAGATGCAGACGTGGTGCTGTTCGTCTACCGCGAAAGCTACTATCTAGAGCGCGCCGAACCGCGCGAGGGAACCGACGATCACATTGCGTGGATGCGGCAATTGGACGACGTGCGCAACCAAGCCGAGATCATCATCGGCAAACAGCGCCATGGGCCTATCGGCAAGGTGAAGCTCTTCTTTGACAGCCGCTACACCAGATTCGGAAACCTCTCGTCGCGCTCGTGACGACACGCGCTCCAAGCTCCCCCTCCCCCTGAGGGGAGTGGGCCCGGTGTGGGGTGAGACTCCACGATTGCAAGTTGGACCGCGCGCCTCCGGCGCGCGCTGCGCTACATCAGACCAGCGCAGCGCCACGCGGGCCGGGAGGCCCGCGCTCCAACTTACATGGAACTGCGCCTTGCCCCACCACAAAGGTCGAGCGTGAGCGATGGGCCAAACCCCGGGCCAACGCGCTTGGCGCGCTTGCGGGTCGATACGGCCGCAATCGCGGAGAATTGGCGCTTCTTCAAGAAACAGGCGCCCGCTGCCGCCGTTGCAGCCGTGGTCAAAGCCGACGCATACGGCCTGGGCGCGGAGGCTGCATCGCGCGCGCTGGCGGCGGCGGGCGCGCGCGTGTTCTTCACTGCGACGTCGGGCGAAGGGCTCGCCGTACGCAAGGCGATTGGCGAAGGCCCGCAAATCTTCGTGCTCAACGGCCCGTCCAGCGATGATGCGCAGCACTTCGCGACCGCCAAGCTCACGCCGGTGCTGAACTCTCTCGATCAGATAAAACTCTGGAACGCGCGCGGGCCGATGGCGCTGAATATTGATACAGGCATGAACCGGCTTGGGCTGGGTCCCGAAGAACTTGCTCCCGCGGCGGTTGCGCTGAAGGACGCTTCTCTCGCCCTGATTATGAGCCACCTCGCTTGCGCCTCCAATGTGAAGCACGAGATGAATGCGATCCAGCGCACGCGCTTCATCGACGCGGCCTCGCTGTTTCCAAAAGCGCCGATGAGTCTTGCTTCAACCGGCGGCGTGCTCATCGGCGCGGACTTCCACTTCGACCTCGTGCGTCCTGGCATCGGGCTCTACGGTTCGGGCGGCCTGGACGCGAGCAATCCCCGACTCGCTCCTGTCGCCACGATCGAAGCGCCGATCCTGCAGGTTCGCGATGTCGAGGCAGGCGAGACGTTTGGATATGGCGCGACGTTCACCGCGGCAAAAAAAATGCGCACGGCCACCGTCGCGCTGGGTTACGCCGATGGATACTTGCGGGCCCTGGGTGGGCGCGGTTATGGCGTCCTTGCAGGAACAAAGCAGCTGATCTTGGGGCGCATATCAATGGATTTGATTATCATCGATGTAAACGGATGCGCGGAAGCCGCGCCCGGCGCGATGGTCGAGTTCCTCGGGCCGAACGCACGCCTCGATGACATCGCGGCGCTCGCGGGAACGGCGCCGTACGAGATTCTCACGACGTTCGCGGGCGCTGTGCGGCGCGCAGGAGCGCGAAGCTGATGCGCCTTCTTGGACCGCCGGCGTCCTCGCCGGCGAATGTCGCGCCTTGGACCAACGACGCCGGCGAGACGCCGGCGGTCCAAGCGGGAGCGCGCACGTGAACCCTTTCGCCGCCATCGGCCGCGCGACCATCGCCGCGCTGGCAGAGCTCGGCCGCTTTGCCGCTTTCGCAGGGCGCGCGCTCGCATCCTGCACGCCGCCGTTTTTCGTGGGGCAGTTCGCGCGTCAATGCGCGCAGATCGGCTACTTCTCGCTGCCTGTCGTGGGCGTTACAGCCGTCTTCATAGGCGCAGCGCTCGCCCTCAACATCTACGTGGGCGGCGCGCGCTTCAACGCCGAGCAATTCGTGCCCAACATCGTGGTGCTCGGCATCACGCGCGAACTTGGGCCGGTGCTTGCGGGCCTCATGCTGGCAGGGCGGGTCAGCGCGGGCATCGCCGCTGAGATCGGCACGATGCGCGTGACCGAACAGATCGACGCGATGACCACCCTCTCCACCGACCCCTTCCGTTTCCTGGTCGCTCCGCGCGTGATGGCCGCGACATTGACGCTGCCCCTGCTCGTCATCGTCGCCGACATTATCGGCGTCATGGGCGGGTATCTCGTCGCTGTGAACAGCCTCGATTTCAACGGCGCTGCCTATCTGCGCAATACGTTCGATTTCATGGAGCCTCAGGACGTCACGCTCGGCCTTGTGAAGGCGGCCGTATTCGGCTTCATCATCGCCGCGGTCGGCGCCTATCAGGGCTACAATTCAAGCGGCGGCGCGCTCGGGGTCGGCCGCGCGGCCACCAATGCGGTCGTGGGCGCCATCGTGCTGATCCTTGCGCTCAATTATCTGATCACAGCGTTCTTCGTGGAATGATTATGTGCGCGTTCGACCCCCTCCCAGCCTCCCCCTTCCAGGGTGAGGAGCTCTGTAGCGCCAACTTTCCCCTCACCCTGGAAGGGGGAGGCTGGGAGGGGGTCATACCATGACCCCAAAACTCCAACTCTCCGGCATCAAGAAAAACCTCCGTGGCCGCCAGGTGCTCGACGGGGTTGATCTCGATGTTGCGCCGGGGCGCTCGCTCGTCGTCATCGGAGGGTCTGGGCAAGGCAAGTCAGTGACGCTCAAATGTGCGCTGGGTTTGATGAAGCCCGATGCAGGCAAGGTGTTTGTTGACGGCGAGGACGTAACCGCCATGGCGCGGGAAACGCGCGCGGGCGTGATGAAGAAGTTCGGCATGCTATTTCAGGGTGGGGCGCTCTTCGACAGTCTCACCGTCTGGGAGAATATCGCCTTCCGCCTCATCTACGCCGACCACGTTGCGCGCCCTGACGCGCGCGAGCGCGCCATCTCGACGATGCGCAAGGTGCGCCTCGCGCCCGAATACGCCGAGGTCCGCCCGATCGAGCTTTCGGGCGGCATGCAGAAGCGCGCGGGCCTTGCACGCGCGATCATCGCCAAGCCCGACATCCTCTTCTTCGACGAGCCGACGACCGGCCTGGATCCCATTACTGCCGACGCGATCAACGATCTCATCGTCGAGATGGTGAAGGATTTGGGCTGCGCAGCCGTCTCGATTACCCATGACATCGCCAGCGCGCGTAAGATCGCCGACGAGATCGCCATGCTGCAGGGCGGCAGAATCGTCTGGCGTGGGCCCGCCGCGAGCATCGATGCGAGCGGCAACGCCATGGTCGATCAGTTCATAGCGGGTCGCGCCGAAGGGCCGATCCAGGCGGTTGTCTAGAGCGACTTTGGACCTCAAATTCACTCTGCGCCCGCCATCGAACCAAAGCGAAAAGTCCGTTGCTTTAATCTCGATCCTCCTCAGGACAACGCCGCGCGGTGATGGCGCGCGCCTCGGCGCCCTCGCGCGCGAAATCGCCAATGAGATCGTCCGTCACCGGGGAGGCCACGTCGAGATTGTACGCCATGGCGTCGCCCGTCGGCGTATTGCTGGGGTCAACCTGCTGCACGGTCAGCATGACGCGATTGTTCTCAACGGTCGCCCATGCGCCGCGATACGACACGACGGAGCCTTCGACGGAATAGTCGTAATAGTCGATGACGCCATCAGCCCGGAAAACCAAATCGTAGAGCGCGCAAGTACGGTCGAACGACCAGAGGCCCACGAGCGCCTCGGACTCCAGCGTGAACGCCACCTCGGAGACGCGCCCCGCCCCGCTCGATCCCGCGCTCGCATCCTCTGGAACATCGCCCGGCGCGGCTTGGCTGCAAGCGCTCAATACGATTGCGGCGATGATGCAAACGATACGCATGGGTTTTCTCCAGTTGGCTCTTGCGATCATAACACTGTCGTTGCTCCGCCAGGCAAGCGATGGCTAACTCCTGAGGACATGAGCGATGCGGTCGAGGAGCTGCTGCATCGAAAATGGCTTGGCGAGGACGAAGTCAGCGCCGCTTTGGCGCGCAGCTTCGATGGCGGTCGGACTGACGCGCGCGGTGAGCACGATCACCGATGCGGGGCGAGCCCTTCCTCTTCCGGCCTTGACCCACTCGATGAAAGGATGCCCCGCGCCCCGGAATCCCTCGGGATC
>Ga0247727_10003092_pt1 | contig 37258 bp, 21 predicted proteins | sample WisWelCaveWW1625_FD_202498 | JGI IMG/M metagenome (GOLD analysis project Ga0247727, IMG submission 202498) | Biofilm microbial communities from Wishing Well Cave, Virginia, United States - WW16-25 | ecosystem: Environmental > Aquatic > Deep subsurface > Groundwater > Cave microbial mat | place...
ATCGCCCGCCGCTGGCTGCCTCCCGTCCGCATCGTGCATCCCTACCCGGAGCAGCGCCTATGCCTTCTGACCTGAGGCAGGAGCCCAGTGCGGTAGCTCCGCACGCTGGGATCTGTGCGGGGGGCGCGCCGGGCAACCGGCGTCCCTACCGCAAACGAGTAACGAAAGTAGCAGTCCCCTCGGCTGACTTCCTTTCGTTCCCGGGACTGGTCCAGCCAGCCGCCCGTCCTGATAGCCCATGACCAGGCCAGCCGCCAGCATCGCGAGCGCGCAGAGCGGGTTCGCGAGGCTGGTCGAGCAGCGCGCCCCCTGTCAGAGAGCGCCGATTGTCAGTTCTGGAGCCGCGCCGCCCAGTTGACCACGACCGTGATCGTGGCTCTGGCTGGATCGTCGACGAGCTGATTGACCAGGAAGCGCTGGCCGTCGGGCGCGACGGCGTAGTTGGCGCGGCTGCCCCCCAGGTTCGGACGCTCGATCCGGACTCCAAACAACGGAGTCGAAGGCTCGACGTTGAGGGCACGGTCGGCTCCGGACACGCGCGCCGCCATCAGGCGCAGATCCGGGGAAACGTAGAACAGCTCGCGGCCATCCCCGCGCCAGCGGGGCTGGTCGCCGCCATTCGTTGAGACCTGCCAGGGTCCCTCGCCGCTCGGAAAGCCCTCACGTAGAGGCCGTGGATGGTCGCGATCCCAGGGTGGCTCAGCGCGTCCAGAACACCCGCCTCGTGCTCGAAACGCGCCAGGATCCTTCTCCTCCGCGAGCGCGGGCGGCATGACCTTCAACGCGACGTCGCGACGGAGCTTCGTGTCCCGGGCTCGATACACCTCGCCCATGCCGCCTTTTCCGAGCAGGCCGACGACCTCGTAAGGGCCGAGGCGTTGGCCAGTCGAGAATGTCACGGTATGCGCTCAGGCCAGCCGCTTCAGTACGTAGCCGAGCACTCCCAGCGACAGCGCGACCCAGGCCACGCCCCACATGATCGCCGGGATCCCGGTAAGGGCCGCGAGCGCGGCGGCGTCGCTCTGGTTCGAATGGCGAAACAGCACGTCGGAGGCGATGTCCCAGACCGCGTAGAGCGCGCTCGTCGAACCGATGGCGGCCAGCAGCACCTCGGACACCGCCGGCCGCAGCCTCCCGGCGACGCCCACGAGCGCGAGGCCGGCGGCCAGGCCGTACACGAAGCCGAAGAGCGTCCGCACGTAGAGCAGCGTGGCGCCGAGCGTGAAGGCGCCTATCGCCGCGATCACGGAGCGGGCGCGTGTGCGACGGTCGCCAAGGATCAGGAACAGAGCGCCCCAGAGCAGGCTGCCGAGGTAGCCGGCGTTCAGGATCAGGAACGCGGAGCCGCCGCGTGTCCGGCACACTCCGCCTTCGTCGAAGCGGAGGCCGATCGCCTCGATCGCGCCGCCCGTGAGGACCGCCGCGAGGCCGTGCGAGATCTCGTGGAGGAACACGACGAAGATCCGGAACGGGTAGACGACGAAGCTGTCCCACAGCGCGAGCGCGGCCACTGCGAGAGCCAGGGGCACCAGCAGGCGGCGGGGCGGAGTCTTCAACCCGGCCTCCTGCTACTTCTCGGCCTCGATGCCCTTCTCCTGCATCCACTTCGTCACGTCGCGCATTCGGGCGCGGAACTGGTGGGGTGACTCGAACGGCACGGGGCCCGCGGCCTTCGCCGCGGCGAGCACCTCGGCCGCCTCCTTCGGCAGCCCGTTGTCCCCGTAGTGGCTGACGCTCTCGGCGGCGAGCCGGGCCCGGACCACCAGGATCGAGTAATTGCGTCCGTTCAGGAACACGTAGCCGAGGGTGCGCCCGAACGGATCGAGGGTGCTCGACCGCACCAGCTCCACCTCGGTCGCGACGGCGAAGGCGCCCATAGCAAACGCCCGGGCCTCGGGACCGAAATCCTGCGGGTAGGGCAGGTTGTGCTCGATGTGGCGGGTTTCGGGGCAGTCGATCCCCAGGATCCGTACCGTCTCGAGGTCGTCCTTGGACCAGCGGATGTCCACGGTATCGCCGTCGTCCATGAAGATCTTCGCCGGGTCGACGGGAACACGGAGGCCGTGGGGCCGGTTCTGGGGCTTCGGCGCCGGTCGGGCCTCGGTGGCGCGGGCTGCGGGCGGGGCCTGGCCGGCGACCCAGGCGGGTGCCTGAAGGCCCGCCAGGAGCGCGACGAACGTCAAGCAGAAGCGACGGGACATCGGACGTCCTCCTCGTGAAGCCCGAATCCTCTCACGCTTCGACGTGAATAAACTTCATGGGTCCAATGACATGGAGTACTGGCCCGGGTGCGTTGACTCTAGAAACCCCCTCGCGGGTGCGCTAGCATGATTTCGTTGTGACGGGCGCACGCCCGGGTTCCACCCTGGAAACCCCAAGACACGTTCCCCTCCCGGAGAAGACGGGTCGCGGGCCGGCTCCCGCCTAGACCCCCCATGCCAGAACGCCGTGTCGCCGTCATCGCTGGATGCCGTACGCCCTTCGCGCGCTCGGGGACCGTCTTCCGGGACCTGAGCGCCGTCGACCTGGGCAAGGCCTGTGTCCGCGAGCTCCTGGAGCGGACCGAGGTCGATCCGGCGTCGATCGGCGCGGTCGTGATGGGGCAGGTCGTGCCTTCGGTCAAAGCCCCGAACCTCGCTCGCGAGGTCGGCCTGGGGGCGGGCCTCCCCAAGGAGGTGCCGGCCCACACTGTGAACCGGGCGTGCGCTTCCGCCAGCCAGGCGATCGCCGACGTCGCGGCCGAGATCCGCCTCGGACACCTCGATGCGGGGATCGCCGGGGGCGCCGAATGCCTGTCCGACGTCCCGATCCCGCTCAGCCGTCGCCTCGCCCGGGCGCTCGTCGAGGCCCAGCGCGCGAAGTCGCTCAGCGCGCGGCTCTCGGTCCTCGCGAAGCTGCGGCCCCGCGACCTGGTGCCCGACTGGCCCGCGGTCGCCGAGCCGTCCACTGGCCTCACGATGGGCCAGTCCGCCGAGAAGATGGCCAAGGAGAACGGCATCACGCGCGAGGAGCAGGACCGGATCGCGCTCGCTTCGCACCGCAACGGCTGGGCCGCGACCGAAGACGGCCGCCTGCCGCAGGAAACCTGCGCGGTCTTCGTCGCGCCGGGCTACGAGCCCGTCACCGCCGACAACCTGCTGCGGAGAGACACGTCGATCGAGGCGCTCGCGGCGCTGCCCCCGGCCTTCGACAGGCGCCACGGCAGCATCACCGCCGGCAACTCTTCGGCGCTCACCGACGGCGCCGCCGCCGTCCTGCTCATGTCCGAGGAGAAAGCCCGCGCCGAGGGCCGCGAGCCGCTCGCCTTCGTCCGCTCGTGGGCGGTGGCGGCTGTCGACCCCGGCGGGCAGCTGCTGATGGGCCCGGCGCTCGCTGTGCCCAAGGCGCTCGAGCGGGCCGGGGTCGAGCTCTCGGACGTCGATCTGATCGAGATGCACGAAGCGTTCGCCGCTCAGGTGGCCTCGAACATCCAGGCGCTCGAGTCCGAGACGTGGGCGCGCGAGAAGCTCGGCCGCTCGAAGCCGGTCGGGAAGGTGGACCGCGACCGCCTGAACGTCTGCGGCGGCTCGATCGCACTCGGCCATCCGTTCGGGGCCACGGGCGCGCGCCTCGTCACGACGCTCGCGAACGAGTTGAAGCGGCGCGGGGCGCGGCTCGGCCTGGTGTCGGTGTGCGCGCAGGGCGGGATGGGCTTTGCGATGGTGCTCGAGCGATGAGCAGCGCCTTCAGCTGCGAGCGCGGCACGGACGGCGTCATGGTGCTGACGCTCGACGTGCCCGGCGAGAAGGTCAATACGCTCGGGCGCGAGCGGGTCGCCGAGTTCGAGACCCTGCTCGACGACGTGGAGAAGGACGTGGCAGTGCGGGCAGTGGTGATCCGCAGCGGCAAGCCCGACAACTTCATCGCCGGCGCGGACATCAGGGATTTTACTCGGATTCGCTCCGCCGAGGAAGGCGAGGCGTTGTCGCGTGCCGCCCACAGGGTCCTGGGCCGCGTCGAGAGCTGCCGCGTGCCGATCGTAGCCGCGATCCACGGCAGCTGCCTCGGCATCGGGACCGAGCTGGCGCTCGCCTGCCGCTATCGGGTGGCCTCGGACGACGTCAAGACCGCGATCGGGCTGCCCGAGGTGATGCTCGGGATCGTCCCGGGCGCGGGCGGCACCCAGCGCCTGCCGCGGCTCGTGGGCCTCAGGGCCGCGCTCGACCTGATCCTGACCGGCCGTTCGTTGAAGGCGTCGCGCGCGCTCCGTGCCGGCCTCGTGGACGAGCAGTGCGCCGCCCCAGTCCTGCTGGAAGTGGCGCGGCGGTCGGCGCTGGCGCTGGCCGAGGGAGTCTTGCGACCCGAGCGGCCGGGGATCAGGCTCCCCGAGCGCCTGCTGCGCCCGCTGATCTTCTCGAGAGCCCGCGCCTCGGTGCTCGCGAAGACCGGCGGCCACTACCCGGCCCCGCTCGCCGCGATCGAGGTGGTGAAGCGAGGCACCGCCACGACGCTCTCCGAGGGGCTCACGTTCGAAGCGCGGGCGTTCGGCCTGCTTTCGGTCTCCGACGTCTCGCGCCAGCTCGTCTCGATCTTCTTCGCGACCCAGGAGATCAAGAAGGACACGGGCACGCCCGAGGGGACCGAGGCGCTCGAGGTGCGCAAGCTCGGCGTGCTGGGCGCGGGTCTGATGGGGGCGGGGATCGCGTGCGTCGCCGCCGAGGCCGGCGTGGCGGTGCGGATGAAGGACGCCTCGCTCGAGGCGCTCGCGCGCGGGCTCGGCCAGCTGCGCGGCGTCTTCGACGAAAGGCGCAAGCGGCGCAGCCTGACGAGCCGCGAGGTCGCGCAGCGCATGGACCGGGTGTCTCCGAGCCTCGACCTCACCGGCTTCTCGCGCGCGGAGCTCGTGATCGAGGCGGTGTTCGAGGACCTGGAGCTGAAGCGGCGCGTGCTGGCCGAAGTCGAGGAGGTCGTCGGGGATGCCTGCGTCTTGGCGAGCAATACCTCGTCGATCCCGATCGGTGACATCGCGCGCGGCTGCCGCCGCCCAGGCCGCGTGCTGGGGATGCACTTCTTCTCGCCCGTGCCCAAGATGCCCCTGCTCGAGATCGTGATCGCGCCCGAGACCGAGCCTTTTGCGGTCGCCACCGCGGCCGCGTTCGGGCGACGCGTGGGCAAGCACGTGATCGTGGTCCGAGACGGCCCGGGCTTCTACACGAGCCGCGCGCTCGCGGCCTACATGAACGAGGCCACGCGCGTGCTGGAGGAGGGCGCTGCGATCGATGCGCTCGACGGCGCGATGACCGCTTTCGGATTCCCCGTGGGGCCTTGCGCGCTGCTCGACGAGGTAGGCATCGACGTCGCCGCGCGCGTCGCGGGCGTGATGCAGCAAGCCTTCGGCGAGCGCATGGCGCCGCCGGCCTCGATGGCGGCGCTCGTCGCCGACGGCCGCAAGGGCCGCAAGGCAGCGCGGGGCTTCTACACGTACGACGGCGGGAAGAAGCACGTGGACGAGTCGGTCTACGCACTGCTGCCGAAAGCCACGTCCCGTCGTCCCCTGGACGCCCGCCGCGCACAGCAGCGGCTCGTCTTCGCCTTCCTGAACGAATCGATTCGCTGTCTGCAGGAGGGCATCCTGCGCTCGCCGCGCGACGGTGACGTGGGCGCGGTCTTCGGCCTCGGCTTTCCAGCGTTCCTCGGCGGGCCGTTTCGCCACCTCGACCGGCTGGGAGCACGCTTCGCGCTCGAGACGCTGGAGAAGCTGCGCTTCGAGCCTGCTCCGCTGCTCGTCGAGCTGGCCCGGGAGGGCCGAACTTTTCATGCCGCACGACACTGAAGCGCCGCTGAGCATGCGCGCGTCGAGGCTCCGCTCGTGAGCCGCAACGGCCGCGTGCTGAAGCCGCTGCGCACAGCCGGACCCTCCGTGGTGCGGCGCCGCTTCCTGGGACTGCTGGGCAAGCGCCGAACGCTCGAGATCCTGCCGGTCTTGACCCAGGCCCACGCGGCGTACCTGGGCCTGAAGCGCAGCGCCAAGGCGATCCGCGGCCGCGGCGCCAACGTCTTCACGCAGTGGGTGGGAGATCCCGACGCGCTCGGCAGCGCCGTGCTGCTGACCGCGATCCTGCGCGAGCTGGGCGCCGAAGAGGTGCGCATCCTCACCGGGAGCCTCGGCCACCCGCAGAACCGCAACCTGGTGGAGCGCTGCGGCATCCAGCTGCTCGACCCGAACCGCGACCGATTGAAGCGCGGGCTCCACTGCATGGTCGACACCTCGCCGCCACTCGGGATGCTGGCGACGACCGGCGTCCAGCAGGTCAAGGACTACTTCTTCGTCGCCGACCACCACGCCGACCCGGCCGAGGTGGAGGAAAACTGCCGCTCGAAGGGAGTCAAGCGCGTGCGCTTGCCGTTCGTCGGCCTGGCCGTGGGCTCGACCTCCGCGTTCATGGCGCTGATCGCGGCGATGTTCGACGTGCTCGACAACCTGAGCCCCGCCTGGAAGGCCGCGGCCGCGCTCGGGATCTACACCGACACGAGTGCATTGCTGCACGGGGCGACGCCGCTCGACTTCAAGATGTTCGAGGTGCTGACGCGCTCGGAGGAGACTCAGGACATCCTCGACGAGCTGCGCGACTACCGCGTGCCGCCCGAGTGGAACGCGTATCGCGCGTCCGCGTTCCGCAACCAGGAGGTGACGGGAGCGGTTCGCGTGGCGCCCGTCGGCTTCGTGCGCGACGACCACCGCGACGTGATCGCCGAGATCGCGAACGAGCTGCTGCGGGTCGAGAAGACCTCGATCGCGATCGCGATCGGGGTCACCACGCGCGGCGTCGAGGTTTCGGTGCGCGCGGACAGCCGCCTGCTCGGCACCGACCAGCAGCGCATCGTTCGCGTGATCGACTATCTGCTCGAGTCGGCGTTCCCCGGCGTGTCGGGTTTCCGGCACGACCGCCGCCCGCCGCACCGCGTCGAGGGCGGGGCCTGCGGTCCGCTCACCAAGGACCAGCGCACGGAGTGGGGGCTCGACAACGGCGGCGCGCGGGTCGCCATCGGCGGGCCGATCCTGGCGCATTGCCAGGAGCTGGCGCGCCAGCTGGTGGCCGCGCTCAAGGACCTGGAGACGCTCCAGCCGGGTGAGATGGAGGGCTTGCTGCGCGAGGCCGAAGCCGCCGCGAAGCGACGGTAGGGCCAGGCCCAAGGCAACCGGAACCCAACGAGACGGGGCAAGGATTCACGGGACTGAAACCGACGAGACGGGGTAAGGGCTCTCGGGACGGAAACCGACGAAACGGGGCAGGGGTTCTCTGGACTGAACTTACGGGGGGCTTAGCGCCCCCCGAGCCCCCGCTAGGATCAGTGCTCGAAGAGGCCGACGAAGCCGACCAGGTCGAGCTTCGCCATCGTCGGGATCACGGAGAAGCACTCGCGCGCCAGCTCGACGCGGCCCTCGCGCCGCAGCGTCTCCTCGAGCCGGTCCATGAGCGGCAGCAGCAGCGTGACGTCCGAGATCGCGTAGCGCAGCTGCTCGGCGCTCAGCTCGGGACTCGACCAGTCGGAGTGGCGCGCCAGCTTGTCGAGGTCGACGTCCAGGAACTCGAGCAGGTTGTCCTTGAGCCCGTGGCGGTCGGTATAGGTGCGGGCCAGCTTGCTCGCGGTGCGCGTGCAGTAGATCGGCGCCGTGGTGATGCCCAGCCAGTGCGCGAGCGCCGCGACGTCGAAGCGCGCGAAGTGAAACACTTTCGACACGCGCGGGTCCTCCATCAGGCGCTTCAGGCGAGGTGCGCGCGTCGCGGGCGCCCGGGCGGGATCGAGGCTCTCGCGCGGAATCTGGACGACCGAAGCGCGCATCGCCCGGTTGCAGAGCTGCACCAGGCACAGACGGTCGCGACGCGTCTCGAGCCCCATCGTCTCCGTATCCACCGCCAGCTCGGGGCTCGCCAGGTAGGCCTGCAGCAGGTCCTCGCTGAGGTCGCCTCTCACGATCTCGGGCACCACGTCGGGTGGACGCTGGGGCATCGCCTTTCGCCTCCTCGCGGACGAGGGATCCTACCACCACCCGCGGTACGCGCCCGGACGTCCCCGAGGCGCTGCAATAGAATGCAGCCGATGTCCTTCCCGGCGGTGGGCCGATGCTGGCGGAGCCTCGGCGCGGTGTCGCTGCTCGCGGCCTTCGCCTCGGCCCAGGACGCGCCGCGGCAGTGGCACGCGCTCCCCGTAGAGGGCGGGCTCGACGCCGTGGCCGCGGCCGCCGGTCTCGAGCCGGGGCTGCCGTCGTGGCGCGTGCTCTACGAAGCATCGCGTCGCCGCCATGGCCTCTGGGGTGAGGACGCCGGCAGCGCGGTCGGGCCGGGCGAGGCGCCCGCGCCGCGCGGCTCGGTCGTGCCACTGCCGCTTCCGCCCGCGTTCTGGCGTGGCCTGCTCCGGCGAGGCAGCGAAGTAGAGGACGCACGGCTCGCCCTCGCAATCCTCGCCGATCGGCGCTCGGCCCTGCTCTACCGGGCACTCGCCGCTCTCGACGAGGAAACGCTCCTGGCGCTCTCCGCAGACAGCGACGGGCTTCGCCGCATCCAGAGGCGTCACGCCGACGTGTTCGCCGCCTTCGGCGCACACTTCGCGGTTCGCGGAGGGAGGGTGGCCGTGCCGGGTGGCGCTTCGGCCGAGACGGCCTGGCAGGAGCTCGTCGGCGAGAGCCCTCGCGCGCCGGCGCGCTTCCTGCTGAAGCTCCTCGAGCGGCGCGAGGGGCGGCTAGCGTTTCTCTACGACTCGGTGGCCCGCCTCGATCCGGCCCGGCAGCGCATGGTCGTCGGGGTGGCTTCCGCGCCGGGACCGGCCACGGCCGCGCTGCTCGAGGCTCTGTGGCGTGTGTTCGAGTCGGAGAACGCGTGGTGGCGGGCCGGCCGCGGCGCGTTCGGGCGCCCAGACGCCGATGCCGCGCGCCTGCTGCGGGAGCTGCGGCTTCACGCCGACCGCGGGATGGCGCCGCCCTCGGCGCGGGCCTTCTGGGAGGCGGTGTTCGACGGGACGGAGACGACGGCGGACGCGATCGGCGCGTCGCCGCCCGTGGAGCTGGCCTGGCTCGCCCGGCGGATCGGCACGGGCGACCCGCGCCTGCGCCGGCTGCGGCTCGAGCAGCTCTCGTTCGCGCAGCGGGTGTTTGGCGCTGCCGCCGAGGCCGCGCCAATCGAAGCGGTGCAAGCGCTGTCGGGGCTCGCCGACACGCGGGCGCTGTTGCTCTCGCTCGAGCGGCTCGGGTCGAGGGATCCGGTCTTCTTCGCCGCCGCGGTCAAGGCCGCGCGCGGCTTACTCGCGTTTCCGGTGCCCGCGGACCTCCAGATCGCCCAGGCGGGCTTCCAGGGCGTCCTCGGCGTGATCGATCGCGCGCACTTCGCCGGCGCTCTCGAGCTCGAGGCAGCTGAGCGACTGGTTCGCACGTTCCTCGACGTCCCCATGCCGCGGCTGGTGCCGTGGGAGCGCGGCCTCGGCGGGTGGGTCGAGGGGACCCTCGTCCCGTCACTGGCCCGCGCGGTGGGCCACGAGGGGCTCGACCCCGATGCGATCGTCCTGCGGGCGATGGCCGGCGCCTCGGCGGTCGTCGTCGCTGGACCGGCGTTCGACTGGGAGGGCCTGTGGTATCGGGCCGAGCCCGATCGGGCAATGCTGCGTCGGCTCGAAGGCGTGCGCCGGCGACAGCGTGGGACGAGCCTCGCCGACGCCCTGCGTGCGTGCCGCGGCGCTGCCGGCAAGGACCGGCACGAGTGCGCGGGAGTGGTGGGCACGGCCCTCGTCTCGCTGGTCTACGCGGCGCACCTCGGAGAGCCCGACGGCCCGGTGTTGCGCGGCGAGGACCCGGCGGCCCGGCACGACTTCTCGCCCGACCCGTGGGCGCTGCCGGCCGAGGTGTCGGGGCCCGGCGTGCCGTGGCACGTCCGGGGCTCGCTGCTGGGGCTCGAGGTGGCGCTGGCGCGCCTCTCGCTCCACCGCCTGGACGCCGACGCGCTTCCGGATCGAGCGCCTGTCATCGACGCCTCGCAACGCAGCCGGCTCGCGGTCGTGGCTGGCCTCGCGAACCCGATCGATCTCCGCGACGCCGATCAGGACGCGCTTGCGAGCGCCGTGGCCGGCGGCCGGCGCCGTGCGCTGGCGCTGCTGCCCGGGAGCGCGGACGTGGTGGCATCGGCGCGAGAAGCCGGCCTCGATCCCTGGCGCGCGCGCGCGCTCGAGTGGCTGCTCGAGCACGATCCGGCCGCGCTCGCGAGCTTCTTCTCGCTGGGCGAGTTGGCCTACCTGGGCGCGCCTTCCGGGGGCCGCTGGGACGGCTGGGGCGCGCCGGATCCGACCGTCGCCGGCCTGCGCCTCCGATTGCCGCCGCCGCGGCCGATGGACGACAGCTCGGGCCGCCGTCCGGAGCCCGCTCTCGCCGAGAGCTTCATCGACCTGGGCGTGCGCGTGGCCGTCCACCTCTCCGCGCGTGGCCTGCCGGCGAGCCTCGCGCCCGCCCTCGTGTCGACACTGCTCCCCGACCTTTTCGTCGAGGCGCGGCCGGTCGCACCCGACGACCGCCTCGCGCTCGACGCATGGGTGCGTGAGCAGCCGGCGGACCGCCTCGACGACGCCGTGGCGTCGCTGGTGGGCCGGGGGCCGTTGCAGCCGGCGCCCGCTCCCGGGAGGACGCGGTGAGGCGGTACGGGCTCGTGTCGCTGGCGGTGCTGGCGTGCGGGGCGCTCACGCTGGCGAGCCAGCCCGAGCCGGCGCTCGCGATCGTGGAGCCGGTGCCCGGCCGCTACGTGAGCGGGCGACAGTGGCTGCGCGCGCGGCTCGATCCCGAGGGCCTCGCGGTCGTGCGGCTGATGTTCGCGGCCGACGGGCAGCCGGTGTGCGCGCGACAGGCCCCGCCCTGGGAGTGTGAGTGGGACGCAGGCGTCGACGTGGTCTCGCACAGCATCCGTGCCGTGGCGGTGCTGGCCGACGGCTCGCGGCTCGTCGACAGCGTGCGCACCGAAGCCGCCGGCTTCGCACCCGCCCTGGACGTCGACGTGGTCCAGGTGGCGGCGACCGTCTCGGACGGCGGCGGCCTGCTGGTGAAGGGGCTCGGCGCGCAGGACTTCCGCATCTTCGAGGACGACCAGCCGCGCGAGGTCAGCCACTTCATCGGCTCCGAGGCGGAGCGCGAGCTCGTTGTGGCCGTAGACATGAGCGGCAGCATGGCCGCCGCGATGCCGAGCTGCCGCGACGCTGTGAAGCGATTCCTGGCGACCGTGCGGCCGGTGGATCACGCAACGCTGCTCGCGTTCAACGACTCGGTCTTCACGCTGGCGCGCCGCGACGCGGCGCCCGAGGCGCGCCTCCGCGCGGTGGACCGCCTGCGCGCCTGGGGCAGCACGGCTTTCCACGACGCCGTGCTGCGCGGGCTCGACCTGCTCGAACGCCACCGCGGGCGCCGGGCGCTCCTCCTGTTCTCGGACGGCGAGGACATGGTGAGCCACGCGACCGCGAAGGACGTGCAGGCGCGGACCGAGGTGAGCGCGACACCAGTGTACGTGATCGCGCAGGGCAAGGGGCAGCGCGAGCAGGGCCTGAAACAGGTGCTCGACCGCATCGCCGGCGTGAGCGGCGGCCGGGCCTTCTACACCGACAGCATCGAGCAGCTCGAGGGCGTCTTCGCCGAGATCGGCGAGGACCTGGCGAGCCAGTACCTGCTCGCCTACGCACCGGGCGAGACCGTTCGGGACGGGACTTGGCGTACGATTCGTGTGGAAGTCCCGGGCAAGCCCAAGGAGTACGCCGTCCGCGCCAGGCAGGGATACCGGGCGGTGCCGCCGGGGAGGTGACCATGGCGAGAAGCCGCGTCGCGCTGAGCCTCCTGCTCCTGGCCGGGGTTGCGGCGGCGCAGGACCGTACCCCCGCCCCCGCGCCGCGCGCGGGCCCGCAGACGCCGGTGTTCGAGGCGGGCGTCGACATCGTCGCCGTCGACGTGAGCGTGGTCGATTCGCAGGGGCGTCCGGTGCTCGGCCTCGCGCCCGAGGACTTCGACATCAAGGTGGACGGACGCAAGCGGCAGGTGATCTCGACCGAGTATCTCGGCCGGGACCTCGAGCCGCCGGCCGCGAAGCCGCGCCCCGTGCACTACTCCACGAACGAGGGCACGGCCCCCGGGCGCCTCGTGCTGCTGCTCGTCGACCGCGGCAACATCGGCCGCGGCTCGGGGCGTCTGGCGCTCGACGCCGCCGACCGCTTCCTGGGCACGCTCGCCCCGTCCGACCGCGTCGGCCTGGCGGTCGTCCCCGGTCCCGGTCCGAGCATCGAGTTCACCGGCGAGCACGCCCAGATACGTCAGGCCCTGAAGCACATCGTGGGACAGGGCGACCGCGCGGGGTTCCAGGTGCCGCTGTCGGAAGCGCTCGCTCTCGTCCAGTACAACGATCGCCTCCGTTGGCAGCAGTTCGTCGACCTCGAGTGCGGCCGCTTCATGATCCCGCAGCAGGTCGACCAGTGCATCCAGCAGATGGAGGCCGAGGCGTCACAGGTGGTCCTCAACTACCGCGAGCGGTCGCTGCAGTCGAAGCGCGCGCTCGAGACGGTGTTCATCTCGCTCAAGGGCGTCGGCGGGCCGAAGACGGTGGTGCTCATCTCCGAGGGGCTCGGGACGGAGTCGCCGGCCGAGGTGCGACGGCTCGCCGAAGCGGCGGGGGAAGCCCAGATCACGCTGTTCGTGCTGATGCTCGACAGCTCCGGCGTGGACGCCGCCTACCGGAAGGAGCAGCTCGCGACGACCGAGGAGCGCGAGATGGAAGCGGCATCGCTGTACGACCTGGCGGGCCTGTCGCGGGGAGCCGTGCTGCAGGTGATCGGCTCGGCCGACACGCCGTTTCAACGGATCGCGCGCGAGCTGATGGGCTACTACCTGGTTGGATTCGAGCCCGACGCTTCGGATCGCGACGGGAAGAGCCACGAGGTCCGCGTGGACGTGAGGCGCGACCAGGTCACCGTCCGCTCGCGCGGCCTGCTCAGCATTCCGGCGACGCCGCCAAGCCCGCAGCAAGTGATTGCCCAGGCGCTCCGGACGCCGCTCGTCGAGCGGGGGCTCGGGGTCAAGGTCGCCACTTTCGCGCGGCCCGCGCCCGGCGGCAAGGTCAAGCTCCTTCTCGCAGCGGAGGTGGTGCGCGCGAACAGGCCGGTGAGCGTGGGCTTCGTGCTCGTCGCCGCGGGCGGCAAGGTGGCGGCGAGCCGGATGGTGCCGGGGCTCACCGGAGGCGAGGGCGATTCCTTGCCGTTCGCGGGGGAGGCGACCGTCGATCCCGGCACGTACACGCTGCGCCTGGCGGCGGTCGATGCGGCGGGACGCCGGGGCAGCGTGCATCACGAGGCGAAGGCGGCGGTCGTGTCCGCGGGCGGGCTGCTGATCTCCGACCTGCTGCTGGCCGCGCCCGGCACGGGGGCGATGCGCCCGGCCGTCGACTTCGAAGCCGGCGCGTCGGGCGTGCTGGCGCTGGTCGAGCTGGCGGGGGCCGATGCGGCTGCCCTGTCGGGGGCTTCTGTGGCGCTCGAGCTCTGCGAGTCGGCCGATGGCGCGGCCGTGCTCCGCGTGCCCGCGCAGGCGAGCGAGCCGGACAAGGACGGCATCCGCGTCGTCCGCGTCAGCATCGCGGGCGGGCTGCTTCCGCCGGGGGAGTACGTGGCGCGCGCCGCGGTTTCGGCTGACGGCAAACCGGTGGCGGCGTTGACGCGCCCGTTCCGCGTCGCTGTCCCACAGGCCGATGCGCGGACCGCGCGTGCCCCGCTCGCGGCGCTCCTGACCGACCAGCGCCCCTACGAACGCGCCGAGCTGCTCGAGCCGGAGCTGCTCGGGCACTTCCTCGACCGCATGAGCGAGCTCGTTCCGGGCCCGCTGCCCGAGACCGCCGCGGCCGCGGTCGCGGAGGCGCGCGCGGGCCGTCCCGAGGCCATGCTGACCCACCTGCCAGCGGCGGGAAAAGAGGACCCGCGGATCTCCTTCCTGCGCGGCGTCGCGTACTACGCGGCCGGCAACCTCAACGCAGCCCTCTCGCAACTGCAATCGGCCTTGCGTGCCCGCTCCGACTTCTTCCCGGCGGCGGTCTACATGGGTGGATGCTACGCCGCGAGAGGCAAGGACCTGGACGCCATCGGCGCGTGGCAGACCGCGCTCATCGGAGAAAGCGGCAGCGCCTCGCTCTACGCGATCCTCGCCGACGCCCTGATGCGGATGCGCGAGGCCGACCAGGCGGTCGCAATCCTCGACGAGGGCCTCGCGGCCTTTCCGCAGGACCAGGGGCTGCGCCGGCGGCTCGGCCTGGCGCACGCGATGGCAGGCCATCCCGAGGAAGCGCTCACGCTGCTGTCGGCTTGGGTCGACGCCCACCCGGGCGATACCCGCGCGCTCTTCGCGACGCTCGCGCTGCTTTTCGAGGGCTTCTCGCGCGAAGCGGCGGGCTCGGCCAAGGCCGACGAGCAGCAGCGGCTGCGGCGCTACGCGAAGGCCTACATCGACGGCAACGGGCCGAACCGCGAGGTGGTGGAGCGCTGGCTCCGCTACCTGGAGTCGCGCGCCGGCGGGTGAGGCGTCTCGGGCGTCAGCGGCCGAGCAGGCGCTTCAACCAGCCACGCAGGCCGGCCGGCTTCTGGGTATGGTGAAGTCGCACCTGCTCTTCGCGCTGCAGGCGGTCCAAGCATGCGGCGCACAGCGGTCCCTGCAGGCCGAACCAGCGCGGCGAGGCGAACGACCGCCCGCAGGCGGTGCACTGGATCGGCCGGGTTTCGTCTCGCTCGCTCAAGGGATGTGTGGGGTGGCTGACGGGATTCGAACCCGCGACCTCATGGGCCACAGCCAAGCGCTCTAACCAAGCTGAGCTACAGCCACCACCGATCGAATGGCGCGCCTGAAGGGACTCGAACCCCTGACCCGCAGCTTAGAAGGCTGCTGCTCTATCCAACTGAGCTACAGGCGCAGGCGCCAAACGTCGAAGTGTAGCACGAGTGTTTACCTCTGGTCGGGGAGACAGGATTCGAACCTGCGACCGCGAGCGCCCAAGGCTCGTGCTCTACCAGGCTGAGCTACTCCCCGTACAGTGTCCCCGTACAGCGTCCACGTACGAAAAGATGATAACAGCCCAGGGCGGTATCATGGACCGGCGCATGGCGGATCTCCTGCTCGCGAGCCAGAACCCGGGCAAGCTCGACGAGATGCGGCTCCTTGCGGAGGGCCTCCCGTTCCGGGTGATCGGGCCTCGCGAGATCGGCATCACGCAGGCGCCGGACGAGACCGGCGCGAGCTTCCAGGAGAACGCGCGCATCAAGGCGCTCGCCTATGCGCGCCGCTCGGGCCTGCTGACAGTAGCCGACGACTCCGGCCTCTCCGTCGACGCGCTCTCTGGGGCGCCGGGCCTCTTCTCGAGCCGCTTCGGCGGCGATGGGGCGAGCGACATCGATCGCAACGAGCTGCTGCTCGAGAAGCTGCGGGGCGTGCCGCCCGAGCGGCGCACCGCCCGCTTCACCAGCGCGGTGGTAGTGGCTCGCGGCAAAGAAATCCTGTTCGAGGTGGAGGAGTGCGTGACGGGCCGGATCGCCGAATCGATGCGAGGCGAGGGCGGCTTCGGCTACGACCCGCTCTTCTTCTATCCGCCGTTCGGCCGCACGTTCGGCGAGCTGTCGCGAGCCGAGAAGGACCGCGTGAGCCACCGCGGCAAGGCCTTCGGGCGGCTGCGGGCGTTCCTCGCTGGGATGGGCAACGTCGGCTGAGGCCAGGGCTGCTCTCGTCACACCCGACTTTCGAGACGGCCTTGCGTGTGCAAGGAGCTCCCCGTTGCCTCCGCGGGCCCTTTCGACACGCTTTCCGGTTAGCTGTTCTGCGGTCCGCACTGCCACGCGCGCCCGGCAGAGGGTTTCTCCAACTTTCCCGTTGTCCGTCCATCCGCGACCGTGAGACGATTCGCGCCTCTCCCGCGAATCCGACCCGCTCGGTTTCCGAGCGGACGAAAGAGGTCGCGATGTCCATCTCACGCTCGTTGGTCCTCCTTGCTGTCCTGACGACGACGCCCGTTCTGGCGGTAGCTCAGCCCAGCAGCCCACCGCCGTCCCTCACCGTGACCGACGCGCCACGAGCAGCGCGCGGGGGCGGTCTCGACGCCACCGGCGCTTTCGTTCGCAGCATCCCGATCGAGGTGCCGGCGTTCCACGGCATCGAGCCGCGGCTGGCTCTTGGCTACTCCTCGCAGGCCGGCAACGGTTTCGTGGGCGTGGGCTGGCGGCTGTCGGGGTTCAGCGTCATCGAGCGGACGCGGACGGGACGCGGCACGCCACGGTTCACCGCGGCGGACGTGTTCGTGCTCGACGGCGGGGAGCTCGTTCCGTGCGCGGTCGCGCCAGAGAGCCCCGGCTGCGTGGCGGGCGGTACCCACGCCACGAAGCAGGAGAGCTACACGCGCATCCGGTTCGATTCGTCCGCGAACACCTGGACGATCTGGGCGAAGAGTGGTGTGCGGAGCGTTCTCGCGCCGGTGCTCGAGACAGAGCGTGGGACGCTGCGCTGGGGGCAGAGCCGTGTGATCGACACCAGCAGCAAGGTGGTGAGCTACGCCTGGGATTGCCGGGAGGGTGAGTGTTACCCGGCGAAGATCAGCTACGGGCCGTACGAGATCCGGCTGCAGCGTGAGCCCGATCCGCGTCCGGACGTGGTGACGTACGCCACGGGCGGAGCGAGCGGGCTGGCTCGCATGCGGTATCGGCTGGGAAGCATCGTGGTGGCGCGGGGCACGATGCCGATCCGTGCGTATCGTCTCGGCTATAGCCGCAGTGCTGAGAACGGTCGCTCACTGCTTCGGAAGTGCAGCTCTTCGGCCACGACGTCGAGATCGATGCCGACGGCCGGATTATCGCCGGTTCGGGGACGTCGCTTCCGGCACAGAGCTTCCGCTACCAGGGGACGGAGTAGGGCCATGCGCGCGTCAACGACACGGCACGCGTTCCCGTCCACGCACCTGGGCCCGCTCGTGGCGGCTCTCGTTCTGGCCGGCCCAGCGGCTGGGAGTGCCCAGAACGCCCAGCCGCTCTCGCCTTCGGGTTCGCTCTCGAGCCGCAATCCCAGCTACACGTGGCAAGCGGCGAGCGGGGCGTCGGATTACCTGATTGCGGTCGACACGGCTTCGGGGGAGATCCGTTTCCGCGCGGGCTACAATTCGGGGGCGGTCTGTTCGGGGAGCGTCTGCTCAGCAACGCCCCACAACAGCCTGCCGCTCGGCTCCTTCGTGTGGTACGTGCTCTACGTCTACCCGGACGGTAGCGAGTCCTGGAGCAACGGGATGGCGTTCTCGGTCGTGCTCCAGCCGGTGCCGCTTCTGTCTCCGAGCGGAGCCACCAGCGAGCCGAGACCGGCCTTCGTGTGGCAGCCGGTGTCGGACGCGACCGACTACACGCTGGCGATCGACACGGTGGGCGGCGACCTGGTTCAGCGCCGGGGATTCGGCGGGACGGAGGTCTGCTCGGGGGCGGCGTGCTCCTACACGCGCGACGCGCCGCTTCCGATCGGGCAGTACGTGTGGTACGTGATCCCGTCGCATAGCGGTGGCGAGGGCCCGTGGGGCAGCGGCGTCCGCCTCGACATCACGGCGCTTCCGGCGCCCACGCCGAACGCTCCGGCGGGATACACGGCGACGCTCCAGCCGAGCTACACGTGGACGGCGGTTCCGGGGGCGCTCGGCTACTCGCTCATGGTCGACGATCAGGCGCCATCGCCCGTGGTGCGGAAATACCTCCAGGCGGCGGAGGTATGCTCGGCCTCCGCCTGCGCCTTCACTCCCGCCGCCGTGCTCGGACCCGGGGCACACACGTGGTACGTCTCGGCGGAGAACGAAGCCGGCGAGGGCGCGCGGAGCGCGGGGACGAGATTTGTGACACCTGGCTGGAGCGGGCAGGGCTTCTGCCCGGGGACGTCCGCGACGGGCGACTTCGACGGCGACGGGCGAACGGACCGCTTGTGCTCGAACGAGGGCGTCGTGACCGTGGCGCTTTCGACGGGCTCCGTCTTCGCACCTGGGGCGGTGTGGCTCGACCGGCAAATCGGCGCGCCGATCGTGGCGGACTTCGACGGGGACGGCAAGGCCGACGTGGCCGAGTACGAAGCCGGATCGGCGACCTTCCGCGTGGGCCTGTCGTCGGGCGGGAGCTTCGCTCACCCCGTGGAGTGGGGCGTGGCGACGGCGACTTGGTCCGACAGCCAGAGCTACTCCTGCACCAACGCCGCGCAGGTCGGGCTTGGGAACTTCGACGGGAACGGACTTCCCGACGTCTACTGCAAGGGCGGGCCATCCGGGCAGATCTTCGTCGGGAGGAACAGCGGCACCAGCTTCAGCTTCAGCATCTTCGCGGACTACTCGTGCTGGGGTGTCTACGAGCGCTCGGGCCCCGCCGACTTCGACGGCGACGGGCGTGACGACTGGTACTGCATCGACGGGTACGGCGGGCTTTACGCACGCCTCAACGAGGGCCAGTCGTTCGAGGACATGAGCTTCCAGGGCCTGGGGCGCGGGTTCTGCGAGCAGGACGACCTCGTGCTCGCAGACCTGAACGGCGACGGGAGAAGCGACGTGACGTGCTCGGGGACTGGGAGCGTAGCGCTCTCGACGGGGGAGGCGCTTCTCGATCAGGGGTCGTTCGGGGTCTGGTGCGGCGACACCGAGAGCCGGATGGCGCCCTTGGACGTGGACGGGGACGGTCTGCCTGAGCTCGTGTGCACGCACGCGGGAGCGTCCGGGAGCGACGTGCTGGTGAGGCGCTGGGACGGGCAGGCACTGGGTCCGCCGGGGCTCGCACAAGCGGGCTTCTGCGGGGGCGCGGTGTACGGGGGCGACTTCGACGGAAACGGCCGCGGGGAGCTTCTGTGCCACGACGGCCGTGCGCTTCCGGGAGGCGCCGAGGCGCCCCCGGCCGACCTGATGCTGGAAGCCAGAAACGGCCTGGGCGGTCGGACGACGGTCGCTTACACGCCCTCGTCGCGCTTCCCGACCGCGAACAACCCGCCCGTGAGGCCGCTCGTGGCCTCCGTGACCAGCGACGACGGCCGCGGCGGGGCCTCCACGACGGCGTTCTCCTACGAGGGAGCGCGGGTCGATCGACGGGAGGCCGAAGCTCTCGGCTTCGCGCGGGTACGGGTCACCTCGCCCTGCCTGACGGGCGAGGCTCAATGCCCCTACACGGATACCTGGTACTCGCAGGACCTGCCGTCCGTCGGCCGCCCGACACGCGTCGAGCGGCGAGACGGCGCTGGCCGCCTGCACCAGTTGGTGGGCTACACGTACACGATCGCGGCGGGACCGCCGCGGCGGGCGCTCCTGACGCGGGTCGAAACGACGGACTACGGCCCCGCTGCGGAATCGCGGACGACGGCCTTGACGTACACCCACGACGGCTACGGGAACGTGACCCGGACCGTCGCGCTGGGCGACGTCGCGGTGTCGGGCGACGAGCTGGAGAACGACATCCGCTTCGTCTCCGCCGACGTCGACCGGTACGTCTTGGACCGGCCTCGGCTCGTGGAGCGGCGTGTGCCGGGCGGCGACGCGCTCAGCTCGGAGGAGCTCAGCTACGACACGACCTATCGGGTGACGCACGTCAAGCGGCTGGTCGCGCCCGCCACGGGGAGCCGCGGCTTCGTCGAGCGCACGATCGGGTACGAGGACGCGACGGGCAATCCGACCACGATCGTCAACGAGCGCGGCGGCACGACGACGCTCGCCTATGACGCCGACGGCCTGCGGGTCGAGGCCGTCACCAACGCAGCGGGCGAGATGACGACGGCGCTGTGGCATCCGCTGTGCGGTGTGCCGACGTCCGTCACCGACGCGAACGGCCAGGCGACGACGAGCGAGTACGACGCGCTGTGCCGCGTCACGAAGGCGCTGCTTCCGCCGGACGCCAAGGCTCAGCAGGGGTTCACGCTGCGCTCGTACCTCGGGTTCGGCGACCCGACGAGCCAACGCGTCCGCACCGAGGCGCCCGGCACGAATGGCAATGACTTCGGCGAGGCGTACTTCGACGGGTTCGGGCGGAGCTACCGCTCGGTCGAGAGGGGCCCCGCAAGCGGGAAGGAGATCCTGACGACGCGCTCCTTCAACGAGCGTGGCGGCCTCGCCGCGACGAGCGCGCCCTTCCATCCGGGCGAGACAGCCGACGAAACCAGGTACGCGTACGATGCGTTCGATCGGGTGGTGGCGATTCGGCATCCCGACGGGACGGAGTCGCGGAAGGCCTACGGGCTTTGGAGCGAGACGACGACCGACGCCAACGCCAAGGCGGTTACGGTCGAGAACACGGGCCGAAGCTCGCTGACCCGGACCCGCATGGGTGGCGAGGACGTGACGACGACGTCGCAGTTGGACCCGCTCGGCCGGATGGTGGCTCTCCACGACGCGCTCGGGAACGCCTGGGCCTGGGCGTACGATTCGCTGGGGCGGGTGGTAGATCAGGTCGATCCCGACTCGGGGCGGAAGCGCTTCACGTACGACGAGGCGACGGGGACGGATACGCAGACGGACGCGAAGGGGCAGGTGACGACGCTGCGCTATGACGAGGCCGGGCGGGTCGTCAGTCGGCAGAACGGCGCCGGTGCGACGAGCTATACCTACGGGACGGCAGCGGGGTGCCCCGCCGCCTGTAACCTCGGCCGTCTGGTGGGCGTATCGTCACCCGGCACTTCGATGGCCATGGACTACGACGCGCTCGGGCGCGTCGTGCGGCAGACGCGCCAGATCGATGGCAACTCCTACGTCGTCCTGAGGGAATACGATCCCGCCGGGAGGCTCCTCGGGCTCGTCTATCCCGACAACGACAGAGTGGGTCCGTTCGGTCACGACGAAGCGGGGCGGATTACCTCGATTCCGGGGATCCTGGAGAGCGTGAGCTACGACGCAGTGGGCCGGCCGCTCGAGCAGAGAAATGCGAACGGCACCGTGATCACGCGCCGCTACTGGCCGCGGCGGGGTCTGCCGCAGAGCCTGCAGACGACCGGTCCCGGCGGCACGATCCAGCAGCTTGAGTACGAGCAGTACGACCCGGTGGGGCTGCTGCAGAAGGTGACGAGTGCCGCTGACGGGGAGAGCTGGCAGTACGGCTACGACGACGGCTATCGGATGACGACCGCCACGAACCTGACCCAGCCCACGGAGTCGCAGAGCTTCGTCTACGACGCGATCGGCCGGATCACCGCGAGCTCACGCTACGGCGCCTGCAGCTACCCGCCGGCCGGCGACCCGCGGCCGCACGCCCCGACGTCCGTCAACGGCATTCCGCTAAGTTACGACTTGAACGGAAACACGCTCGCCGCCGGCACACGGAGCCTGGTCTGGAACGCCGACGACCTGCCGACGCAGGTAACGCTTGGCGCGCTGACCACGAGCTTCGCCTACGACGGCCTCGGCGAGCGCGTGAAGAAGAGCGCGCCCGCGGGGGAGAGCCTCTATCCCTTCGGCGACGAGTACGAGATCACGCACGGCGTGGTCACGAAGTACATCACGGTGGACGGCCTGGGTGTCGTCGCCAAGCGGGTCACGGGCGGTCCTGCACCCGGGACGTACTGGCTCCACACCGATCGCCAGGGCTCGATCCAGGCGGTCACAGACGCGGCGGGAGCAGTCGCCTTCCGGCGGACCTACCGCCCCTATGGCGAGACGCTGTCGGAAGGCGGCACGCACACGGAATCCCGCGGCTGGATCGACCAACGAAACGACCCCGAGACCGGCCTCACGTACCTACATGCCAGATACTTCGACCCCCAGCTCGGTGTCTTCCTGAGCCCGGATCCGATCGGCGTCGAAGGCGGGCTGAACCAATACGCCTATGCGCTGGGCAACCCGGTCAACCTGACAGATCGTTCGGGGCTCAATGCCAACTCTTGTCAATGGGCTGAGTACTCCTACATGTTCGGCGACGGCCTCCGCACCGTGGGTGTTCTCATTTGCGATGGCGCGGTCGTCGGAGGTGGCGGAGGCGCATGGGCCTATGTGCCCAGTCATGCTCCGAGTAACGGTCCGGCTGCGGGCCAGCCGGCCAACGGCGGGCCGCCGGACGATCCGAGCAGGCACGGCACGAAGGTCCCCTGCACGGGCACGAACTGCCCGAAGGAAGACCCGCCGGCATGCCAGGCGGGCGATCCTTCTTGTTCACAGCCGCCGGCGTGTCAGCCGGGCGATCCTGCTTGTACGGCGCCACCAATCGCGCCAGCTGGAGCGATAACCGTGGTGAGCAACAAGCCGCTCAACCCGACCTTTGACCCGGATTGGAATCGCGCTCTCCGTGCCCTGGGCACTGAACTCATCGCGCAGGGACTTGAGGCTTGGGCACGCCGGCAGGAGTGTGGCGCCGGCAAGCGCACCGCCCACTATGCGGCCGCGGCCTTCCACGCAGGCTCGGGTGCTCAACTAACGGGCCTCTCACTAGCGATAGGGACCCAGGCCGTTGCGACGGCAGGGCCGACTGGAGGCGTGTCGCTGTTCGAACTCTCGTTGGCGGGCGTGGCTGCGGCCGGGGCTGGGCAGACTTTCTCCAACATGTTCGACGCCATCGGAGCTGCTTCGTCAGCCGGCTGCCGGTGATCGGATGGTGGCCCCATGAAACCGAGCGTCCAAGGCCGTATCCGACCGATCCTTCAGATCGTGCTTGTAATGGGGGCAATCGGTGGTTTCGCGGTCTTCCTTCGGGGTCGTTTGCCCAAGCCCTGGTTCGAGATCGTCTTGTGGGGGACGCTGTTTGTCCTTCTTGCCGTGTCGCGGGGGCTAAGGGGACCGCGAGGCTCTGCCGGCGGGCGGTGAGTCGAGCTCTGACAGCAGCTCGCCTGCGACGACCGACCGCTATGAAGACGTTGATTGCGGGGATCCGCTTGATCTGTCTCGTCGCAGCCGGTGAGGCAACGAGCTCGAGTGATCTTCAGGTCAGGTATCTCGTCAGGCGTGCGAGGTAGCGCTTCCTCGCCCCACGAAGAACGGGACTGGTGGGTCGAAACTGTGGCCAGCCCAGCGAGCGTCGCCCGACAAAAACCTAACCCGCCTTCGGCTCGAAGTCGCCGAGGGTTTTCTTCTGCACAGCCACGAGCTCGCGGATGCCCTTGTCGGCCGCCGCCATCAGCGCCGCCAGCTCCTCTTCGCTGAAAGGGCGGCCCTCGGCGGTGCCCTGGACCTCGACGAAGCGGCCGCGGCCCGTCTTGACGATGTTCATGTCGACGTGGGCGGTCGAGTCTTCCTCGTAGTTGAGGTCGAGCAGGATGGCGTCGCCCACCTTGCCGACCGAGACCGCGGCCACGTAGTCCGTGACGGGAATCTCGGCGGGGGCGCCGGCGCGGCGGTGGCGGCGCAGGCCTTCGACGAGCGCGACGAAGGCGCCCGTGATCGAGGCGCAGCGCGTGCCGCCGTCGGCCTGCAGCACGTCGCAGTCGACCCACACGGTGCGCTCGCCGAGCGCCTTCATGTCGACGACCGCGCGGAGCGACCGGCCGATCAGCCGCTGGATCTCGTGGGTGCGTCCCGAAGGCGCGCCCTTCACGACCTCGCGTGGCGAGCGTGTGCTGGTGGCGCGCGGCAGCATGCCGTACTCCGCCGTGACCCAGCCCTCGCCCTTGCCCTTCAGGAACGGCGGGACTTTCTCCTCGAAGCTCGCCGCGCAGAGGACGCGCGTGTCGCCGACCTCCACCAGGCACGAGCCCTCGGCGTGCTTCAGGTAACCGGTCGTGAGGCGAACCGGACGCAGGTCCGCCGCCGCGCGGCCGTCGGCGCGCATGCCGGGCTCACGGGTCAGCAGCTTGGGATCGATCTGGGGCCGGAAGTCGCCGAGCCTGAAGCTCACGGCCGGGCGCCCTCGACGGGCGGGAGGGGAGAGCTGCGGGTGAGCCCGTAGAGGCGCCGGTACTGCTCCCGGTTCGCGAGCACGATCATCACGTAGCCCCGCGTCTCGGTGAACGGGATCGTCTCGATGAAGTCCTCGGCAGGCTGCTCGCCGCGCTGCGCGGTCCAGGCGTCGACGCGGTGCGGGCCCGCGTTGTAGGCCGCGAGCACCTTCTCGACGGCGCCCGAGTAGCGTTCGCTCATCTGCCGCAGGTAGTGCGTGCCGAAGTCGAGGCTGGTCTCGGGGTCGTTGAGCGCCGCGCGCTTGAAGCGAACCCCCTTGGCGCGGGCGATCGTGCGCCCGGTGACGGGCATCACCTGCATCAGCCCGCGAGCGCCGGCGCGGCTCAGCGCGCCGGCGTCGTAGCTCGACTCCTGCAGGATGAGCGCGGCCACGAGCGCGGGGTCGAGGCCGTCCTCGCGCGCGGCCGCCAGCAGCTCCTGGTCGTAGCGAATCGGGAACAGCACCTGCCACACTTCGCGCGGCAGGCGGTCGCCCGCTTCGCCCACCCACTCGGGGTAGGCGCGTTTCATCGCGGTGATGGCCGGACGGAACCGCCCGCGCCGCCAGTCGGCCCACGCGATCGTCGCAGTGACGCGCGGTGTCCCGGGCAGCAGGCGCAGCTCGCCGGCCGCCTCGTCGAGCCTCTCGAGCAGAAGCAGCTGTCGGGCGCGGCTCGCGCGAGGCTCCGGCAACCAGGGCTCGAACGCTGGCGGCTCGGCCGAGATGCTGGCGCGGGCCGTGACGGGGCCGCCCAGGCGAGCGAGAGCGTCCTGCGCGCGCACGCCGTGGTAGGCGTGCTTGTAGCGCTGGATCGTCTCGGCGAACAGCTGGCGCGCGGCGTCGGTCCGCCCCAGGGCGACGCGGGCGCGGCCCGACCAGTAGAGCAGGCCGGGTGTCGCGCTGCCGGGAGGGCGGCGCCGCGCCGTCGTCTCGAACGTCTGGGCCGCCAGCTCGTAGCGCCCCGCGCGATAGTCGCTCCAGCCCGCACGCCAGGCTGCCCGCTCGGCGTAGCTTCCGTCGGGGTATTCGGCGAGCAGCCGCCGCCACCACGGGGCCGCAGACTCGTCGAGCGCGTCCTTCTGGTAGTGGTTGGCGAGCGCGAGCAGCGCCTCTTCGCCCCACGGCGTTCCGCGGAAGCGATCGGCGACCGCGACGAAGGGCTCTGAGGCGCGCGTGCGGCGGGCGGCGTCGGCCGCGAGGCGATACGCCGCCTCCGCCGCGTGTGTGGATCCCGCTGCGATCTTCCGCAGCAGGTTGCGTCCTTCGCTGCGGCGGCCCCGCGCGAGGAGCGCGCGGCCGAGCCGCAAGCGGGCGAGGTCGGCCTCGTCCGCGCTCAAGCTGCCGAGCGACACCGCGCGCAGCGCGTCGATTGCCTCGCTGGTGCGCCCGTCGCCGAGAAGCAGCCCGCCGCGATCGAGGAGCTGGCGTGCGCGCTCGTCCGCGGGACGGGGAGGCAGCGCGCCCCCGAGCGTCGCCAGCCGGGCCCGCGCCTGCTTCGCTTCCGGCGCGAGCGGGTGCTCGCGGTCGAGCTGATCGAATGCAGCGGCCGCCTCCGCGCGTTCACCGCGGGCGAGCCGCAGCGTGCCGAGCTCGAGGAGCGCGGCTGGTGCGGCCCCCGGGCAGGCCGCGGCCGCGCGCTCGAGGGCCCCGAGGGCCGCGTCCTGCTGGCCAGCGCGTGCGAACAGCTCGGCGCCCCGGGGGAGCGCGTCGCAAACGACGCCGCTCCCCGGCTCGTCGGCCGCCGCGAGCGCGGCGCGCGCCGCATCGCTCAGGCGGCCGAGCGACTCGTGCGCGCGCGAGGACGCGAGCAGCGCATGGTCGCGCAGCATCGTCTTGTCGATGTCGGGATGCGTCAGGTGGCTGAGCGCTTCTTGCGGACGGCCCGCGTCCAGCAAGCGCAGCCCGGCGCCGAGGCGCGCGAGCCCGGCGGACGGTGTTCCCGCGAGCCGTTGCGAGGCGACATCGAGGGCTGCGATGGCGTCGGCACTCACCACGGCCTCGCGCAGCGCGGTCTCGGCGCCGTCCCGCGGCTCGGCCGAGAGCCTCCACGATGGCGCGGCCGGCGAGGCCGGCTCGGCGACGAGTAGCAGAAGTGCGAAGATTGCGCTCACGACGGGAGCGGCCCTACTGGGTGCCGAGGGCGGCGGCGTCGCCCCCGGCCAGGATGCGGACCAGCTCGTCCTGGAAGTAATCGACGGCGTCGCGCACCGGCGCGGGGACGCGGTCCTGGTACATCTGGCGGCCGCGCTCGATGTCTTCCTTGAGGCGATCGTAGATGTCGCGCGTCTTGCGACCTTCGGTCACCTTCGCTTCGTTGTAGAGCTTGATCTCGCTCACCACGAGCCGCGCGAAGCGCTTCGCGTCCTCGTGAGCCTTCTGGTCTTCCGGCGCCAGCGTCGCGCGCGCGGGGGCGTGTGCCATTGCCGGGGCGGCCACGGGCGGGGGCGCCGGCGTGAACGCAGCGGGTCGCAGCGGCGGCGCGGTCTTTGGCCTGGCTGGGGCCGGAGCGGGCTGTGGACGCATGGTCCCCATGCCCAGACGGCCGGGCCCCGTGCCGGGCCCTTCGGGAGCCGGCGTGGCCGGAGCGGCCGGGCGCATCCCCGGACTCGTACCGCCAGCAGCCGTAGCCGCCTTCGGCGCGCTCAGGACGTCGATCACCTTGCCCGCGAAGGCGACCATCACCTCGACGAGGTCGGCGGTAGCGGGGTGCATCTCGTCCTGCGCCGTGTCGCAGTAGAGGATCGCGGCGACCTTGTCGCGCAGGATCAGCGGGACGGCGAGGAGCCCCTGGGGCGCGCCGCCGAGGCGCGCCAGCGCCTGAGCGGTGGCGGGGGAGTGGCTGACGTGGCCGCGCGTGGCGCTGCGCGAACCGTGCGCGAGGCGGAACACCGTGTCGGCGGTGAGCGGAATTGTGACGGCCTTGATCGCATCCGAGTGGTCGAAGCCGCGGGCGTGCCAGCCGACCGCGGCGTTGTTCTTCACGATGAACATCGCCGCGCGCTCGACGTGGCGCGTGACCTCACCCATCAGGTGCGTCAGGACCTCCGAGAGGTTGGTGCCCTTCTCGATCGCGGCTATGGACGCCTTGAGCCCCGCGTAGTCGGCGCCGCCTGAGGTGGGAGGCTGCTGCGCCACGACCTCGGCCATCGCGGCGGCGATGGCGCCTTCGTCGACCTTCTCATCATAGCGCGCGACCGTCTCGCCCAGCTCGTCGAGCGCGCTCACGAGGGCAGCCTGGTGCCCCTGGATCGCGCGCTGGATCTCGACGACCCAATTCGCCATCTGCTGGCTGATAAGGGCGGACGTGCGTGCCTTCAGGTCGTCTTCGAGACCCATGTTCCCCCTCGGCGGCGCCCGCCGAAAACCAAGCAACGTCCAGACTTACGTCCCGAGGCATTATCCAGTACCGTAAGCGGAGTGTCAACGACGCGCCTGCCGCGGAACGCCGTCACACACCCGCCGTTACCTCCCGAAACGCGGCCGACGATCGAGATCCAGAAGGAAGCACCCTCCGCCAAGGGTCCGGCCATGGATCCATGCCAGCCTGGAGGCTCGTGCTAGACTGGTCTCGGTATGGGGGCGTCACGGTTTCGACGGGAACGTGACCCCGAGAGACGCAGGTCGAGCGTGCTTACCGGCTCGCTAATGCGGTGGGAAAACCATAGCTGCCAACGACAACTTGGCGCTGGCTGCCTAACTAAACCTTAGGCATCCCGCTCTGCCGACTGCCCGCCCACGGCGGTTGGACCGAGCGTCATAAAGGTGGGCTCGGCTGGAAGCTCTCGGTCCGGGGGCGACTGGCGAGATCAATCGGACTAGCCTCGGTCGGTTTCGTCCGGCCTTCACGATCGAGGCGAAACACCAGGTCGGGCTAAACCTGTAGGGTCTCTCGTAGGCTCGTTTTCGGACGCGGGTTCGACTCCCGCCGCCTCCACCACCTCGGCGCGAACGCCGAGGTGGTGGGAGTCGCCGGGCGTCGTTCACCGATCCCTTCGGGATCGGGGTCCAACTCCCGCTCCACCTTCTCCTCGCTCGCGCTCGTCGGGTGGACCTGGCCGCTGTCTCGGACCGAAGCGCCGAGGTGGTGGAGTCGGAAGCTCTTGACCTCGGCCGGCGAGCGCTGGTACAAATCGTTCACCGCCCGCTCCCTCCGGGAAGGAGTTGTCGCGGTCTGTGACCCCGGAGGATGCTGCGCGCTCGCGAAAGCTGTTGTTGGGCCAGCCGCTGCTCGAATGGCCAGGCTACCAACAGGTCGCGGATGCACTTCCGCGAGGTCACAAGGGCTTGCGGTGGCCGTATAATCCCGAGCCAATGACCGACCGGCCACGGAGGCGCCCGAGATCGGGCGAGCGGGGGCGCGAATGGGCAAGCCGCTGAGGGTCGTCGTTGTCGGCGACGCGCATGGGGCGGCGCTCAAGATCGTAGAAGACCTGGAGCAGAGCGGCTACGAGCCCTCGATGTTCCTGGCGCCGGGCGAGGCCGACCTCGAGCGCCTGGCCCCCGGCAGCGAGATCGTGATCGCCTGGGCCGACGCCACGTCCCTTCCCCCCCAGCGGGTGCTGGCGCTCGCGGCCGAGCGGGGCTTCCCGCCGGTCGTGGTGGTTGCCGACGCGTTCAGCGAGGACGACCTAGTCGGGTACGTGCGCGCGGGCGCGCGCGACTGCGTGCGGCGCGGCGATCTCGGCCGGCTCGAAGCGGCGGTCGAGCGCGAGCGTGTGGCCGTCCGCCCGTCGCCCCCCGCCTCACCGTTGCGCATCGACGGGGACTCGCTCGAGAGCTATCGCGCGCTGATCGAGGAGATCCCCGCGCTCACTTACGTGGCGTGGGCCGACGAAGCCGGCAGCCGCGCTTACGTGAGCCCGCAGCTCCAGGCGATGACCGGCTTCGCGCCGGGGGAGTGGCTCGCCGAGCCCGACATGTGGGTGAGACGCCTGCACCCGGAGGACCGCGAGCGCGTGCTGCGGCAGTTCCGCGACGCGTGCACGACGGGAGGGCGCTTCGCTTCCGAGTACCGGATCCTCGACCACCAGGGCCGCATCGTCTGGTGGCGCGACGAGGGCCGCGTGCTGCCCGGCCCGGACGGGAAGGCGCGCTTCGTGCGCGGATTCGTGCTCGACATCACGGAGCAGCGCATGGCGGAGGAGTCGCTGCGGCGGCTGCGCCTCTACGACCAGCTCACCGGCCTGCCGAACCGGATGATGCTGCTGAACCGGCTCGGGCGCGCGCTCGTCGAGTCGGCGCGGACCACGCGGCCGCTCGCGCTGCTGATCCTCGCGCTCGACCGTTTCAAGGACGTCACCAACACGCTCGGCCACCACAACGGCGACCTGATCGTGCGCGACATGGCGGCCCGGCTCGGCGACGCGCTCGGCGACGTCGACCGCGTCGCGCGCCTGCGTGGCGACGAGTTCGGCGTGCTGCTGCCCGACGCCGACGGTGCCTTCGCGCGCCAGGTGGGGGAGCGGATCCTGACCGCGCTCGAGAAGCCGTTCATGGTGCAGCGGCTGCCGATCGAGGTCTCGGCCAGCATCGGCATCGCGGTGGCGCCGCAGCACGCGACCGAGGCCGAGGGGCTGCTGCGGCGTGCCGACGCGGCGGTGCAGGCGGCGCGCAAGGTGGGTGGCGGAGCGAGCATCCTCTACTCTCCCGAATGCGAGCCGCACGACCCGGCGCGGCTCGCGTTGCTCGGCGAGCTGCGCCGCGCGCTCGAGGGCAACGAGCTGCAGCTGCACTACCAGCCGAAGGTGGACCTCAAGACCCGCAGCGTCGTGGGAGCGGAGGCGCTCTTGCGCTGGCCGCACGCCAAGCGCGGCTACGTGTCGCCGGCTGAGTTCGTTCCGCTCGCAGAGCAAACCGGCCTGATCCGCCCGCTGACGCGCTGGGTGCTCGACCGGGCGACCGGCGACGCGCGTTCCTGGGAGCGCTCGGGGCGGCGGCTGCCGGTGGCGATCAACGTCTCCGCGCGCAGCCTGCAGGACGGCCGGATCGTGGACGACGTCGAAGAGGCGCTCCTCACACACGACCTGCGGGGCGACCGGCTGCAGATCGAGGTCACCGAGAGCGCCGTGATGACCGACGCAGGGCGCGCGGCCGAGGTCCTCGGGAGCCTGACCGGGCGCGGCTTGACGGTCTCGATCGACGATTTTGGCACCGGCTACTCCTCGCTCGGGCTCTTGCGCCGGCTCCCGGTGCAGGAGCTCAAGATCGACAAGTCGTTCGTGATCGGCATGGCCGGTGAGGGAGCCGAGGACACGGCGATCGTCCGCTCCACCGCGGATCTCGCGCACAACCTGGGCCTCATCGTCGTGGCGGAGGGTGTCGAGGACCAGTGGACGCTCGACCTGCTCTCGAGCTTCGGCTGCGACCAGGCCCAGGGCTATCACATCGCGCGGCCGATGCCGTCGACCGAGTTCGTCGGCTGGCTCGGCGCGTCATCCTGGCGGGTGATCGAGAGCTGAGGCTGCGGAGCGCTAGTCCTCTCGGTCTGACACCCTAGCTCGCCCGGAGACGATGGCCCTCAGCAAGGCCTGACGGCTTCAGTCCTCGGCGCAGAGACAGTGGGCGTAGATCCCGCGCGGGTCGTTCCAGCGGGTGACCTGCTCGACCTCGCGCTGAATCTGCCGCAGGCTGGAGGCGAGCGAGAACGGCGACGGCGGGGACTCATCGGACGCGAGCCCCGCTTCCCGCGCGAGGGCCAGTTCGCCGGCTGCCAGCATCTCGGCGAGCCGCTCGCGGAAGCTCTTGTCCTTCTCGATGTACCAGATGCGGTAGCCCTTCTCGAGCTTCGCGCGTTTCGCCGCCGACTCGATCGCGGCCTGAAGGCCGCCCAGCTCGTCCACCAGGCCGAGCCCCTTCGCGTCCTCGCCGCTCCAGATCCGCCCGCGGGCGATCTTGTCGACCTGCTCGCGGCTCAACTTCCGCGCTTCGCCGACCCGCGCGAGGAAGTCCTCGTAGCCGTTCTCGATCGACTGCTTGAGGACGTCCGCGACCGCCGGGTCGAGCGGCCGGTCGGGCCGCAGCACGTCGCTGAAGCGCGTGGTGCCCACGCCGTCGGTGTGGACGCCGAAGTACTTTGCGAGCGGCTTGTGGATGCTCGGGAAAACGCCGAAGATCCCGATCGAGCCCGTGATCGTCTCCGGCGCCGCCCAGATCTCGTCGGATGCCGTCGAGATCCAGTAGCCTCCGGACGCCGCCACCGTGCCCATCGACACCACGAGCGGCTTGCCCGCCTCCCGGACCAGCTCGCACTCGCGGCGGATCACCTCGGAAGCAAAGGCGCTGCCGCCGGGGCTGTCGACGCGCAGCACCACCGCCCGGACGGTTTCGCTCTCTCGAGCCCGCCGAAGCAGCCGCGCCGTCGAGTCCCCGCCGATCGTGCCCGCCGGTTGTGAGCCGTCGAGGATCGAGCCCTTGGCGACCACGACCGCGACCGCCTTGCCCCGCCCGACAGACCCGGTCCGATCGCCGCCCTTCGCCTTCAGGTAGTCGGCGAAGCCGACCTGGCGGAACGAGTGCTTCTCCTTGTCCTCGCCGACCAGCGTGATCAGGCGCTTGCGCACTTCGTCGCGCGGCGCGAGCGTGTCGACGAGCTTCGCCTGCTGAGCCAGCTTCGCCATGTCGCCGCCGGCCTCGCGCAGCCGCTCGGGCAGGGCCTCGATCCCCGCGGTGATGTCCGCGGGGGCGATTTTGCGGGCCTCGGCCACATCGGCGAGCCAGCCGCGCCACAGGTCGCCGTAGGTGTCGAGCGACATCTCGCGCGCCTCGGGCGACATGTCGTCGCGCAGGTACGGCTCGACCGCCGACTTGTACTCGCCCACGCGGAAGACGTGCATCTCGATCCCGAAGCGGTCGAGGCCCTCCTTGTAGTAGTTGCGGCTGCGGCCGAAGCCCTCGATCAGCACCATCCCCTCGGGGTGCAGGAATACTTCGTCGGCCTGCGCCGCGAGGTAGTACTGCGGCTGCAGGTAGTCGTCGCCGTAGGCGATCACCTTCTTGCCGCTCTTCCTGAAGTCGGCGAACGCCGCCCGCAGGTCGCGCAGCTTGCTGAAGCCGGCGCCGGCCATGTCGTTGGTGTCGAGGTAGACGGCCTTGATTCGCGCGTCGTCCTTCGCAAGGCGGAGCGCGTCGACGAGGTCCTTGAGCAGCGTCTCCGCCGTCACGGCGCCGGCACCAGAGGCCTTCGACACGAGGCGCTCCACGGGGTCGACACTCGCGAGCTGCTCGACGATCGTGCCGCGCGGGTTGAGTACCAGCGCGGCACCGTCGGGGACCTTCGGACGCCCGCCCAGGCCCGCGATCACGAGCCCGGCGAGCAGGCCGAAGAAGAGGACGTTGATCAGGAACCGTCGCAGGCCGTCGATCCCGCGGCCGAGCCGGACGAAGAAGGACGGGCGCTCGTCGGACATGGACTCACCTCTACTTGGGGGGCACGGGCGTCTCCGCGCCCGGGTTCGATCTTATCCGCGGACGGGGGCGGGTGGAGCGGGCGTCTCGGGCACGGCCTCGGGTTTCGGACGCTCGGGGGCCGGGTCAGGAGTGGCAGGTGCCTCGGCTGGGCTGGAGCGGCGTGTGTCGATGTTGACCGCGTTGAAGATGCCGTCGACGTGGATCTCGTAACCGGGCCGCCCCGGCTCACCCACGACCCGGCGCTTGACCAGGTTGAAGGGGAAGCCGGTGCCCCGGACGCGCACCGGCGTGCCCTCCGGCACGTTCACCCGCAGCGCGTTGAAGACCCCGTTCAAGGACAGCTTGACCGGCGCGGCGACCGCCGGCAGCGTGAGCTGCGTGACGAGGAAGACGCCGTTCACCCCGCCTCCCTCGAAGCGGCTGTGCGTGAGGTCGAAGCGGCTCCTGACCATGGCGCCGCGGAGACCGTAGCTGAGCGGCAGCGCGCTGGGCACGCCCAGCTCCCAGCGCTGCTTCCGTCCGGGCAGGACCACGACGCCGTGCCGCGTACCCGAGTCGAGACGGACATGGGCCGTCTCGTCCTCGCGCTTCACCTCGAGGCTGGCGCTCGCGAGCCGTTCGATCGAGCGCGCGTCGGCGAGGGCGCCGGCCTCGAGCTCACGGGAAACCACCTGCAGGCGTGAGCCGAATAGATCCAGGTCGAGCCTGACGCGCGTGGCCCCCTCCGGCCGGGGCAGGGGGCCCTCGCTCTTCCAGGGCCCGACGGCCACGTCAGGACGCGCGCCGATCGCCAGCCACGCGAGGCCGCCGAGCACGATCGCGGGCCCGAGCAGCACGAGCCAGGGAGCCTTCGTCTTCTCGAACGCGATCTTGACGCCGGCCGACATGATGAGCAGCGGCCAGAGCGCAATCGCATCCAGCCAGAACGACCAGGGCAAGGCACCCGTGGTGTTGAACAGCAGAAATATCGAAACGCCGGCCAGCCCAATCCCGTCGGCCGCGCGCTTCCAGTCGGCCTTGGTTCGCTCGCCGGTCGGATTCGTTACGGCGTCGCGACAGCCCATCGCATTCCCCGCACGAGTTTACGGCACATGAGTTTGCGGCGTTCCGTCACTCGCCGACCGCTGCCGGGCATCGGCCGATTGCCGGCCGGCTCTCCGGTGTCGAGGGCGCGGTCCCAGTGATCCGGGCCTGCCTAGGCGCCTCGTTTCAGGCCGAAAGCGCGCGAATCTCCCGAGCTAGCGGCTCGTCGCTTCGGGCGTAGCCTCGGCCAGTGGCCGTGCCGCCGCGCGCGCGCTTAGCCCGCGGTCGATGTTCACCGAGCCGTTCACCGTGGCGAGCTCGAAGCGTGCGCCACCTGTGCCGATCCGCCCCTCGAGCTTGCGGCGCGTCTTGCGGCCGCCGTCGAGCTCGAAGTCGCAGCCCACGCTGCCGTTCACGGTGCGGGCCTCGATCTCGGCATTGGCGTCGCCGGGCAACGTCAGCCGGACCGAACCGTTCGTCGCGTGAAGCTCGCTGCGCCCCTCGGGATCGACGCGCACGAGCGAGACCTCGACGCTCCCGTTCACGGCCGACGCCTCGACCGCGCCCGCGGCCTCACGTACGTCCACCGACCCGTTGACCGTCGAGGCCTCGACCTCGGCCGCGACGCCGCCTATCTCCACGCGCCCGTTCACGTTCTCGACGCTCACCCGGGCGGTCCGCGGCACGCGGATCACGTAGTCCACGCGACCCGAGCCTCCGATCCAGCGGGAGCGGGGGTAACGGGTGCGGACCCGAAGGCTGTCCCCCTCGCCTGTGATCTCGACCTTCAGCTCCTCGAGGGCGCGCTCGCTGCCCGCGCGCTTGGTGGCCTCGATCGTGACCCGCGCCTCGTCCCAGCCGGTCAGCTCGACCCGCCCGTTGGTGTTCTCGAGCGAGAAGCGCCCGTGCTGCGCCAGCGGCCGCGACTCGTCGACCGTGGCCTTGGCATTGTTGCCCCAGTCCCCATGCACGCAACCCGACAGCGCCAGGCCAGCCGAGAGCACAAGCCCGGCAGAGAGCACACCTTTCATGGGTTTCCTCCGCTTCTCAGGTCATTACGCACGGGGTGGTCGCAGGGTTCAGGAACGTTCCCGAAGACGGAGCTTCTGCGGCGCTTTCTGGTTCATGGGTGGGTCACCTGGTAGCGCAGGTCGACGAGCGTGAGTCGGCCGGCCACTCCTGGAAGAGCTGTGGGGGAGAGCGCGCCGAGATCGAGATCGGCGGGGGCGACGACGAGGCGAAGCCGGTGCATCCCCTCTCGGGGCGGCGTCTCCAGGAAAACCTGGTGGATCGCCGGGCCACCCGCGCGCGGTGACGGAACGAGCGCGAGCGCCTGGCCCAGGCCGGGCCACGCCTGCGTTCCCTGACCACGGAGCGGCTCCTCGAGCAGGGCGACGCGCGCCGGCGCCCGAAGGCTGATCCGGAGGTGCAGCGGTTCGTCGGGCACGAACACGGCGTCGGCGCGCCCCGTGATCTCGATCCCCGCCGGTACGACCTGCTGCTCCGGCAACTGCAGGAGCCAGGCGACGTGCTGCCGCGAAAGCGACGTGCCCACGGGCCGCGCCGCCACTGGCGTGCGAACGCGCGGGGCCACGGGGAAGGCGAGCATCGCATACCCCGCTAGCGCCACTAATCCGAGGGCGGCGACGGCTCCGAGGTCGAGGAGCGTCGCGGGACGCTCGGACCACGCGCGCACGCGCTCCCACCCCGTGGGTTGCTCGAGGACCGCGAGCAGCTCCTGCCACGCGGCAGGGTCTAGGAGCAGCTCGCGCAAGTCTTTTTCCTCGACGAGCGCGTCGAAGAGCGCCCGGTCGTCGAGCGCCGCGACGTGGCCGTACTTCGTGCTCAGGAGAATCAGGGCCTCCTGCGTGAGGTCTTCGGCATCGGCGGGGGAGAGTCGCGCTCGCGCGGCGGCCAGGATGCGGGCGCGAACGCGCCCAAGCGCCTCGTCCCGGTTGAGCGCCCCCGCCTCGTCGCCCATCGCTGCCGGACTATAGCCCAGCGCCGAGAGGCGCTCAGTGACTCGGGCCTGGTCCTGAGCGACCCTCGGTCCACAGCGCACGAAGCGTGGCGTGGGCTTTCTTCGGGCGGCGGTCGAGCGTTACGATGCCGAAAGGCCCGAAGTAGGTCGGGAAGTCGTTGGTGAAGCCGGGCCGGTGGCGGTAGTCGGCCCAGCACCAGACGACGCCACCGGACACCTCCGGCACCGCCTCGACCGCGCGCCACACGGCCGACACGAACTCGGCTTGGTAGTCCTCGCTGAAGCGCATGTCGCCGCCGGAGCCGGGGATGCCGATCGTGCCGAATTCCGTGAGCACGATCGGCTTATCGACGAAGAAGGCCGCGAGCTCGGCGAGCCTCTGGCGCGTCGGCAGGTACACGCGCTCCTCGATCTCGGAGAGGTCGGCTGCCACCGGTTCGTCGAACATCCCGAAGTAGAGGTTCACCGCCACGAGGTCGGCAAGCGCGAAGGCGCGGTTCTTCTCCTGGCTCCGGTTCGACACGTACGTCGCCAGCCGCGACGGGTCGAGCGCCTTCGCACGCCGCAGCAGCCGCTCCATCGCGCGGATGCCCAGCTCGTCCGCCGTCTGCGACTCGTTCGACATGCTCCACACGACGAGCGCGGGGTGATTGCCGTCGCGCCGCAGCATCTGCTCGAGCGCCTTCTCGGCCACGTCGATGATGCGGTCGTTCTCGAACTCCGGCGGCACCTTGGGGTGCCAGGTCGCGCGCCACCAGTTGAGCGGCACCTCCTCCATGAAGAGCAGGCCGATCTCGTCGGCGATCCGCAGGTGCGCCGGGGCCTGCGGGTAGTGCGTGCGGACCAGGTTCACTCCCGTGGCTTTCACCGCCTCGAGGTCGGCGCGGATCACGGCTTCGTCGACCACGGGCCCGCGGCCGGGGAACTCGTCGTAGCGGTTCACGCCGCGAATCCGCAGCGCGTGTCCGTTGAGCAGGATCTGCCGGCCCTTCGCCTCGATCGAGCGCACGCCGAAGCGGTCGGCGACGGAATCAATCTCGCCCCTCGCGTCGAAGAGCCGCACGCGCGCGCCGTAGAGAGCGGGCGCCTCGAGGCTCCACAGCCGCGCCTTCGGCAGCACGAGCTCGAGCGCGACGCTTGCCGTCGCCTTCGGCCCCACGCGTGCCTCGGCTTCGACCGGCCATCCGTCCGTCTCGAACCGCACGCGCCCCGCGAAGGCTGCGTCGGACGCGTTCGCGACCTCGACGACCACGGCCACTCGCCCATCCGCTCCGCTCGGCGTCGCCCGGATCGACACGTGCTCGACATGCGCGAGCGCCGTGGTCACGAGCTCCACCGGTTCGAGCAGCCCGCCGTACTGCACCCACTCGACCGTCTTAGTCCCGGGCAGCCAGTCGTAGCGCGTGCCGTTCTCCACGCGCACGACGAGCCACGCCGGCCGCCCCGGCTTCAGGAACGGTGAGGCCGCGATCTCGAACGGCAGGTAGCCGGTCAGGTTCTCTCCGGCCTTCAGCCCGTCGATCCACACCGTCGCGCGGTGATTCGCACGGCCGAACCTCAGCCGCTGCCACGCGCCCGGCACGACGCGATCGGCCGGGAGCGCGAGCGCATACCAGCCGACGCCTTCGTAGCCGTCCATCACGGGGTCGTAGTGATCCCAGGCCATCGGGACGGTGACCGGCCGCCAGCCGCTGCGGTCGAAGTCGGGCCTCTGCCAGCACTGGCTGTCGCCGACGCCGTGCGGATCGGGCTGGAAGAGCCAGCCATCGGCGAGGGTCAAGGAGCGCGGCGCAGCAAGCGCGTGCACGGTGGGCGCCTGTGGTGAGAAGGCGACAAACGCCACTAGCCCAACGCCGACCCGCAGCATTGGTAGGGATCAGGCGCGGTGCTCTTGCGAGCCCGGGTTCCTGATCCCTCCTTTCAAACCGTGCGTGCGGATTTCCCGCACACGGCTTACCGATGGTCTTCTCATGTCGCATGCACCTTGCC
>Ga0247727_10003093_pt1 | contig 37255 bp, 59 predicted proteins | sample WisWelCaveWW1625_FD_202498 | JGI IMG/M metagenome (GOLD analysis project Ga0247727, IMG submission 202498) | Biofilm microbial communities from Wishing Well Cave, Virginia, United States - WW16-25 | ecosystem: Environmental > Aquatic > Deep subsurface > Groundwater > Cave microbial mat | place...
CTTGAAACCGACGCTACGGGAAATGCTCAGCCTGGCGCGAGCGGAAGTGGGCGTGCCACAGCGCCGCACGCTGAGCGTCAATGGCGGCCTGGTGGTGGAAGTCAAGCAGCAGCAAAATGGGGAAATTTTCCTGGCGCTGTGCCAACCGAACCACACGCCGAGCGTGACCCAATGGCGCGATGTCCTGTATGCTTGGCCGGAACCGATCCCCGAAAGCGGGCCTGTGGTGATCACGCGCAAAGAGGGGGGTGTCTACCGTTCGGTGCTGCACTGGCCGCGGCCGGCACGCGCCAGCGCCGGTAGAGACAGTCTTTAGCGGGAGAGAATCGTGTTTTTGAATCGGCTATCCCGAAGGGGCTACGCGGGCCATAACACGCTACGCGAAATCAAGTCGACAATTTTATATGGGGGATGGGGGGCGAGAGACCCGGAGATGCGCGCTGAATCAGTAAGCCCGCGCCGGCCATAGAACAACCCAGACCTAGAGAAACCCGTCCTGTGGGGCGTGAGCTCCGGGGCGGTGCGGAGAGCGGTAACAGCAGACCTGGGCGCGTTTGATCCGCACCGAATGAGCGTTCGCCGGAAACGATACCGGCGGCCTCGGGTGGAGTTCCCTGTAAAGACTCCCGGCTCCGAAGCAGAAAAACTCTTCCCGCTTCAAAGGGGAGAGTCCGCCTACACCTCACCAAAGCAGAAAGAGACGAGCAGGAAAAGGAACAAAACGAGACGCGAAGCGGGAAGATGAAGGATAAAGGAACACTGCGAGGCATCGCATTTGGCGACCGGCCACCGACACGAGGTCAGCGCGTCCCCTACTGTCCCATGTGCGGCGCGGTCATGGTCAAGCGCATCCCCAAAGCAGGCGCATACAAGAAATTCAAGCCGTTTTGGGGCTGCATTCAGTACCCGGACTGTAAGGGCATGCGGGACCTATTCGGGCAGGCCGGGGCCGATGATGAGTGGTGGTATGTGGAAGGAGAGTTAGAATGAGCACCCTACGCAAGCGCTTGACGGCGGCCCTGGTCGAGCACGGGGTAGACGCTGAAACGGAACTTCTGGACAGCCTGGAAGCCGCGGTGAAGGCGCATAGGGCCGAGGCACGCTCTGAGCAATCGGAATTGATCGAGGCGTTTTGTGAACTCACGCATCTGGCGGCGCCGGCCCCGGCCACGGCGAAGGAGCGGAAGGCGGCGGCGGAGTTGTGGTATCAGCCGTGCCGCCGGCTGGTGGAACTGGCGGACGGGGAATCGCTCTCCGTTGTGCGCGCGGCGGTGGAGCGCATGCGCGGCCAGTCGCTGACGATCTACAGCCCGAAATCTGTAGAGAAGGTGGCGACGGCGATTTGGGCCGAGCGATACACTCAGGGGCGCACGCCGGGCGCACGCGCAGCGCGTGGGGAAGATTGGGGAACGCGCTTGGATGACTATCTGAGCCGGAGGGCGGATGCGGGCCGGTAGCCTGTTCTCCGTCTATTATTTGAAAAGCGATATGAATAATTTGGAGGGTAGCGCGGCCGTGGTGGAGGCAACGTAATGCGTGACCGCACACGCCGTAGCGGGCGCACCATCGGCCAGGCGGTGGCCGACCTGCGGGCGCACGTGGCGCGAAACCGGGCGGAGAAATTCAACGTCGCGGCGCTCCAGCGCGCGCTCCCGCTTGGCAGCCGTTGGCTGTGGGGAGACGTGGGGCGGCCGGACTGCAGGGTGTGTCTCGGTCTGGGTTTCGTGCGGCTCGACGTGCCGGTGGGCCACCCGGATTTCGGGCGGCTGTTTTTGTGTGACTGTTGTGAACGTTGAGCCGCGCGGGATGAGTCTGGACGAGGCGCTTGCTTGCGTGGGCGCGGGCTGGGCGGGTCTTGTGCGCGAGGCGTATGCGGGCCTGCCGGTGGGCGCGGTGGTTGACGATGTGAAAGAGAAGTACGGCGGCCTCAGGATTTACTTATCGATGATCCGGCTTCCGTTCGAGGACGTAGTGGACGAGATAGAACGACGCTCAATGCGCTTGTGCGAGGTGTGCGGCCAGCCGGGGGCGCTGCGGGCGCTACCGTGGATCAAGACGCTGTGCGAAGCGCACTACCAGGAAAGGCGGAAAGAATGAGAGTGGTTCCGTTTGCGGAGTTGAAGCAGCAATATCCGAAGCCCGTTTCTTCCAGGAATAGAAATTCCAACCTGTTGGGTTACTACTGTGTCGGTGGAGCCTTCTGCTTGGCGCATGGGTATACCGATTATAACTTTCCTAGATCGCGCAAGTTGGCCGAGATCATAGTGCAGGTCTTTGGAATCGAACTGGATGGCGATGTTCACTTAGTTAGAGAGAAGGCCCATGCGGTTACGATTAAAAATGACAATCTGCTTCTAGATCAGGCCTGGGACGCTCTCCGGGCGGTGTATGACGCCTATGGGCCGGGCCGCAGGCATGAGCGTTGACTTCGAGTTCGCCGTCGAGCGCCTGCGCGCCCTGCGTGAGGGCGACGACCTGAGCCGATGGGGGGCGGGCGATGCGGTGGTGGTGGGTCCAAGGGCGGCCCGCTACCGCGTCTCACATCTGATGCTGCCGGATGGCCGGGTGGCCTCGCCGCGCAAGCGGGCAAACGATGAACTGGTGGAGGCCTTGCCGGCTATGCTGCTTTTGAATGCGGGGTCGCTTCGCGGCGCGCATCGGCAATCCGCATGACACACGTTCGCCGGCCCGCTCTCCGCTATCACGGGGCCAAGTGGCGCCTGGCCCCATGGATCATCCGCCACCTTCCGCAGCACGTCTGCTACGTCGAGCCCTTCGGCGGCGCCATGGGCGTGCTGCTGCGCAAGCCGCCCTCGCACCTCGACGTCTACAACGACCTGGACGGCGAGGTGGTCAACTTCTTCCTTTATCTGCGCGACCGCCCGGCGGATCTGATCCGCGCCATCGAGCTTACCCCCTTCTCCCGCGCCGAACTGGACCATGCCCAAGGGCCAACCCAGGGCCTGGGCGAACTGGAGCGCGCACGCCGCTTCTACGTGCGCGCCTGGCAGGCCATCGGAGGGCCGCGAACTCGGTGGCGCCCCGGCTGGCGCTTCCAAAAGAACGAGGCTCACGGCAAGGGAAACATATCCGACTGGACCGACACCGGACGCCTGTATGCCGTCGCCCAGCGCCTGCGCACCATCTACTTCGAGAACGACGAGGCCCTGCCCATCATCGCCCGCTACGACGCGCCTACCACCCTCTTCTACTGCGACCCGCCTTACCCAGGCCGCACACGCTCCGAAGGGTGGCGCGCCACCTACGCCCACGAGATGGACGACGACGCCCACGCCCAGCTCGCCCACAGCCTGCAGGCGATCCAGGGCATGGCCATCATCAGCAGCTATCCCAGCAGCCTGTACGACGACCTCTACGCTGGCTGGCAGGTCCACACCACCAGCGCCCGAACCAACACCTACCGCACTGGCGCCGGCAAAGCCACCGAATGCATCTGGATCTCGCCCAACGCCGCCCGCCGAGGGCAACTCACGTTCGCGCTAACGGGCCTGACGCCAAGATTGATGCCGCTATGACTCATCCACAAGCATTCCGTCTTGCTATTATCGCCCTGCGCGTTCAAATTCACCGCCTGGCCTACGAAGCCAACCTGTATCGCGTCTACCGCGTCCCCTACGCCCAGAAGAGCGCTCAACAATATCAGGCGTATCAACAAGCGCTGGAAATTCTGCAAGAAGAGATCAGGGGAGACGCGATGCGGAAAAAGCGTAATCGCCATGCCAAGAAAGTCTAAGGGCGGCCCCTATCCCCCAGATTGGCCCCAGATCGCCAGGCGGATCAAGGACGAAGCCGGCTGGAAATGTGTGCGCTGTGAGCATTCCAATCAGCCCTCGCAAGGTCGGACTCTCACCGTTCATCACTTCGACATGAACCCCTCCCATAATGTCTGGTGGAACCTGGGTGCACTTTGCCAGGCGTGCCACCTGCGTATACAGGCAAAGGTGATTATGGAGCGCCCATGGATGTTTGAACACAGCGACTGGTTCAAATCCTATGTGGCTGGCTATTACGCCGCCCAACATGGATTCCCCGACGACCGCGAATATGTCCTGGCGCATTTGGATGAGTTGATTGCGCTGGGCCAGGGAAGAAAACACAATGACTTATCAGACTAAACTTGGTATTAAGATGATCCTCTCTGGCGGCGACGGCGCGCGCATCTGTCTCCACGCGCGCCCGACGGTCGCGGCCTTCGTGGATGGGGGATGGGAACTCGCTCACGAATTCGCCGCCGACAAACCGCTCTGCATCGGGCGCGTGACCGAAAATTTCTTTGATCCCAACCGGCCCGAATTCAACCAGCAAAGCCCGGAGGCCGTGGCGCGTTGGTATGTCGAGACTTACCTGGCCGAGACGATCCGCGCCCAGCCACAAATGGATGCCTGGGAATCGAACAATGAACCCGTCATCACCGATTTGGGCGTCATGAATTGGCACGCGCGTTTCCTGGCCGAGTTTGCGCGCATCCTGCGCGTCGAGTTCAACCGCACGGCAGTCATCGGAAATTGGAGCGTCGGCAATCCCGATTATCCGATGTGGGCGCAGTACGGGCCAGCGCTGGAGGCGACACTGCGTTATCGCGCTCTCTTGGGCCGGCATAATTACGCCGGGCGTGACCCTAATACCTGGCCGTTTTTGCTGCTGCGCCATCGCGCGGATAATCAGCGCTTCAGTGCGATGGGTTATCCCAACCTTCCTGTCGTTCTAACGGAATGTGGCGCAGACGGAGTTCCTTCATTCCGTGTTCAAAATCCAGCGACGGGAGAATGGTACGACTCTGAGCCCGGCGCGTCCTGGCGCGATCTGTATGGCGATGACGGGGCGCGCTATTGGAACGAGATCCTGCTGCCCCTGGAACAGGAACTGCGCTCCGATCCTTACGTGATCGGCGGCACGGTTTTCAATTCGGGCTATAACTGGGGCCGGCACAACATTGACGGCACGGCCATCGCGCAGCTGTGGATTGATTACGCCATGAGCGCGCCGCCCATCGGCGACGCTGAGACGCCGCCACCCGCTCCCGAATTCCCCTATCTGGCCCGCGTCGGCGGCCTGCTGGGCCGCAATCTGCGCAACGCACCGGGCGGTGACGTGGTAGGGTTAGCCTACCGGGGCGGCCTCATCACCATCGTCGGCCAGGATGGCCCCTGGCTCGAAACGCGACTGCGCATCCACGAGTCGGGCGTGACCCGGCTGTGACCCCCGGCCTACCTAACGGTTATGCAAATCATTGACCTCTTCTCAGGCATCGGCGGGTTGTCGTACGGCTTCCAGCAAGCGGGACACACCCTCCTGGCCGCCTACGACGACGACCCCACCGCCGTCGAATACTACAACCGCAACCTGGGCGCCCATGCCCGCGTCGCTGACATTCGCGAACTAGACGCAGCTGCGCTGCCCGACGCAGACGCCATCATCGGAAGCCCGCCGTGCCAGCCGTTCAGCAACGGAAGCCGCAACTACAAAACCAAAGCCCAGAAGGGCCCGACCGACGAGCGCAACCTCATCCCGCACTTTGTTCGCCTGGTCCTCGCCAGGAGACCCACCTTCTTTCTCATGGAGAACGTAGTCGGCTTGCTCACCTACACCGGCTTCCTGGCCGAACAACTCCGGCTGCTCTTCCAAGCCGGTTACTTCCCGGTGATCACCGTGCTCAACGCCGCCCATTACGGCGTGCCCCAGGATCGCAAGCGTGTCTTCATCGCAGGCTACCGCGACCGATTACCCCTGTGGCCCGCGCCGACGCACAACGGCCCCGACGTCGTCACCACCCGCCGCGCACTCGGCGAGCTATTCCAAAACCAGCCAGGCCGCCCACTCCCGCCCTACCTCAAGCACTTTACAGGGCGCGAGCTGCTTATCGACACCCAAAACCGCTCTCAGCTCGCCGGCGGCACACGCCACTACCATGCTCGCTCATTAGACACACCCGCTTATACCGTCACCGCCAGCGAGCGCCACGGCTCCAAGCGCGCCATCCTGGGCAATCTCGTCGTCAGCCTGAGCGTCAAACACAACCGCATCTTGCAGACCTTCCCGCCCGACTGGCAACTACCGGCCAACCCGAAGGAAGCCTTTCGCCTCATCGGAAACGCCGTGCCTCCATTGTTCGCCAATCACATCGCAAGGGCCATCACGTGACCACCATCGCGCCCGCCCCCTCCGCCCCCGGCATTGACGTCTCCCGCCACAACGGCCTCATCCACTGGCCGCGCGTCAAGCGCCTTGGCATCCAATTCGCTTATGTTCGCGCCACGCTGGGCGTGGGCGCGCAGGGTCGCGATTCACAGTTCGATGCCAACTGGCAGGGCGCCCACGGCGCCGACATCCCCTTTGTCGGCGCCTATCACTATCTCACCCTGGCTCACAGCGGGGAGAGTCAAGCGCAGAATTTCATCTCCAATTTTAGAAACGTCCCCGCGGGCGCGGGCGCGGGGAATCTCCCCCCGGTCGTAGACGTCGAGCCGCGCTATAACGAAATGCTCGACGACGTCCAGCGCCAGGCATTCACCGCCCAGCTACACCGATGGCTCCAATTCGTCGAGAGCGAGACCCTGATGCGCCCTGCGATCTACACCAGTTTTTCTGCCTGGCCGGCCATGACCACGTTGCCCCCCTGGGCCGCTAACTATCCCCTGTGGGTCGCCCACTACACCGATGACCCTCAGCCCCGTCTCCCCGCTGCCTGGCAGGATTATCTCATCTGGCAGTGGACCGACAAAGGCCGTCTGTATGGAATTGCCGCAGGGAATGTTGATTTGAACCTGTGGCGGGGATTAGGGTAATCCTGTTACCCTGTGATGGACAAACCTCGAGAAATATCCTATCATACGGGCGTCGAGGGTCAATGGGCGTTTTAGCTTTCGCCTACAAATATCCGTCGTCGTGCGCAGCGTCCATTGGCCCTCGACAAGCCTGTGGCGAACGCACGGCGGCGGATTTTTGTGTGTCCTATGAAAAAAAAGGGGATAGCCCTCATCCATCCAGATGAAATTCTAGAGAAAGATAGACGAAAATGCCGATATTGTGAACATCCACTCACTCTGAGAATCATGGTGATAGATCATGTCATTCCCAAAACTAAAGGGGGAACAGATGATGAGAGTAATCTTGCAGCGAGTTGTTTTATGTGCAATTCCCAAAAGGGCAGTAAGACCTTAGAGGAATGGGATAAGTCTCGCAGGACTTATCAATATGAGACGGATAAGGACTTTGAAAAAAATTTGAAGGAGTGGGTCGCGTTAGAAAAGGAGCGTATCCGTCTGGCTGGCGATCCGCGTCAACAAGAGGTATTGAAATGGTGTCGGGACGGTTTGGAACGAGCTAAGCGGCGTCAAGGTCGTCGCGTTAGCACAGGTAACACATGCTAGGTGGAATGGATTGGATAGAAGCGGCCTAGCGACCCGGATTCTGTTGTGGCGGTGGGCAGAGAGCGGTTCTTGGGACAAAGTGGGGCATGAGCTTGGTTTTAATCGCGGCTACTTGTGCGCGGTAGCCCATGGTCTCAGACCGGTTAGCAAGAGGTTGAGAATCGCGCTTGACCTGCATTACGGGGGTGTATCCGATATGCCGGCTTCCCTGCTCGCCTGGAAAATCAAAAATCGGCAGCCCCTCATGGCCCCGACTGGTGCAGAAATGCACCCCGCGAATGCGCGCCATCAGACGTCAAAGAACGAGCGCGTCTGATGGAACACGGATTGGAGCAATGCGTCTGGCAAATCGTCGGCGCAAATAAAAAACGGCGCAGCACGACCAGACAGAAATGCGCCGCCCGTGTCCCGATTGCGGCCTGCGTCGAAAGCCGTCGCATTATCGCTGAGTGAGGCTAGCGTACTCACATTCACGGTCTCGACACCATCCACCCAGATGTTGGCTTGGGAGCTGGGAGTGAACACGCCCAGGACCAAATGCCAGGCGCTTTCGCTGACCGCGCTGCCACTATAGGTTGTGACCGTCGTGCCATCGCTGAGACTGAGACGAGCTATTCCCGCATTGACATCTAACAGGTACGAGCGTGTGGCCGCGGTCGCGCCCCACTTGCTCATCAAGGCGCGCTGCGCGGTCGTCTCATCATCCCAAAACCACCCACCAAAGGTCAACGCCCCTGTGATAGAAAGGTCCACTTCGTCTGCTCGCGTTAGCTCGCTGCTCGAGCCATTGAAACCGCCGAACGCCACGAAGTCATTATAGATATTGGCGGTGACGCCCGTGCTAGTCAGAGTGCGTCCTTGGCTGGACAAGTCGTACACGTCCCCGCCCGCATTGCGGCTCGACATAGGCCAGAAGCCGCGCAATCCTGGCAGCGCCAGGAATACACTGATGAGATCGAACGGTGTACGGGTGAGGCGATCAGGCGGCAGCGAAAACATAATCACACAGGATGAGATGGCCCACGCCGTCCCAGAGTCACCACATCCATATCCATAGCGATTAGTCCAGGAAGCGGCTGTTCTGGCGTGACGGCAATCGAATCCGTGTCTGCAAAGTAGTGCGTATCCCCAATTCTGAATGACCGGATACGATCAATGTCTACCGAGGCTGTCGGCGGGAGGTTGCGCATCGTGATCGTGTCGCCGTTGTGCGCTGACCAGTTCGGCCACCGAGTCCCGTAGGCGTCGTAAAGGCGGTCGAAAGTGATCGCCGCCCGCGCTGGCGGATCGCGATGGTCCTCCAGGAATGCATCGCGCGTTTTCTCAGCGACGGCGGTCTCCGTGGTGCGCACGCTGACTGACGCTCGCCGCGTCAGGCCGGAGCGGTCAATGCTGGGCTGATTGCTGGCCGTGCTGGTCACGCGCCGCTGATTGGCCGGGTCCGAGTACACGCCATAGACGCTGTTATAGAGTGTGTCTAGCGTCCTCTGTAGTTGCATGGCGCTCACGTCCACGTACCAATCGCGCTCCACGTCTCCGCGAGGCCGGAAGTACAGCACCTTGTCGTCGTAGACTCCCGCCTCCCACACGCGCGGTGGAGTCTGGCTGTCGCCCAGGTTCTTCAGCCGATCTAAGATTTCGCCTGGTCGTTTGTCCTCATACACTTCAGTCTTGAGCGTCACGCCCGGATTTTGCGCCAGGCCCGTGCTGGCGCTCATAAACGAGTTGAGTGCGTTCACTGTGCTGATGAGGTCGTTGACGATGGCCTGGGCGGTCACTGAGACATGCGTTTTCGTGTACGGCGCATCCAGGTAGCCGCGCCAGTAGCCCAAGGCTTGCAATCTGACGCCGCCGGCGATGCTATCAATCTCGACGTCCTCGAGCCGCCCATTCCAGACGGTGACGCCGTCTGCCGTGCACAGCACTTCAGGCAATCCTGGACGGTCAAAGAGCAAGAATGATTCTTCCAGCGACATGGGCACGAACACCGAGAGCGCCTCGTAGCCGTGATCGCCCGTGCTGAATTCCATATCGCGCATCGGGCGCATAGGGTCGAGCAACGGCCCATTGGCCGTGAAAACATAGAGCGAAAGAATCACCACTACTCCGGGGAGACGTAACTGATATAGCGATCTGCGACCATCGTACCCGATAAAAGTGCATCTGCTATTGTTGCTTGCCGCCAACGGTCTTGGCTCACTGAACCACCTGTACCAAGCCAGACAGCATAAATTGTTGTTGTCCGAGTTGGCAAGTACAGATTGCCTACATAAGGTATAACGTCTGTCGTTGTGCCAGTGACAAAATATATCACGGGGCGGTGTGGACCAAATCCACCTGATTCAGAGATCAACAAACGTGGGTCAACAACATAACGATAGGTATTGTCTCCCGCCGCTACACCAGTAGCATCATTGCGTACCTCAATAACTTGGCTATGATTTGTTAAATCAACCAATACGATTGAGTCTATGTCAAAACTTCCAGAAATGGCCGAAGCTTGAATGTGAACAAAGAGTCCAGTAGGCTGAACTTGCAAGGAAACCGAACCGACGAATGTCCATTCAGGGCGAGAATTTGCCGTGCCAGGAATAAGTTTTCGTGGCGTAAAGTTTTGGGGTTCCAGAGCCGCAATGGTTGCACCTGCAAAAATACTGATGCGCACATTGAATGAGGTCGTAGTCGAATTGTTGCGCTGATTGATAAAAACGGCGAATAATCTGGCATCTGTTTCTGAGGTGAAATTGATATTGCTGGATTTCCGTTCGGTGACTACAGTTGGTGTGAAACGCAGGACATTTGTGTTGCGTGCAAGCTGTGTCCCATTGGCAACAGATGAATAATCTGTTGCTGGAACCGCGCCTTCCGCATTGAGAATGATGATCCCGTTCGCCTTTTCGCTCATCGCCAAAAGTCCTGAAGGAACGTTCAAGCCAGAACGCACGCCATTGATTCTTAGCTTCGTGACGCTCGGATATTTGAGCGCCGCCCCGAACGCCAGCGTGTGCAAGTCGCCGTTGGTCTGGCTGGTGCTGGTCACCGTCTGCACTGTTGTCAGCGTCCACCAGCCGCGCCGCACAAAGCGCATCCGCCCATTGACGATGTATTTCCCGTCCGTGAGTAGTGGCCCGGTGAACTCAGGCGGCAGCTGAAGGCAGGAGGCATCCCCAGGCGCGCGGCCATAGATCGGAGCGCGCAACGGTTCGGATGGGCTGCTCACCGTCGCCCCCTCGGGCGAGTAGCGCATCTCCACGACCGCGGCATTATCGCGCCGCAGATACCAACGCTCGGCCTGGTCAAGTAGCGCTGAGAGCGTCTGCCAGTTGAGCATCGCCGCCGCAGCCGTCGCGCCCTTGATGTGAATCAACAGGTCTTCAACCACGTCCACGAACAGCCCGGCTGAGGCCAGCGGTGAGAGCGATAGCCCACCCTGCGCTGGCGCCCAGCCCTCGGCCGCCACTTTGTAATTCGTGTCGCCAGGCGGCGTGGCCCCATCCGCAAATAGGGCGCTGGTCGTACCGTCGGTGATCGTCAGGTATTGCGTACCCATTATGTGGTTCGGCGCAGGATGTCAGCGCGCCGCCCGCCCTCGGCCAACACGCGGCGCATCACGGCCTCGATCATGGTCGCCGTCATGCTGGCCCCGCGCGCGTCGATGTGGAATGTCTGCGCCGCTGGCGTCACCGTCACCCGCTCGCCAGAAGTCAGGCCGACCCGGAAAGAGTCATTCGGGAAACCGGGTGGGACGATGAAGCTGCCGCCGTGCTGCAGAGGCACAGGGCTCTGTCCCGGCCCTGGCCCACTGGGGTATAAGTCCTGATGCACCGTGGTAATGGTCACGGTCTTGCTCTCCAGCGCGTCTATATTAGCCTTGAGCGCGGCCACAGCCGCGCTGTAGCCACTGGTCGCCTCACCCGCCGAGATGGCGCCATCCCTATTCACATCATACTTAGACTGCAACGCTTCGATGGCCTGGGCCGCAAGCAGCGCCCGCGTGTCTACCACGCCCAATTCAATCCCCAGAGCCAGGGCCGCCTCAGCATCCAGATTGGCGGACGCCTTATTGAACAGCAGTTCATCTGAATATTTGCGCATCCCAATCGAAAGAAGGTCAGTCGCCGTCAGTTGTACCCGATGGGCTTCCGTCAGTCCCTCGGTCGAGGCTCTAAGTCCATCGGCATTCCCGGCCGCGGCTAACATCCTAAGCCCCATGTCGCTTGTCCGATCCCCCAGATCGGTCGTGCCCCTGCCCAGATCAACACCCGCCAAGCGATTCGCCTCCATCACTGCTGTATCGTGATCAATGACGCCCGTTTTCTCCCGTATCACAATCGAAAGCGCCTTGCCGACGTTGATCAGGTTGGTCATGCCCTCAGCCGCATCCGAGAGGACTGGAACCAACGCAGTTCCGATCTGGATTTTGAGACCCTCTACCGTGTCATTCAGGCCGTCCATCGCGATCTCATAGTCACGCGCCGCTTGAACACCCTGCTCGTCCATCACTAAGCCCGCTGAAATCGCGCTGCCCTCTAACTCTTTCAACCCCTCGCTACCCGCCTCTAGAATCTTGGTCATCTCCAGACCGGCGCGCCCAAAGTTTTTGATGGCGAATTCTGTGCGTTTCACCGGGTCTTCAATCGTGCGGTACTCGTCGGAGAGAGCGCCAAGCGTCTCGATGTTCGGGACGAGGCCCTGCTTGACCATCGCCTTAATAGATTGAGTGAGCGTCCCGTAGTCCACCTTGAGATCGTCAGCCACCTGGATCAGCAACCCCGATTGCTCAATCGTCGCGCCAGTATTGCGCGCTAAGTCACGCTGTTGTGCCGCGAGGGCAATGGTAGGATTGATGACTGACTCCACGGCCCCCTTGAGCGTGTTGAAGTAAGTCCCTGCCAGATTGACGGCTGAGTTCATCTCCGTGAAGGACAATCCTGCCCTCTTGGTAGACGAACCGCTGCCCTCGATGGCGCTGTCCATGCGCTTCACGTCACGGATGGCGTCCTCTACAGCGGCCTGATACTGAATTCGTATGTTAGTCATAGGGGTTCATCGCAGACAGAAGCAAGCTATTCAGCTGGGGATTTTGCTGCGCCCAGGCAACCCAATCGCTTGCCCTGGCACGTTCATGATAAGCCGAGACGACAGCCTCAGCATACCAGATGCGGCGCAACTCACCGTAGCCCAAACTCCGCCCATAAACGGCCTGCGCGCCAAAGCGGGTTATGAGTTGACCCGCCAAGAGTTCATCCGACAGGGGGCCATCGCCCTGGGCATAGGCATATGCCCCTCGGATCACTCTTTTGGGAGTTCTTCCTCCCCCATCACGATTTTACGAATCTCGCTGACCAGCCAGATCACCAATTGCACACTGGCTACTACGGGTGTCGAAGGGAAGGTCTCCGGTGTGACGATCTCAGGCAAGCCCTGCAAATTCCAGGTTTGAACACACCCACACACGCCAGGGAGAATCAAGACGGCGTTCTCAGTGATTCCTGATTCTGCTACAAGCAAATCATGTCCATTCGCTTCCGCTGCTCTGTCCAGGCCTTGCTTCCAGGCGAGGTATTGCGGGAAATTTAGCGGCTCGTAAAGTGTGACTATACCCGGCCACTTTGCAACGGGCGAGGTAATGACCCGAGGCATCAGACGACCTGCGCCGTGCCCCACACCGGCAGAGCGCTGCCCGGATACAGCACGTAGCGCGCTGAGTAGATCATGCCGCTTGCATCTACGGTGTATTTGACCAACAGATAGCCGCTCGTCGCGCTGGAGGTCATGGTGAACACCGGCTCGCCCGTCTCCCAGAAGTGACGCACACCGAAGTCAACGCCCAATGATAGGGGCACGCTCAGGCCGTTGATCGGATTGAGCACCGTATGCGAGCCAGACAGCACCGGGGCCGCGCCGCTGCCTGCAATCGCTGCCGCCGCTGAGTTGTCCCAGGGGCCGCTGACTTCAATCGGCGCGTCGGGCATGTTCGGCAACCGCCCCATGACGGCGTCTTGAAACGCGGTCACGTCCTGCTCGGCGTAAGTAATCCCTACGACCGAGAGTGAATTGATCGGAACTTCGCGCAGCGTGCCTGCCGAATCGTCAGTAATGAAGCGTACCCACTTTGAAACTGTTCGCCCTGTTTGTGCCGCCATAGGTTATTTTCCTCTCACAAATGACATGGCAAAGCTAACGCTAGTTGCTGTCCCGAAGACGATCTGCCAGCGCAGGAACTGGCGCACCGTCGCTGTGTTGCCAATCGCCACAATCGCGCCCCGGCGTACCGTCATATCGAGTACGCCGGTCGTCGCCCCTGCCAGGTCAGCCCAGGCTCCGCCGGCGCTGTCTTCGACTTTGAGCGTGGCCGTGCCATTGCCGGCCGTGACTTGATAGCCCATGTAGCCGCCCAGGGCCGTTGCCGCGCCATTGTCTACGCCAGTAGCTACATTCACGACCGTCTCAGCCGCAAGCGCGTGCAGCAGCACGCCCCAGCCGCGCGGATACGTCTTGCTTACCGCCTCGCCCGACCACTCGCTAAACGGGATCGTGACCGTCACCGCCCCGCCCTCCTCGGAGGCATAGTAGGCAAGTTGTTGCTGAACGGCGTTGAACGTAGGGTCGCCCTGCGCCGGCGCAGCCCTCACACCCACCACGACCATCACCGTCCGCTCGGCTGGGAAAGTCCTGAAATCATGAATTCCGAGCCCCACGGGATCGAACACGCCATTAAGCGTCCCGGCCTTGATATGCCCGTGATTGGGCAAAAAGCCCTTGCCGGCATCGGCAATCGTCGTCAGGTCAGCCTCGTCAAAAGACTCTTCCAGCGGCCCAATGCTGCGCGTATAGCCGCTCAGGTCATACCCCGCCACGTAAGCCCGCACCCACTTGCTGACCGTCCTGCCTGTCGCCATTAGTTCACAAACTCCATCACCGTTAGCGCCAGGTCCGCGCCGTGAAACTGGTTGCCGCTGGGGTCGGCGACGCCTGCTGAGAAATTAGGAATCTCAACTGCCTGCAAGTCAATCTGCCCTGCCAGCGCGTCGTTGGCGATGATCGCGTCCAGGAACAACGCCGCTTTCGCCACCAGGTCCTCATACACGTCGAACAGCCCACGCCCCGCGCCGACTGGCGAATGCAGATAGCGATAGTTGAGCGTGTAGAATACAGTCTTCTTCGCCTGCGCACTGCCAAACGAATCAATACGCACGTTCAAATCGCTGATATATCCGTCTGGCTTCGGGTAGATCAACGGCAGATCACGCACCAGCGCGTTATCCGGTATCTGGCTGAGGTCGGCGATATGTACGCCGTCCACTGCCAGGGCGCTGATCTCGCGCGCAATCTGCACCACGTTGAGCGCCATTAGGCGAGCGCGCCTCCCTGTTTGGCGTAACCCTTGATCGCCTCCCAAGCATCCCGCGGTATCCCCTGAGGCGTAATGACGACGCCCGCAGGTGTCATCTGCGCCACACCCTCGACGCCCTGCCCAAATCGCTTTTGGTACAGACTCTTGGCGATGCTCAGACAAGCGCGGTGAGTATTGCGGACGATCTCTACGCTCTTCGGGTCGGTCAGGGAGCGATTGACGTAGCCCCACGTCCCGACAACGCTGATGACTTGCTCCAGGTTGCCATTCGTGTCCGGCTCCCAGGCAATCGTGGCCGATGGTTTGATACGGATTGCGTATTTCGAGGGCGCATTAGCCGGAAGGAGAATGTAATCGGCGCTGGCAATCACGGTCGCGTCGCCATTGGTCAGCGTCGTGATCGTAAGCAGGTCGGCATCGAGCAGGAGCTGGCGCGTCGCGCCGGGCGCGGGCACAGGCACATCGTATTTCCGCGTCTCGCTCGCGCTGTAGAACCAACGTCCAGCACAGGCAGCGTCTACCAGACGGCTCGCATCTGTGATGAAGCCATCTATCACCGCATCGTCAATCACATGCGGGTTATAACCCGTGAGCAGCGCGACCTCGTCCAGAAACTCCCGCTGCGTGGCGTAACCGTTCGTGATCGCCATCGCACGAGGGGGGAGGGCATTGGCCCTCCCCCCGCACACTCAGTAAACGTTCTGCGCTACGGCTGCCAGCTGCGCGCCAGGCATGTAGCGCGGCACGGCCAGCAACACCGCCGAAACAATCGTCACGGTCCCGCCCGCGCCGGTGGTGATCTTGGCGCGCACAAACTTCTCGCTCGCGTCGCCAATTTCGTCTGCGCTAACCTCGATAGTCTTGATCGTGTTGTCGTCTGTCGCCGACCACTGCGAGGTCGTCTTGCCCGTGATCGTCGTGGGCGAGGCGAAGCCGGACGCCGTGTCGCTCTCCAGCAATGCGTCCACCGTCCGGTCTGAGTTGCCCACCGAGACAATCGCAATCAAGCGAACTTTGTCCTCCATATCTACGGCATCGGAGGTGAGCGTGGCGGATGCGCCCGCACTCGTCGGATCAATCTTAGCGACAACGGGCAAGTCCTGATAGATGTGGGCCGCAAAACCCTTTGGCATTTCAGACTCCTTAAGTCAAATAGACGTAGGCCGAAACGGTGTTCGTCGCGTCGGCCAGCGTGATCGCAGCGTTGAGCCAGGGCTGACCGTCTACGCGGTGCGTGAAACGCCAGGCCACCTGGTCATTTGTGAAAAAGGCGTGTTCGCTGAAAGCGATTTCCAACATGCGCCGATCCCCAATCACGTAGTATGACCAATCCACCAGCGCCACATCGAACGCCGTACCCGAAGCCGCCATCTTCTCCGAGAACAGCACGGGCAGGCCGTAGAGCGTCGCCGGCGCGCCCTTCGTCACGTCAGGCGCCCAGGCGATCACGGTGTTCGTCGCGGAGAGTTGCAGCAGCGAGTCAATGATGAATGGGTGCACCACCCACACGGCGCGCTTGTGGCTCGAAGGTACGAGCCGCTTCAGCATGGTGCGCGCGTCTGCCAGCTCAAAGTCCGCGCCCGCCGCAACGCGCGTGACGGAGATGGACGCGGCCGCATTCTCAACGCCCAGTGGCTTGCCCACTCCGTTGCCGCGCAGGAAAGCGTAATCCTCATACCAGCCAATCGCGCCGCCAAACAGCCGCAGCAACAACTGCTCCAGGGCCACCGCACTATCCTCGCGTAATTCGCTGTCCGCTTTCGTGTAACCCGCCAGTTTCCAGGCCGTGAGCTGCATTGAGCGGAATTTGGGTTCGCGCTCCGTGATCGCCGCCGCCTCCTCACTCCAGCCTGCAACCAGTCCGCCATAGAAAGCGGTGTTGCCCGCTGTGGGCGCAGTCGTCTGGTCGAGGACCGGTAGCGTCGCCGTCCTCCCCATCATGGGCCGTATGAACGCACGCGAGCGCACAATCGCCTCTTCCGCCGCGACCTGATACAGTTGCGGGATAAACTGGTCAGGGACGAGATAGCCACCCACCGTGCCAGAAGCCTCGCCCAGGGCCTTGACCTCATCGCGCTCGTTGACAGTCTCCGTCTTGTAGACCGTCGTCAGGCGCTTCACGTCGCCGCGACGCAGCGCCATGAGGAAGTCGCCAAAGCTCTTGACCTCCTTATCTTTCGCCCCGCCGTCGTCGCTGATATAGCCTGAGCTCTTGATGGCGGGTGCGTCCTGCGCGTGCTTGAGCAGCTTTTCTACTGACTCGGTGAGCGCCTTGACTTGCTGGCCCTGCTCAGCGAGCGCGGTCAAGATTTCATTGTCCATAGCCATGTCCTCACTTTCAGAATCCAGAACGGTTACAGTAGTTCCAGCGCCTGCCTTCACTTTGGAGCCATCCGGCTCGGCCCGTCCGGGCCAGTCCAGCGATACAGGCGCGTAAGATTTCAATGGGATCGCCTGGTTGCGCGGCTCAGATGGGCCAGGCGTTAGCGAGGCGTCCAGGCCCAACGGCCATTTCACGATATGCTTGGCCTTCCCCTGCGGTTGGCGGTCTACCAGGTATGCCGCCGTGCCCGATGACCAGCCGAGTAGATTTTGTTTGCCAGCCGCAATGACTTCTTTCTCATACTCGCTTCGGTTGTAAAGCAGCGCGTCAATCAAGATGCCCTTTGTGTCGCGCGTGAGCGTCGCCTCGCCAATCGAGTCACGTAGGACAATACTCTTGCCGTCTTTCGTAGGGAGCGGTTGGCGGTGATTGAGGTAGACAGGACTGTTAGCCGACTCCGCAAAACCGAAGTCCGTGCGCGCGTCAAAATAGTCGCCCGCGAGGTCGGTGTCTGCCGCGTCCGTGAAGCGAATGAGATAACCGCCGAAATGACCATTAGCGAGAGCCTTCACCTCGCCACCAAACGAGATCAAGGTCTTGGCCAGGTCAAGCACTTCCTCGACCTCATGCCCCAGGTCAAGCGCCGCCTGGCTTATTTCGCCCGCCCTGTCGTGAATCCCCTGGATGAGTTTCCGGTCGCTATCGCTGTGGCGCGCGCCAAGTTTCATGCTCTTCTCGTCCGCGTTTGCGTATAGCGCCGCCACCTGTGCTTGCGCTTTCTCGCGCGAGGCGTGGCAGCCCAGCGATTCGCCCGTCTTCTCGCGCGTGTCCGCATCTAACTTGTAAACGCAGTATTCACCATTTTTTTCAAACGTAGCCCAGGGCATTGGTTCTCCCAAAAACAAAAATCGCCAAGCGATAGACCCGCTTGGCGAAGGTGACACCCCGTAGGGTGAGCTAATTCAATTATGCAGCGTGAGCGCTACGGTTCTATGCGCCCCGCCGGCTCGGCCCGGAACACGAGCAGCGCGCCGTCCTCAGTGACGAAGATGATACCACGCACACGTTGCGCACGCAAGCGTTCAACTTTGCGGATCAAATCCGCCTGCCACTGTGCGCGCTCGGCAATCACAACCTCACTCAGAAAGTGGGCTGGCTGAGCTATAATGTACCCGCTGCGGCGCTCGTTCATGGCCCTAATCTATACTCCTGCCGTACCCAAGACTGTTCTTCACTCGTTTCATACAGTGCCAAATAATAAAGGGCTACGGCTACTTCAGTCAAACTCGTCATATCAATTTTGAAGCCAAACAAGGACGAATCCTGAAGTTTAGGCGCTATCTTTTCGTCAAATATTTGGCGAATCAAATCCTCATAATAAGTCCGCTGCAAGTCGCTCATGGCCCGATCCCCTGTTCGCGCGCCTCGCGCTTGATCTCGGCGTTGATTTCAGCCACCAGCGGGTCAATCTCCTCGTCTACCGCCTCGCGTGCCAGCTTCCAGCGACCCACGTGCATCCAGGCCCGGCCCGAACCATCCGCCATGCCGCCCACGTAACGGGTATAGCGCGTGCCGGTTGGCGAGACGGCATCCGAGACGAGAGTATACGTCAGGCCGCTCTCATTCAGAGCGTAACTGCGGCCATATGTGCCGGTGCGGACGTAAGTTTGACCAGGGCGCTCGGGCGGGTAGCGGATGATCTTCTTTCTCGCCCGCTCCATTGCTACCTTGATTATCTTCTTTGTCAGCGGAGCAAGAGTCTTGCTGAAATTATTGAGGCCCCGGCGCACCGTGTCCGCCCCCTCCAGGCGCACGCTGATTTGTGTCATGGTATCACCCTTTCCCCGTCAGTGGAGCGCCACACCCTTGACACCATACGGAAGATTTGAGATTCGCCACGCTACAATAGCGACAAAAGGCATCAAGTATCGCCTCCTGATGCAGGGGAATGAAATCCATTCCATATTCCAAAATTATCGGCTTCCTACTGCCCATTTCCCACACGAGTAGACTATCAGCCAACTCCTTCTTGATCCGGTGAAAGTCTGCACGGGACAAAACCCGTGATAACTGAAATACGCCGAATGGAAAAGGAATATAATCTCTGTCCATTATAGTGTCACTCGCACCCCCGTGCGTGGCACAACGATGTGATTCATCTGTTGCGGTACTATTGTCTGCGTCCAGGCTGTTTGACTCTGTCACGTCAACCAGGCGGCCAGGCTCGTCATTGTGTCCATCGTTCCCCCTTGTCTGTGTATAAGTCATGCTGGCACGTTTGCCATCGACCACAGCCAAAGTTCTCGTTGCCGTTGCGCCGCACCAGATCGCGCTTGAGCCACCATTTCGCCGAGTGGCGCGTATCCTTGTATCGCTGGCATTCGGGGCAACTCTCCTGCCCGTCGTCGCCATCAAAAGTCAGCATGATATTCTCATTGCCGCGCAACTTGCCCTCATTGTAAGCCGAGTCGAGCGCCGTTGCAAAGCCCTCAGCGTGGCGGTCAATCTCATCACGTGCATCGCCGCCCGCATCCTTGATTTCCAACAGGCACTCAAACAGGTCATCAACAAATCCCTGTTGGCGGCTCGTCTCGCGCGTAATCCAGCGCTCATCATCCGGCTCGGTCTCCTCGCCGCCCGCATCAGCATAGCCGGTGTAGAATGCATTGGGGAATGAGTCAGCAATCAACGTGCGAATTCGGCTCTTGCGTTGTGCTACCGCACGGCCCGCCTGCTCCATAAATCCCAGAGCGACGGCCTGGAGTACGTTGAAGAAATCGCCGCGAAGATCGTCATAGCCGCCGCCGAAATCGCCAACCTGTGTACGCGCCTTGACGAGCCGCCCAGCACGATCCAGCAAATGAGTGAGATGTAGCCGCGGGTCAAGCATTTTGGGGTCGTAGGGGCGCAACCCCTAGTGCCTCACGCGCCTGGCGTATCTCGTCCGCCAGCACCAGCATTGGGTCTTGGGGGGGACGCGGTTTCCCTTCTCTCGGCCAGTGGCGCTCAAAGACGGCGCGTATCTCTCCGGCGCTGCGCGCCACTTTCAGATCGCTTTGGATTGCGGCGGCGAGCATAAGCGGCACAGAGGCGGGGGGGCGCGCCCCGCGTTGGTGTAGAGTCGCCTTACGCCAAGTGGCCAGCGACGCGGCAATCTCCGGCTCTGGGATAATCTCCGGCTCCGCATTCTCCGCTGCGTCGTAGCCTAGAATCTCACGCGCTTCATCGCGCGTCAGGATCGAGGCATTGAACAGGTCAGTTACCGTCTGCGCTTGTTCGAGTTGCGCTGATTGCATGATCTCCAGCCTGGACGGTTGCGATTCAATTCTCACGCCAAAGCGTGAAAAGTATTGCTCGGTCAGCACCTCGTCAATCAACTCCGCTTCAGGGATGACCGTCGTGAGATAGAATCCAAACCACTCGCTGTTGGCGGTGGCGAAGTTGGCCGCCTGGCCGTCAATGACCGTGGGCGGGACGCCTGCGGCAACTGCCACGTTGCGCCGCTGCTGCTCAGTGAGTTCGGGCGCTTCCGTGTTGCGGATGGTGTGCCCGATGTTCGTGAACTTTGTGCCGGAGCGCACGCCAATCGCTCGAAACGCATTCCGTAGACCGGCCATGCGCCTTTCAAACCAGCTTTCAACGCGCTTGATTTCCTCATCCGCCGTCCCGGTGGGTAGTTCAATCGCCGTCACGGGAACCGCGCCGCCCCGGAAATAGGCGGAGGCGAACCGCTCGATGCTGTAGAGCAGGCCCGCAGACTCCAGTGCCGTGACGCCCGGAGGCGCGCCCGGCTCGACTTCGCTTTCGTGGTTGGGCAGCCAGACCCAAATGATCTCATCCAGGTCATAATGCTTTTGCCCATTAGAGAATGAGACGATGAACCCCGTCAGGCCAGAGTCGCTCCTAATTTCAGGCCGCACCATTGGCGCAGGAATGTGGCGCAGGCGCGCATTCAAGCCGAAGGCGTTCGCTTCGGGCAGGAAGTACGCCGCGCCATAGTTGAATAGCGATAGCTCGGCCAGCTTATACAAGCGCGTCTCCTGCTTCACAAGGCTGGCGTATTTCGGGCTATCCGTCACCTCGTCGTCGCCGGACAGAATGGCGCGCGGGATACCGGCGACAGCGTTGGCACGCAGCGTACAGGCGCGCGCATACCAGGGGACGCGCCGATAGGCGCTGCGCGGTGAGAAAGCCAGGGCGCCCGTTTCTTCGCCGCGCAGCCAGAGCGTGCGGAAGGATTCGAGCGAGACACTTTTGAGTTCACCGAAGGACAGCAGGTTGATGCGGTTCACGTTCATCCAAACAGCACTACCGGGCCAGCCAATAGCGCCGCTTGCCAGGCCAGGCCCAGGCTAATCACACGGTCATCAAACGCGCCCTCAGGCGCGCCAAAGGCGGACGCGCCTGAGGGCTTGATGTCTACCTCGAAAGCGCGCAGCTCCTCGGCGTAATCGCACGGCACGCGCACCTGCTCGCGCTCCAGCGCCAGAGCTAACGTCTCAATCAGGATCGGCTTGTTCGCGGCAGTCATATTCCAGCCGAGAAGGTCATCAAGACCGGGTAAGACAGGCAGGCGCTCTGCCACAAGCTCCTCGATGTTCGGCGCGCCCATTGCGTTGCGCTCCGGCAGGATGCTGACCACGTTCCACATCTCAGCCAATCGTTTGAGGCGCGCGCGCTGAGAACGGTACTCCATACCGCCCATGCGCTCCCAGTCTACGACACGGCTACATTCGCGGCACAAGAGAGTGAGCACGGTGAAATCATGAATGCGCCCCCAGTCCACGCCCATAACGACGTGGTGGCCCTGGTGTTGATCGGGGCGGTCTGGCGCCTCGACGACGGCGCAGGCGGCGACGTTCTGAAAATACGCGCCGCTCTCCACGAACTCGGCCAGCCACTCTTGGCGGTAGGTGCGCTCCGGCACACGCTCGCGCGCCAATTGTGCGGCGCGCTGTATCTGCGGCGAGGGGTTGTCTGACGAAGGAAAGCGCCAGGCGGCAATCGCCTTGTGGTCTGCGCGCTGGAACTCCTGGTAAAACCAATTCAGTCCTTTTGGCGTCGAGATAGCGACTTCCGTCCCCTCGGTATCCGCCAGCGTGGGCAGAATCGCATCCTCGCGCGCTTCCTGCGAGATGCGCGCCGCCTCGTCCAACACGACCAGGTGAAACGTCTCGCCGCGAATGGCGTCGGCGTTATCGGCGCTGTAGATTGCGAGCAGCCCGCCGTGCGGTGTTGTGATAGTGCGCTCCGAGCGAGACACGTCTAGCATCTTCTGACTCTCCAGCGGACGGCACAAGCCCTCGGCCATGCGCCACAGGGCGCGCCCATTCTTATAGGAAGGCACGACCCAGGCGGCCCGCCCGTGCTGGCGCATGACGTTAAGCGCCAGCGTCCCGCCCATGACCGTTCCCCCCCACCTTCTCCCCTTGACGATGATCTTCGTTCGGGCTGGGTGCAAGGCGGTACTCATCTGGTCGGGCCTCAATCGTGGCAAGGCCATCGCGATAGTCAACGGCGATCACTCCAATCTGGAACGCACCCCCGTCCTGTCCGGTGATCTCAGAGCGCACCGGCGCGAAGCCGCCCACGATCTTCAGTCGCATCTCAATGCAGCGCAGGATGCCCTCCAGAAAGCGCGGATCGCCGGCTTGGCTACGCTTGCTCAGACTCATTCTTGTCTTGTCGCCCGCCTCCGCCTGCGTCGCTGTCTCGCTGTCGGCCTGGCTACGCTCCCAGGCGCGCCAGTACTCGCGCTCGACGTGATCCAGGCGCGCCAGTTCCCGCGCCTTGTGCGCCTCGAGCTTCTCAGCGTGCCGCGTCTGCCAAACCGTGTTGAGTTTCGACAGATAATATGTGACGCTCTGATGCCGGACGCCTAACCGCGCAGCGATAGCAACTTGCGGCTGACCGGTGAAGTACATTTCCTCCACCACCCGCAAGTTGGACTCCATTTGAGCCTTTGTGAATTTTGGCGCAGCCATCGCAAACCCTTATGCAGACCCGATGAGTTCCGGCGTGCGGCCGGTCATATCAGCCCAGCGTTGGAGCGTGACGGCGCAATACGTCGGAGAGATTTCAATGCAGCGCGCTCTGCGATCTAGATGTTCGCAAGCCATAAGAGTCGTACCACTCCCCACAAATAAATCCATTACGACTTCGCCCATCCGCGATGAATTTTCTATTGCACGAGCGATGAGTTCAATTGGCTTCATTGTGGGATGCTCAGGAGATTTCAACGGGCGATCAATATTCCAAACCGTATCTTGCTGCCGACCACCATAATAACGATGCCCAGCATTGGGGAGCCAGCCATAGAAAATGGGTTCAGCCCGCCAATGATAGTCCACGCCCAATGGCGCAAAAGTAGCGTTATTCTTCACCCACTGAATAGTCTGGCGCCATATTCCACGATCTTTCAACACCGATCCGAAAAGAACGTGTAGCGGCCCCGGCGGGGCCGCTACATACCAAGCAGCCCCGGCGGTGCAAACGGCAATGCCGTTGTCAAAAGCTGCACTCAACATCGCCACAAGTTCAGGATCAGACAAAGTATCGTTCTCAATATTCTCCTCAACGCGATTGCTCGGAGCAATCGCGTTGAGGTATTTATTTTTGTCGCCAATCGCCACGCCATACGGCGGATCAGTCCATACCATCTCGGCCTGCTCACCCGCCATCACCCTCTCCACATCTTCGCGCCGCGTGCTGTCACCGCACAAGAGTCGGTGATCGCCTAGACGCCACAACTGGCCCGATTCGACGCCCCACTTGGCGCGCAATTCTTCGGCCCGATCCAACTGCGGTCCAGGGTCTTCCAGCAGCGGCCCGCCATTCACCCCCAGGCGCGCGAATTCCTGCTCGCTGAACAAATGCTTCATCCGCTCCGGGAAGGCAGCGCGTAGTTCGGCCAGCCGCTCAGTATTCCACGCAGCGGTCTCTGCGGCGCGGTTATCGTACAGCGCCAACATCGCCTTCTGCTCACCCGTCAGCCCGGAGCGACGCACGGCAATGAGCGTCTCCCCATCAGCGTCCACGACCTGCACGCGCTCGATGCCTGCTTGCGCAGCGGCTTCGATGGTCGCATTGCCCGCCAACACCACGCCGTCCTCGTCTACGACGATGGAGCGTGCCGCGCCGACCTCGCCCAGCGCGCGCTCGATCATGCCCACGTTGCGCGGGTTGTGGGCGCGGGCGTTCTTCGGGTCGGGCGTCAGGTCTTTCAAATGTATGATCGTCTTCATCAGAAATCTACCTGAATCAAATATCTGACAGCTTTTTTTTCGCCGTTGCTCATGGTCGCGGTCACATCCAGGTAGTGCACACCCGTGACCGACAGCGGCCCCAAGCGCGCGGTGACGTTGGGCGTGGCAACGGTGGGCGTGATGGTGTCGGCTCCGCCGCTTGGCGGCGTGTGGGTCCCGGTTGCAGTTGAGACGGTGACGCCTGCTTGCAGCCAGTCTGAGTAATCTGTAACGTAGTCAATGTCGTCGGCAAGTTTTTGTTTCTCGTAGAATGTATCCGAGACAGTAGTCATCAGTCCTTGACCTTCTGCGGGCGTGCGCTTGTGGCTCGATGCGGCGCGCGATCCGGCTTATGCGCCGTATGAGCCGAGACGATGTGCAGGCGGCGCTCACCTGGGCCAGTGGCGGGCACAGTCAGCGAAGCCCCATCTACCATCAGCGGCGTCAGGAACGCGCCAAACGAGCCGAGAGTCCGGCCGCGAGTCGCTGCCATAAGGGACGTCGTCCTTTCAACCCTGAGAAGTGGAACTTGCCTACAAAATCATTCCACCCCTGAATGGTCGCATGGCCCCAAATGCGTAGCCACACGGGTTGACCGGTAGGAGCAGGGGGCGCACTCCCCGCGTCAATCTGGAACTCGCCGAATAGTTGCCCTGCTGATGAGACTGTGCGTCCGCGCGCCATCAGACCGCTCCGCCTAACTCGTCAATGGGGGCGTTCGCGGCGTCAGTCGTGATCGGCTGACTGGCGTGTATTGTCGTACCGTTGCTGCGGTAGATTTCAAGCGTGCCCGTCAGGTCGCGAATTCGGTGCACCGCTTTCATCACCGCGGTGCCCAGGCTCTTGACCGGCGCGGTCGCCTCCCAGTTGGACGAGGCGCGCGTCATGATCCCGTCGGCAATCTCGTTCACGGCGTCGGCAGCCAGTTCGCTTGCGCCAATGGCGTCGGCGGCGATTGCGGCTGCGTCAATCGCGCCTGCGCCGAAGCTGGCGGCCACGATGCCGCCTGCTGCCGGGTTAGCAGTCAAGGTTTCCGTGACATTGAACGCGGCGTTATCAATTGCGCCTGCTGCGAATGCGCCAGATGTAATGACCGCGGCTGCCATTGCGCCTACGAAGGCATCTACTCGCCCTGCCTGAAGCGCGTTAACAGCAGTGCCCAACCACAGGGCGACATCCGCGCGTCCGGCGGGCAGGATTTCATAGGTCTGCGTGCCCACGGCCTGCGTTGTCGCAGGCGCGAACGTGATCGTATCCGTCGCCGGGTCGAAAGCGGTAATCAAACGGCACTGGTGGATGATTGTGCCTGAGGTGAACAGGATCCAGTTGCCCTTCCAATAATCCGCATCGGCCTCGGTGCGCGCCGCATCTACCATCGTCGTCGTCGTGCCGCTGTCAGATGTGCCGGAAACCAGGGAGCGGATCTCAGTCACGGCATCGGTAGCCAATTCGGCGGCCCCAATAGCATCTGTCGCAATCGCCGCGGCATCAATCGCCCCGGCCGCGAATTTCGCGGCGGTGATTGCGCCGGTCGCAATTGCGGCGGCGTCAATGGCCCCAGCCGCAAATGTGGCCGCGTCAATCGCGGCGCTGGCGATAGCCGCAGCCGTGACCACGTCAGCAGACATCGCCGCGGTACGAGTGTCTACGCGCCCGTTCGCATCCTGATTGATCTGGCCTGCACCCGCGCCGCGGGTGTACAGCCCGCCGGCCGCCTCAGCAGCAGCGTTGGGGATGGCGGTTGGGGAACCCAGGCCGCGCACCGGGTCGACGAGCATGGTCCACTCGCTGATGAGGATCTCGAAGGTGCTGGCGCTGGAGGGGTTAGTGCCCCATGTGCCCTCAATCGTGGCGACCTTTGTGCTGCCCACGTAATCCGTAATCATGCGCGCCTGGCCGAGGGCACCCACTGGGCTGTCGTTGGTGATGTTGACCCAGCAGCCGAGATAGAAGTCGTCCACGGCGGAGGCGCCAGAGTCGAGGGTGATGGTAGAGGCGGCGCCGGCCTGGGCTGTGCCGGTACGCAGGATGGGTAGGCGTCGGGGGTAGAGCACGAGCGGCGTTGTCTTCATGCCCGCCGTCGCGGATTTAGCGATGATGGCAGTGGAGCGTGTGTCCAGTTCTGTGCCGATGAGGTCCAGATAATACATGCCTGATGAGGTCGCTAATTCGGTTGACTCATTGGTGGCGTCGGCAAACGTGCCGCTGTCCTGCGACAGTTCGGCATCCGGCGTCGCTGCGCCAGTCACCAAGTCGCCATCCGCATCGAAGAACGGGAATGTGACGCGGAAGCGCGCGTTGTAGATGGGGTAGGGGTGGGCGTCATTCGCGGAGACAGTCATGATTCTCTCTCGGCCAGCTTGCGGAACAGATCACGATGCAGGTACTTGATTCCCAAGCGGCGTAGGCCAGCATACCAGGGTTTACGCCTGGCGATAATAGGCGGGGCTGTCTGGAAGGGTTGCCGAGCTTGCTGCAAGTGCCAATCCCTGCCCTCGAGTAGGTCTAGTTCCAAGATGAACGAGGGGCGCAGCGCCGTTTCGGTCCACTGAGCATTAGCGGCGCGCGCGAGTCTCTCCTGGCCTGTGCCGGGCCGCGTGTCGAAACGGAACACCCACAGCAATGGGTCGTGGGCATCGCCCGGCTCAGTGCGCGTATGCTGAGCGATGAATTGCCCCTTGCGCTTGTGCATCAGACGGTAGACAGCACCCACGATTGGTTGCATTAGAGTCCTCCTCGGATTGACATGCCCGGCGCGTGCGGTACGCCCCAAGTGCGCACAAAGGCGGGCTGCCCAGCGGGCGCGCCGCCGGGCGGCTTGAGGGCGACGACGAAGTGCCACTTGTAGGCGCTGGTCGCCTTGGTGTAGGTCGTGGCGCCGAACAGGCCAGCGCTGGCCTTCTCGCCGGTGGCCATGCCCAGGTGGCCGCCGTTGCCGGAGTTGCCGGCGTTGTCGGCGCGCTCGAGGATATTTGCCAGGTCTACGTTGGCCCAGGCGGAGACTTCGGCGGTACCCAGGCTGTCGGGCTTGGCCGCTCCAACACAGACGGCGACGAGACAGTCGGCCATTCCTGTTGTGCCGCCGGTGGCCGAGCCGGAGGTATCTTCGACGGCCTCCGAACTGGTGGGCAAGATGTCCCACGGGTCGCCGGTGGTGATGCAGCCGGAGAAGGCGTAGCGCTGGGCCAGGATGTGGTTGCCGGGGTCGTTGGTGACCGGGTTTCCCTGGCCGGCGTAGCGCCGCCAGAAGCAGGCGCCGCGCGTGGCGATGGTGGCGGTGGCATTAGGCACGGAGATGGGCGAGCCGGGGACTTCGACGAAGCCGTTGGCGGTGGTGAGCGAGATGGCTTCATCCTGCGACTCGCAGATCAGAAGCTCAATGTCATCGGTGGCCAGGCCGGCGGGGGCGGCGGGGGTGACGCCGACGGTGTCGTGGGCGAGGGCGCCGGCGGCGCGGAAGACGGGGAGGGCCATTAGAAGATACCTTTCATGGGGCGAGCTTTCGTATGGCATCTACCACGCGCGCATCGTGGGTGATCAGCAGCGCGTTCATGGCCGCGATCTGCTGCGCCAAGAGTTTCACTTCCTCCGCAATGCGGCTGATGGCCTCGTTATTCCGTTCGCGCTGCTGGCTGAGGAAGTCCCGCCATTCGTGGTCGCGGCGCGCGTCATTGGCGCTCTGCCGCTTGAGGAGTTCCAGCGTGAACCAGACGAACAAGACCGTAATCGGGACCTGGCCGACAATGGGCAGCCAGTCGAAATTCGTCATGACGAAGCAGTTACGCACCCGGCTTTGGACTCGCCAGGAAAGTGGCCTGGTTAGCGATCAGGGCCGATAGGAAGAGTTCAAACAGGCCTGAAGCTCCGGCCCGAGTGCACTCCACACTCGCCACGAAGGGTAGGTCATACAATCCTGCGCAACTGGCGCCATACAGGCCGAGCGTCACCAGTGCCAGGGCTGCCAGCATCACCAGCCGCTTATGATCTGCAGCGAGTGCGTCATATCGCTGGCGCAGGCCAGGCACGTAAGAAAATAGCAGAGAGAGAACAGTGCCGGCGATGAGGGCGAGAGAATTGTCTGCGGTCATGAATGACTCCTGTCGAAATGCAAAACGCCCCGACTCTCTCTCAGGAGAGAGAGTCGGGGCGTCGAGCTGGGGTAGACACCCGGGGCCGGAGTTTGGCCCGGCCGTTAGGTTTCGACTATTCTAAAGCGGTGAGCGGGGTGCTGTCAAGCGGCGCGGGCGCGTGATCGGGTGTGTAATCTAAACGTTCGGGGGTCGAAACCACTTTCTCAACGATCTGGGGCGGCGCCAGGCTCAGGACGATGCGATCCATGCCCGCGTGCCGCAGTTGGCGCAATCTCTTGATGAGCCTGATTTCCCACGGCTCGCACGCAAACAGGATTCGCCCAGATGCATCGGCCATGCGCCCCAGTATACACCCTCGCGTACAGCCTGGTTCGGTTGCGGGTGGGCAACCGTGCGTAATATAAGTTGTATTAGCAGAAGCGTTAGTGGCGTTAGGCATAGGTGGTTGACGCCACTAACACTTAGACTCCGGCGTCAGGCCCGCTGGCGCGAACGGCGGCGGCGGCACGAGACGCCCTCCCCGCACCCACAGCGCCGGGAGACTATCCCGAAGCAGCTGCTTCAGTTCCGAATAAGGCATTTGGCTCAAGTCCCCATAGTCGCGCAGAGCGATCATGCGCTGGCGCAAGGCTTCGCGACCAGGCGCCTCAGGCGGCGCCGACGTGGCCGCCGCATCGTAGGCCCGGGCCAACTGGAGCCGCTGGGCCTGGACAGATCGGATCTCGCGCGCGATCAACTCCGCGGCCGCGGGCGCCAGATCAGCGTGGTCAGAGACCAGATCCATGCCGGCTTGCAGCTCAGCCAGCCGGGCGTCGTGCTGATCTAGCTCCGCTTGCATCGCTTCGAGGCCGCGCGCCGGCGCCGGCCGGTCAGAGACCGGGGCCACGAGTGCGTACACATCCAGCATTGAATCCACACGGTTATCGGACACGTATTGAAGAAGCGCCACAAGTTGCCGCAGCAGCTTCCGCTCGGAGATAGAGTTCGGTTCGTGCGGCACTTCTCCGGGTACTGCCAGCCCGCTGCGCACATACGGCGGCCGGTTGCAGTGATAACTGCGACTATGATACCTCTCCGCGCCGCCCCCCGCTGCTAATGGCCGACCGCAAATGCCGCAGCGCACGATGCCCGCGAACAGATACTCCCACCGCCGGTTGCGTGGCCCACGCCTGCCTAGTCCGCGCCGCCGCTCAAACTCACGATCAATGGCGCTGATGACCTCAGGCGTCCAGGCCGGCGCATGGACCGCCTTGGCGCGGATGATGTGCTCGGGCCTCCGCCTGCTCCGGCCGAACGCGATCTGCCCCCGATAAAAGGGATTGGCCAGCATGTCACGCAACGTCCGCTGATGCCATGCCTTCCCCGTCTCAGGGTTGGGCGACAGCCTTCGCCCGATCCCGGCCAACGGGACACCCGCAATGAACAGCTCCGCCAGATGGTCGAAGAAACTGCGCCAGGCGGAATCAAACTCGTAGCCGACGCTCTTGCCGCTCGCATCGCGCACCACATCGTATCCGCGCGGCTGCCCTCCAACGTGCAGGCCCTTGCGCGCCCGCCCTTCCCAACCCATATTGATCCGGCGCATCATCCCGCGCAGCTCCAGGCCGCCGAACGCGCCGAGTATCCCCAGTGTCTCGCGGTCAAAGTTCTGCGTCACCAGCTCGACCGTGATCCCCGTCTGATCCAGGCAGTCCTCCAGCATCCCGGTCGTGGTGGCCCCTCTCACGATCCGGTCCAGCCGCCAGGCGACGAGCACGTCGAACTCGCGGCCGGCCTCGCCGAGCATCTGCTGGAAGCCTGGCCGGTCCGAACGCTTGGCGCTGGGCTGCACCATCCGCCCCGTGAGGGGGGAGCGGTAGGCGCGGTTGTCGGTGTAGACGCGGGTGACGAGCCAGCCGCGCTCAACGGCGCGCTGGCGGCACAGGGCGAGTTGCTGGGGGATGGACACCGCGCCCCGGTCCTGGGCTTCGGAGGAGACCCGCGCCAGGATCGCGGCGCGCAGCCGGTCAGGGACCGCCTGACCGGGTGCAGCACCGGGCGGGGTCATGTCCACGGAATTGTCAGCCCGATTCGCAGCCGACCCCATCCCCATCGTTATCAAACCTATGCGGGTCTGGTGGCAATACCCGGAAGCGCCGAAAGGAGATATCGCCGCAGTCCAGATCGGGCGGCGGTGGTGGAATGCACACGTCGGGATACGATGGATCGCAGTTCGCCGCTGGCGGCGCTGTTTGGGTGGGCAGCGCTTGCGCGAAAGTCGGGGTAGGCGCAGGCGGGAGCGTTGCCGGGGATGGCGAGACACCTGGGCCAAAGCTACCCATGGCGTAGCAATTCAAATTCGCCGCGCGTGCTTGCCGTTCCAGGCTTTCGAGAATGCTGGCTTGTGCTGTGTCGGGTGGATACTCAACCGCCTCTGCATATCCTTGCGTCACCAATTCCGCGTTCACAAACACATCGCCGACGTACACATAGCGCAAGAGCCGCCCGAATTGGTCTGTCTCGCTCACATCTTTGATCAGCGTAACAGCCTGACCAGAGAGGAGCGCAGCATTGGCGGCGGTGGCCTCGCTTCCACATGCTTCCCCGGCCTCTGGCGTGTTGATCCCGATGTAGCGCACCCGGAAAGTTTGGCCGCCGATATTGACATCAATGGTGTCCCCATCAATCACGCCCGTTACGGTCGCTGTTTCGTCAGTTTCAGTCGGTTCACTGGTGATGACTCTCTCTTCGGTTGGGGTAGGCGGGCGCTCGGTAGCTGTAGGCGATGGAGCGGGTGTATTCGTTGGTGCAGCTGTCCACGTCGCCGCCCGCGTCGGCAACGGGGCCTGTGGCGCGGAACAAGCGGCAGCCAGGACGATCAACAATAATAAGCTCAAACGCGCGATCACGGTTCGCCTTGTGACTCCCATTCCCCCCCGATGACCACCGGCGGCCAGGCCCAATCCCAGGCCAGGAATAGCCGCGGCCGCGGATGCGCCAGATCAAAGGCAAAGAGCGTCAATAAATAAAGCCGCTCATTTGCGCTGAGCCTTCCCCACCCGGCGACGAGCAGGCTCAGCAGCGCCGCGTTCAACTGCCCGCTGGAATAGTTCCACCGCCTCGGATCGGGTTTCATCTCGCACCTGGCCCCAATTCTCGATGATGTACTGCAAGCCCGGATCGGGGCGCGTCATTTCTAGGGCATCGTAAACCGCGTCGCCCAATTTCACGGCCAACTTATCCACAATCTCTCGACTCTCTGGTTTACGTTGACCATTCAGCCACCGACTCACAGTCACACGCTGATACCCCAGAAATTCAGCGAATTTTTCAATCGTCCGACTTCCGCCTTCTCGTCGTTGCCACTCGACGTATTGGCGATCCAACCATTCCCCAAACTTTCCTTGCGCCATTGGAACAATTATTGCCTTGATTTTAGGCAAAGTAAATGGGTATTGACAATTTTGTGACAGTGGATGTATAATGTTCCACGATGGTTACAAAAGATACCTTGAGCGGCACGGTGATCACAGCCCTAATCCAGGGCTGTCGGCAACGTCAAGAAATGAGCCTGCGCGAATTTGGGAACGCCCTGGGCGTCTCTCACATGCAGGTTAGAAATTTCGAGAAGGGCATCGCTGCGCCAGACAATGAGCGCCTTCTGTCGTGGACGCGCAGCGAAACACCCTGGATCAAACAACTCGGCCAAGAGATTTTCGCCGCGCGCTACGTGCCATTTGTTGAGGCATTGCTTCGCTCCGCAGGCGCATACGCGGCGAAGCGAGTCCCCGGCTGAGCATGCCCCGCCCTCCCCGCCGCCGCGCCGCCTACCGCCTACTCGTCTACGCCCCTGACGGCGTACCGCACACGATCCAGCACGGCAGCCGCGACCAGGTGATGGGCCGCATGTGCTCCAGCCGACTCGCTGAAACCCTGGCCGCCGAGGGCTGGACGGCCTGGGAGTTCAAGCGGGACAAATTCCCCTATGAACACTGACCTATACACCGCCCTCCACCCGCACGACCCGCCCGATCCGCGTCCGCGCCTGCCGGAGCAGACGAGTTTCAAAGTCTGGGCTGTCCTCCCGCCGACGTTGACCGGGCTGTTCGTGGTGGCGTACTCTGGCCCAAACGTCGTCGCTTTCCTGGGACCCTTCCTGGGCATACGCGCCGTCGAGGCCTTGATCTTCCGCATCTTTGACGCCGCGCGCGCCCTGGGCGCCGATAGCTACGAGATCGCGCGCAAGGAGTGACCATGCCCAAATTCCTGCCCGGCGACCAAGTCGAGATTGACCCCAACCTCAGCCTGTTGGACAGCAGTCGGTTCCAGGGCCTCGTCGGGACCGTAGTCGGCTATGGCGCACAGAACGCCCGCGGTCAGTGGGTCTTCGTCGACGTGGACGGCGAGAAACTTGTCCCATTCCTCGAAATTGAGCTGCGCCGCGTGGCGGACGCCGTTGACGCACACCGGTAACTATGGCGACTGTTACCCTCCCCATCCCTGAACATCACCTGCTCGACTTACTCCTGAGCGCCGCCCTGTGCCGCGAGGGCTACACCGCCGAGCAGGCCGCCGTCATCATCCGGCGCTGCCGGGACGCAAGGCAGCTATCCGACAATGAGAGTGTGCACCCAAATGGGGAAATTGGGGAAGATTCTGACCGAATCCAAACTGGGGCGCTGGCTGGCGAATGATCGTGTTCAGAACGTCATCATCGCCGTCACCGTCACCCTGGCACTGACGCAATGTCTGCTCTCGTGGTATTTGGCCTCGTATTGTTCGTGTCGGTAGTGATGGTGGGCGCCCTGCTCTACGTGGAGCGCGGCCGGCGCGAATTGCTGGAGCAGCGACAGCAGGAATTTAACGAGAGAATGAGCGCGATGGAAAAAGAACTGGCAAATTTAGGGCGCGTGGCTCGCAACCGGCTCTATCGTGAGGCGTTGGAAGATATTGGTTTCGGCGCCGTCCAGGCTGCGCTCAGGTTATCGGTGGCGCTCGAAGAAATTGAGACGGCGCAGCGCATCCTCGCGCCGCACCTGGGGAACTGGAAGAAATGAAACGGTTATTCAGTTTATTGGGGATGTGCCGGCGCTGCTGGCTCGCGTGCCTGGGCTACGGGCGCGGTCATTGTGGGCATTGCTCTCGGTGTTGCAAATGAAGTCCTATCCGCACAGCAATAAGCATGAACCGGGGACATGGAAGGGCTTGCAAACTCCAAGTGGTCGCAAGGCGAGTTTTACCTGTCCAAATTGTGGTCAATACGGTTCACTTTCAGACCATGACATCGCTGCCGATGGCACGGTGACGCCCAGTGTGGTGTGTCCATATGAGTGCGGATTCCACGAATTTATCAAGCTTAATGATTGGGCATCTCAATAATGGCCGAGTCATCCGGGAACAGGCCCCACGAGATGATAGCCTCGCCGACCATCGAGGGTCGGGCGGCCACTGGTAAAAAAATGCCCGCCGTGGTTGAGCACGAGCGGGCGGGGGCATGGGCGGTGGGACGGTGGGAGATCATCACCGGTCACCGCCGATGCCCCCCTAGTGTATCACACAAAGGAGATCACCATGACGTGCTATTTGTTGCATTTCAACCAGCCCATCCCGCGCGGCGTCTCACCCCACACCGGCAAGCCGCTGCTGTGTGGGCACTACCTGGGAAGCGCGGACGACGTGGAGACGCGCTTGGAACAACACCGCAACGGCCAGGGCAGTCGCCTCATGTCGGTCCTGGCCGAGCGCGGCATTGACTGGGTCCTCGCCCGCACCTGGAAGGGCGGGCGCATCGAGGAGCGACAGCTCAAACGCCGCAAGAACTCGCCGAAACTGTGTCCCGTTTGCCGGGAGGCGCGCCATGTCCGCTAAACACTTCATCGGCTTCGGCCTCCTCGAAGATTGGCGCTGGGCCATTGACCCCGCGCGGCCGGTACAAGCCGACTGCATCGTGGACTCCAACGGTCACGCCAAGAACGTCAGCCTGACTTACTGGAAGCAGGTGATCGTCGTATCTCAGTCCAAAGACGGCGACGTGGCCTACTGCCGGATCGTCGTGGACACCTACAAATCGATGAACGGCGTCACCCCCGCTTTCGAGGCAGACAAACACCGCCGCCACGCCAAAACCGCCTGGGCCGTTATCCAGACCTGGCTCGCGGAGCAAGGGCTGAGATGGCAGCGCGCCGTCGTCGCCACACCGCGCAATCTTAAAATGCTAGAGGGCTACGCCGACTGCTTGCGCTACGACAAGACGAGCGATAGCTGGTTGCGCGCCGACCCGCAAGGAGTCATCTCATGACAGACCAAACCTTGACCGCCGCGGCGGAACCGCGCTTGCCTGCGGCAGCGCCCGGCAGCATCCGTGATCTGCTACAAACCGCCCAAGTTCGCAAACGCTTCGAGCAAGTCTTGGGCCCTCGTGCCGGGCAATTCATCGCCAACGTCGCCAGCGTCGTGTATCGCTCGCCTCAGCTGCGCCAGTGCGATCCGAGCAGCATCATCGCAGCCGCCCTGATCGCCGCCTCGCTCGACCTACCGATTGATCCAAATCTGGGATACGCCGCCATCGTGCCCTACAAGGCCCAGGCACAGTTTCAGATGCAGTGGAAGGGTTACGTGCAACTTGCTCACCGCACGCGCCAATATGCGGCGATTCACGTGACTGAAATCTACCAGGGACAGATCAAATCGGCCAATCCCTTCACCGGAGCTCTTGAATTCGGTGAACGCTTGGGCCCGCAAGCGGCCATCACCGGCTATATGGCCTACTTCCGGCTGACGAATGGTTTTGAAAAGTACCTGTACATGACTCTGGCCGAGATCGAGGCGCATGGCAAACGCTATTCCAAGAGTTTCGACCATCCCAACGGCGCCTGGAAGACAAACCGCGAAGCGATGCTGCGCAAGACGCCGATCAAATTACTCCTCAAGACTTGGGGCGTGCTCTCCGTCGAGATGCAGCAGGCCATTGAAGCCGAAACGCCGCCGGATGAATCCCTGCCCGCGTCTGAGCGCCCGACCGGCGACGACCTCGCGGACCACGAACAGCGCCAAGCGGCGCACACGGCGCTGTGGGGCGACGACGCGCCCAGCGCGAGCGAGCAGGCCTCATCGGGCGGCGGAGGCGCGCCCGCCGGTCAGAGACCGGCCGCGCCTGGCGCCGGTCAGAGACCGGCCGCGCCTGAACAGCGCGAGATGCCGCCTGAACCGGCGCCACAGCCTGAGCCACCATCGCCGCCCGCTCTCGCGCCAACGCCTGCGCCCGCTATCGCGTCGCTGCGCGGTAAGGTCTCGGCGAAATTTGAAAGATTAGCCGCGCAACATGCCTCCACTTTCCCCGCCTATCAGCACAAGAACGGCCATCCCGATCTGAACCATATCCTGGCCGCCGCCGCGCGGGAAGGCTTCCCGACGATCACGTCTGAGAACGTGGATACCCTCTTCGATGTCCTCAGCTCGCGGGCGCTGGAAGCACGCCGGGCGCAGGAAGGGCCGCATGGACGCCAATAACATCGCTTGGGTCGTCAGCCACCATCAGGACGGCTACCCGCCAGGGGGTTTCTTCCAGTGCGTGCTCGACATGATTTTCTCACCGCCGCCCGATGCGCGGTATCGGCTATGGCGGCTCGTGGAGATATTCAATCTGGCAGACGAGACGCGCACCCGCGATTTGGAATCCGCGCTGGGCGTGCCGGACGCGAAGGCGCTTCCGGTTCTGTTTCAACTCTATCAAGGGAATGGCGGTGTGGACGAAGCGCACGCACTCGATGCGCTGGCCGCGACGCTGCAAATCCTGCCGCAGCTGCTCACCCGAATGCCCGAAGTGGCGGCGGCGCTCGACGAGTATCGCCTGCGCGACCGGGTCAGACGCGGTAGCGGGTCGCGCCAGACCGGGCGCTCTACGCCGGATGCGGTGAAGACTGATTCGGGATCAACGCTGTGGGAACATCCGGCGCAGAACGCGCGGCCCAGCACGCGACCGTTAGGCGGCCTGACGCCGAGCGGGCCGCGCCCTCCAAGATGCCCCCGCTTCTCGCGGTCAGAGACCGGGGGAGCGGGGGCGAAAGGGAGTCATCGGAATGCCTAACTTGAAACCGACGCTACGGGAAATGCTCAGCCTGGCGCGAGCGGAAGTGGGCGTGCCACAGCGCCGCACGCTGAGCGTCAATGGCGGCCTGGTGGTGGAAGTCAACCAGCAGAAAAATGGCGAAGTTTTCCTGGCGCTGTGCCAACCGAACCAGACCCCCACCGTGACCCAATGGCGTGACGTGCTCTACGCTTGGCCGGAACCCATTCCAGAAATCGGCCCCGTGGCCGTCACGCGCAAAGAGGGGCGCGTTTATCGCTCGGTGCTGCATTGGCCGCGGCCGGCAGTAGCAGGTCCAGGTGTGCACTGCGATCAAATGACGCGCTAGCGCGGGCCTATAACCCGCTAGGCGAAATCAAGTCGACAATTTTATATGGGGGAGGGGGAATGAGAGACCCGGAGATGCGCGCCGAATCAGTAAGCCCGCGCCGGCCTGAGTATCCCAGACCTAGAGAAACCTGTCCTGTGGTTAGGGGGGGCCAGGGCGGTGCGGCGATGCGGTAATAGCAGACCTGGGCGCGTTTGAGTCGCACCGAATGAGCGTTCGCTGGAAACGATACCGGCGGCCTCGGGTGGAGTTCCCTGTAAAGACTCCCGGCTCCGAAGCATAAAGACTCTCCGCTTAGATAGGGAGAGTCCGCCTACACCTCACCAAAGCAGAAAGAGACGAGCAGGAAAAGGAACGAAACGAGACGCGAAGCGGGAAGATGAAGGATAAAGGAACACTGCGAGGCATCGCATTTGGCGACCGGCCACCGACACGAGGTCAGCGCGTCCCCTACTG
>Ga0247727_10003094_pt1 | contig 37235 bp, 32 predicted proteins | sample WisWelCaveWW1625_FD_202498 | JGI IMG/M metagenome (GOLD analysis project Ga0247727, IMG submission 202498) | Biofilm microbial communities from Wishing Well Cave, Virginia, United States - WW16-25 | ecosystem: Environmental > Aquatic > Deep subsurface > Groundwater > Cave microbial mat | place...
CGATCCCCAAGAGCTCGTCCTTGGTCACAAGGCGGCCGGCATTCTCCACCAGGCAGCGCAGCACCTCGAACGTCTTGGGCCGCAGAACAATCTCGCCGTCGTCTGTCCGCAGACAGCTGCCCTCGATATCGAGCGTGAAGTCGCCGAAGCGAAGCATTGCGGGCGTCACCGGATTTCTCTGGCCAAACAGCGTCAGGGTGGCGATGCGCGATTTCAGCTCGCTTTGAGCCTTTTTGAGGAAAGCCGCAGGGTTCCATCAGGACCCCGACCGTCTATCTACGGCAAAATCGAACCACCTTCCAACTGTGGGCGCCCAGCGCACACTCGGTAGAAGCGGACCGACCGGACAACGAGGAGCGGAGCCATGAAAAAGAGCGGGACACTGCGTGGCCGTGACTTGTTGCAGATAGCGGCGGTTTTTGGCGCGATGGGCGCACTTTGCCCGATCAAGCTTGCGCTCGCGCAATCGGCGCTGCGGCGCACGCCCGACCAGATCCTGGGACCTTTCTACCCTGTGGGGAGGATCCCGGACGCGGGTGCCGACCTTACGCGCCTGCCCGGCCGGAATGGCCGAGCAGCGGGCCAGGTCCTGAACGTCATGGGCCGGGTGTTGAACATCAAAGGGGAACCCGTGCGTGGAGCGAAGCTGGAGGCCTGGCAGGCCAATACCCACGGACGCTATACGCATCCGGCCGACGCGAACCCGGCCCCGCTTGACCCGAACTTCGAAGGGTTTGCCACGCTCAAGACCGACGCGGAGGGCCGGTACAGGTTCAAGACGATAAAGCCGGGCGCCTATCCGGCGGGCCCTGGCATTGTGCGGCCACCTCATCTTCATTTCCGGCTTTCCGGTCATGACGACGAGCTTGTGACGCAGATGTACTTCGAAGGGGAGCCCTTGAACGAGCAGGATCGGTTTCTGCAGGGTGTGCCGCCCGACCGGAGGGTCCTCCTCGTTGCCAAGCTGCTGCCGCCTCCGGCCGAGCTCGAGCCCGATTCCCGATTGGTCGTATTCGATATCGTGACCTTGAGAGGCTAGTCCGAGAATCGAGACCGGCACCGATTGCCGCCACTCTAGCCAGCAGACGGATCATGCAGACTCGAGGAAATTCACACCTTGTCGTGGCGCCGACGAGTTGGGGCGATCCTGCCGATCGCCTATTGGAAACGGCGCAGCCACGCCCGGCGGCTTGCACTTTGTAGGCCGGCCCCTCTGCGTAGCGGTGTGACAAAGACTTGAACGGAACGATTGGAGAGAAGGATCATGTTGGACGCGACGACTGCTCCCGCTGCTCTTGAGCCCGCCGCGCACCCAGCTCCGATCAACGGCGGCGTCCTTGTCCAGGCAGCGAGGCAGGTGCGACATGAATGGTCCGTTCGTGGGCGCGTGGAGGGCGCTGAGAGTGCCCTGCGAGCGGCTGCGGGTGCGGGCGTCCGCAAGGTCGTCCTCACGTCATCAACGGTGACGCTTCCACCCGGTAAGCCAGGCGCGCCTGCGGCCACTGAGAGCGAACCGTGCTTGGCTGCGTCCGTCCGAAGTCCCGCCCGGCAATCGGCGGCGCCCCATCGCTGCGACCACTCGCACTCGTTGCGCAAGGGGAAGCGAACGATAGCGTTAGGGTTAAAACGCCCTTGTGCAGAGCTGACATCGGAAAACAGCATACCGAGACATGCGAGATCGCCACAAAGACGGGGCAAGCTTCCGCACATGATGACCGATGAAGACAGCAAGCGCGTTCGCGAGACGGTTCTCGCCGAGCTCCGAAGGCGGCGAATCCTCGCCAAAAGGGATCAGGACCACCGCAGTACGGATGATGCGGACGATGGCGAGGCCATCGCCGACGGTGGCGACTGGCCGGCCACCGCTCCGCCTCATTCGGCCGCAATGCGAGCCGGCACCAGCGCGTCCGCGAAGCGGGCACTGTAGGCCGCATCGGCCGGCGTCCCCGCAGCGCCCACCTGGAGCGTTGCCGCGACGGTAGCCGCGGCGAACGTCCTCCACGGCGCAGTCGCAGAACGTGCGCTCACCAACGGGTATACGAGCTTCGATCCGTGGCGCGCGCCCGTCCGTCGCAGGAGGTGACACGCTCGTAGAGGCATGTCGGCGCCGAGCGTGCCAAACAGCACGAACCAGCTGCCGCGCTGCGTCATGGCGCGACTCAACGCGGGGTGCGGCGCATGATGCCAAGAATTTGAGACCGCATGTCTTGGTTTCTGATTCGGCGAGCGTCGAGCGACAACTTTTTTTTACGCCGTATTGCTCAGAACCGGCGAACGTGGCTAACTGACGGGGGGCAGGCCTTGCCCGCACCAGGTTCTGCCCCTTGGGGGGGACCGGTCTCCATGACCGGTCCTCTTCGTGGGGCGGCAGGTAGCGCTAATCCCCCGGCCCTGCGATTTCCTTCCGTCTTGTTGTTCCTACCGGCAGAAATCCACCGGACTGCCGGTCCCACAGCTCGGCGTAAAGCCCCCCGCGGCGCAGAAGCTCCCGATGATCGCCTTCCTCGACGATCCGGCCCTGATGCAGCACGATCAGCCGGTCCATCGCTGCGATTGTCGATAGCCGGTGCGCGATAGCGATCACGGTCTTGCCGGCCATCAGGTTGAACAGCTGCTCCTGGATGGCCGCTTCGGCCTCGCTGTCGAGCGCGCTGGTCGCTTCATCGAGGATCAGGATGCGCGCGTTCTTGAGCAGCACCCGCGCAATCGCGACGCGCTGGCGCTGTCCGCCGGACAGCTTCACGCCGCGCTCGCCCACGCGCGCCTCGTAGCCCCGGCGGCCATCTTTGTCTTCCAGACCGAGAATGAACTCGTGCGCGTGCGCCCGCTTTGCAGCCTCCATGGCCCCCTCGATGCCGGCGTCGGGCTGCCCATAGAGGATATTGTCGAGCACCGACCGGTGCAGCAGGGAGGTATCTTGCGTCACCATGCCGACGCAAGCGCGCAGGCCTTCCTGCGTCACTTCCGCAATGTCCTGACCATCGATCAGGATCCGCCCCTTCTCCAGGTCGTAGAAGCGCAGCAGGAGATTGACCAGCGTCGATTTGCCGGCTCCGGACCGCCCGATGAGCCCGACCTTCTCACCCGGGCGAATGGTCAGGGACAGCCCATCGATGACGCGCGCGGGGTCTGCGCCCGGAAGGCCCCTGGCGCTGCCGTAGTTGAATCCGATCGCCTCAAAGTCGATCTCACCCTTCGAGACCACGAGCTCGCGCGCGCCGGCGCGATCCACGATGCCGTGCGGCCGGGCGATGGTTTCCATGCCCTCCTGCACAACACCGACATTCTCGAAGATGCTCGTCACGAGGTTGAGCACCCAGCCCGACATCTGGCTGATGCGGATCACCAGCGCCGTCACCAGCGCGATCGCCCCGAGCGTGATGCTCTCCCGACTCCAGAGCCAAAGGGCGAGGCCCGTCGTGCCGGCGATGAGCAGCCCGTTCAAGGTGAACAGCATGCCCGTCATCAAGGTTGTGAGGCGGACGTAGCTGCGGTGCTTGGCCGTTTGCTCCTCGAACGCGGCGCGCGCGTAGACATCCTCGCGCTCGGCGTGCGCAAACAGCTTCACTGTCAGGATATTGGTATAGCTGTCGACGATCCGGCCCAGCAGCATCGAGCGGGCCTCGGAGGCCTGCGTCGAGCGCTCGCGGATGCGCGGCACCAGCCAAGCCACGATCCCGGCATAAGCGATGAGCCAGAGCAAGAGCGGGATGGTGAGGCGCAAGTCTGCGAGCCAGAAGAGCGCCAGCGCGCTGAGCCACTGCACGGCGACAAACACGGCGGCATCGCTGAGCTGCAGAATCGAGTCCCGCATCGCCGGTGCCGTCTGCATCAGCTTGTTGGCCACGCGCCCGGCAAAATCGTTCTGGAAGAAACCGAGGCTCTGCCGCAGCATGTAGCGGTGCGTCTGCCAGCGCACGCGCGCCTGGAACGGCGGCGACAGCACCTGGCTCTTGGTGAGCTCGTAGGCGACGAAGATGACCGGCCGCGCCACCAGCACGACGACGGCCATCCACAGCAGCAGGCCCGCATGATCCGTAAAGAGGCTTGCCGGCGTCGCGGTTCCCTTCAGCAGGTCGATCAGATCGGCAACGAACTTGGCCAGCGCCACCTCGGTCAGCGCCGCCAGCAGGTCGAGGAACAACACCAGGGCGAAGGCCGGCCAGACGGGCTGCACGAAATGCCAGTAGAACGCCCATAGCGGCTCAGGCGGACGCGCAATCGTCCAGCGCCTGAACGGATCGATCCGCGATTCGAGCCAGCGCAGCATCTCGCTTTCCGATCTGTGTCACCTGAGCCCGCAGGGATCGTGGACGATCTCGGCACAATGGCCAAATGCCGCGCGGGGCAAGGGGAAACTGGTGAGCTATTCGGTCAATTCGGTAAGGCCGCTGCCTTCTTGCAGCGGAATTTGGCTGCTTCGGGACGGGCGTGGCGCGCTCAGTCCTACGTGCCGTTAACAGGCATCGGGAAGCCGCCCGCGCCCGATGGCGCCCTGTTTTGCCGGGCGCGATAGGCGCGTTGGACCGGTATTCAGGCGCGCAGCCTCAGGCCAGCTTGCGGTAGAGGCGAGCGATGGCGCCATCTCCCGCGAACGGACCGAGCGGTGCGCGGGCAAGCAGCGCATCGAGGCCGAGGCTCCTCCCGGCGTTGCCGATGACAAAGAACCCCTGCACGAAGATCAGGAAGATGTAGAGCCACGGCCACTCCGCGGGGTGCAGGTAGAGCCCCAGCCAAAGGTGCACCACGAACAGCATGCCGATCACGCCCAGCGGCCGCACCAGGAAGCCCAGGATGAAGGCAATCGCCAGCGACAGCTCGGTCAGGAAGACCAGCGGGTTGATGACCGGCAGGAGCGGCACGAAGACGTTGGTCGCAATCCACTTGTGAAATCCGAACGCCGCATTCGTTTCCAGCGCCTTGGTCCAGCCCTCGAAGCCCCCCGAGACCGGCAGCGGCAGCTTCCACAGCGAGCCCTGGAACCACATGCACCCGATCATCACGCGCATGAACCAGGTGGCAAGGTGTCCGCTGGTGCGCTGCGCGGGATCCCGCTGCCAGTTCCTGAACGCGATCCAGATGCTGGCGAGAAGAAGCCCGATGAACAGCGCTGTCAGCAGCCAGCCGACACCGCTGTTCTCGTGGTCGCTGGTAGCCCCGGTCAGGAACAGCCAGGCGTCGTAGAACGGGTTGGTTCGCATTTCGGCGACTCCACGTTAGCGTTTGGGCACCGACGCTTCGTCCACTGTCATCCCGGCGCTTGTCGCCGGGATCCAGCGCAAGACGGCGCCGGAGCAAGCGTTTGGCTAGATGCCGGGAACAAGTCCCGGCATGACAACATTCGCAGCCGGCCGTCGAAAGGTTTCTTCAGGCCAGGCAGCTTGCCCATCAATGGGGCGTTACCGCGCCAGGGTATGATGTTGCGTCCTCTCCGGCTGAACTTCTTGTGATGAGCTCCGGACAGCGCGGGAGACTTTCGGCATCGTAATGGCCTCCTCAAGCTCCGCGGTGATGGCCGCAGGCGACGCCGATCGCGGCTCGACGTAGCCCACAGTGGCCGCTGATGCGTATCCCGCTGTCCGCAGGGCCGCGACGCAGGCATGCGCGCGCTCCGACGGGACGGACGCGAGCAGGCCGCCGGCCGTCTGCGGGTCGAACAGGATCGGGTAGAGCGGGTGGGTTGACGCCGCATCCAGATTGCGGACCGCCCGGCGCAGCCTGACGTTCTGGGGCTGCAGCGAGGAGAAGATGCCCGCTGCCATGGTCTCGTGCAGGCCCTCGAGCAGCGGCACGCCTGGCAGCCAGATCGTGGCATCCACATTGCCGGCCTTGACCATCTCGACCAGATGGCCGAGCAGGCCGAAGCCGGTGACGTCGGTGGCGGCGCTGGCGCCATGCGCCCGCAGGATGCCGGCGGCGGCGGCGTTGGACTGCGTCATGTGCGCGATCGCTGCCATGACCCAGCGCGCCTTGGCCTTGCCCCGCATGTGCGCCGCCAGCAGCGAGCCGGTGCCGACCGGTTTGGTCAGGATCAGCGCATCGCCAGGCTGAAGGCCGCCCTTGCGTAACGCGCTGTCGCGCTCGACCAGGCCGTTGACGGCGAAGCCAAGTGAAAGCTCGGCGCCTTCGCTGGTATGGCCGCCCACCAGTGCGCAGTGCGCCTCGCGCAGGATCTCGTTGGCGCCGGCCATCATCTGCGACAGGTCCGCCTCCACCTTCGCCTCGATGCCGTAGGGCACGGTGGCGATGGCCAGCGCCGTCTGCGGCTCCGCGCCCATGGCATAGATGTCGCCCAAGGCGTGGTTCGCCGCGATTTTCCCGAACACGTAGGGGTCATCGACGATGGCACGGAAGTAGTCGACGGTATGGACCGAGAGGCGTTGCCCGCCCGTATCGACCACGGCAGCGTCGTCGGGCGCATCCAGCCCCACCACGACATCGTCTCGCGTCGCCGGTTCGATGGCCCCGAGGGCGCGCGTCAGCACCGTGGCCCCGACCTTGGCGCCGCAGCCGCCGCAGCGCATGGCCATGGCCGAGATCTCCTTGATGGCTGCCTGATCGGCGATCGCCGGCACCGGGGTTGCGTCCACGGCGGCCATCTCCGGCAGCTCGTTGAACTTCGCCATGAAGCGCCGGTCGATGAAGTCCTTGAGCTTCCAGACCCAGGCGCCCTCGATGGTGAAACCGTTGCGCGCGCCGAGCGCGTAGAGCTCGCCCGTCGAGATCAGATACAGCGCCTCGCGCTGCGGCTTGTGGGCGACGAGCCGCCTGGCTTCGAGCAGGCGGCGCAGGTTAGCGGCGAGCGGAGGCCCAGCGCGCACGGCGTACACGCCGGACTTGGGCCGCGGGTGGCCCTCGATGGTGGCAGTGTCACCGGCGGCGAAAACATCCGCATGCGAGACCGACTGCAAGGTCGCCGACACCCGGATGAAGCTTTCCTCGTCCAGGGCAAGCCCGGTCTCGGCCAGCCAGGGCGCCGGAGAGGCGCGTGTGGTCCAGAACACTTCGTCGAGGCCGACGGCCCCGCGCCCCTCGACCTCGACGCCACCGGTTCGAACGTGCGAGACCCGGCCGCGTGCGATCACCTTGATGCCGCGTTCGCCCACGATGGCGGCAAACCGCGAGCGCATCCGGCGAGGGAACGTCGGCAGGATCTCGTCGGAGGCGGTAATCAGGGTGAACGAGAGGCCGGCGGGATCGAAGCCTGCCGCCGCCACGTCGCGCGTCAGGCGCTTGTGCAGCGACAGCAGCAGCTCGACGCCGCCGGCGCCGCCGCCGACTACGCCGATCCGGGCCCGACCGCGCGCCTCGAGGATGCGCGCCCGCGCCGCCTCGAAGCGGGCGAAGAACCCGTCGATCGGCTTGACCGGAATGGCATGCTCGGCCACGCCCGGTATCTGCCGCGCGCTCGGCGTCGAGCCGATGTTGATCGACAGGAGGTCGTAGGGCACCGGCGGCCGGTCGCGGCAGATCACGCGCTTCTCCGCCACATCCAATCCGGTCACCTCGCTGTGGTAGAGGCGCGCCCCGGCGAAGCGGCTGAGCGGGCCCGTATCGATATGCGCCTGGTCGTGGTCGTAGAGTCCCGCGATCATGCCCGGCAGCATGCCCGAGTAGGGCGTGTGGACCTCGCGCGTTATCAGAGTGAGGCGCACGCCCGGCATCGGCTTCATGCCGAACATGCGCAGAACCGCCACGTGCGAATGGCCGGCGCCTATGAGCACCACGTCCTTCAGCACGGGAGTCTGCGGCGATTGCATGCGCTGGCGCTCCTTGCCTCACCGTGCCGGGGCGTCTGCGAGCCGCGTCGCCAGCGTCGAAATGCGCAGCGCGCTCCGCAAGCCGCGCGACAGCGCGTCGATCACCGCGCACAACGCCACTGTTGCCAAGATCAGCACAACGGCCACGTCGAAGCGCAGCTCGGAGATGGCGGCGTCGACATGGTAGCCGAGCGTGGCGACGCCCAGGATGCCAAAAATCGCGCTCTCGCGCACGATGATCTCCCAGCGATAGAGGCCGTAGGCGAGAAACTGTCCGTAGAGCCGCGGCGCCGTGTCGTAGGCATAGAGGTTGAGGCCGCGCGGCGCGTCCGGGCGATGGTCGAGCGTGTCGGCGTGGCGCCCCATTAGGTAACCGACGATGGCGCCGTTGTGGACGGCCAGCGCGATGATTGCCGGCAGCATCGACGGCCCCATCAGCTGCAGCAGCACGTAGGCCAGCATGTACTCGGGCGTGGAGCGCACGACGACGAGCAGCACCCGGCCCGCCGGCTGCCCGATCGGGCCGGCGAACCGGCGCGACACAACAGGGAAGAGCAGGAGTGCCAGAATACCCATGCCAACCAGCGAGATCTGCGCCAGCACGAACGTCTGCCAGGCCCCAGGCACGATCTTGTTCCAGAAGATCGGATCGAGCCACGCCGCAAAGGCACCCCATGTCGCCAGGCTGGTCACGTCGCCGCTGCGCAGCGGCGCGGGCACGATGTCGTGGAACAGGAAGCGCGCGAGATTGGCGAGCGTCGAGCCGCCGCCGATCGCCTCCGGCAGCACCAGCAGGCTGCCGACGACGAGGAACGGCACCGTTGCCGGCCGCGCCCACAGCCGGCGCGTGCCGATCAGCACGTAGAACACACCGAGCAGCGCGGCGGCCTCCGCGTACTTGCCCTGCTTGAAGTAGCCCTCGAGGTGGAAGCCGACGGTCGGCAGGCCGACGAAGCCGAGCACCAGGGTGGAGCGCAGGCCGCATTCCAGCCGGTAGAGCGTGTAGGTCTTGAACCGCTCGGCCAGCTCGGGGAGCCGCGCGAACGCAAACGCCGAGACGATCGACGTGCCGTTCGGAAGCACCCGCTCCGCGGTCAGGTCCGCCTCCTCGATCATCTCGGCGAACACCTTGGCGAAGATGCCGGTGTAGGGAATGGCGATGGCGAGCACGCCGGTGGCGGGGCCGAGGCCGAATACCTGGATCAGCAGCAGCGCCCAGAACAGCTCGTGGATCGAGCGCAGCACCATGGCGGAGGTGCGGACGGCGGCGAACCTCGGGAACACGATCGCAAGCAGGAAGCCGGCCGTGGCGCCGATGCCGACGCCGACGACGGCGAAGGCCACGGTCCACACCACGCTCCAGGCCTCGATGGAGAGGAAATCCGGGCGCAGGACGCCGCGCACGAGGCGGAGCATCTCGGCCCACGGGTTCAGGGCGGTGACGGCGATGTCGGCGACGACCAGGCACAGCAGCGCGCTGATCAGGAACAGCAGGCTGGTGTTGCCGTAGGCGAGGCGGTTCACGGCTCGCCCCCGAAATGCTGCAGCAGGTCGTTGACGGTGAGCTCGCAGGAGCGGGCCTCGATGACCTTGCGGCCCTGCTCGAGCACGACAATGCGGTCGGTATGCTCGATTGCGTGATGCGCGTCGTGCAGAGCGAGCACGAGAGTCTGGTGCCGGCTCTTCAGGAGCGAGAGCACGTCGGCGCCCTGCACCCGGTCGAGCGCGGACACGGGCTCGTCGCCGATCAGGATCGGGCGACCGTTATAGAGCGCGCGCGCCACCGAGGTGCGCTGCTGCTGGCCGCCCGACAGCGCGCCGGCCTGGGCGAAAATCTTGTCGGCGAGATCGACCTTGGCGAGGACGGCCCCTACCTCGGCCACGTCGCACGCCGCCGGCCACACCAGCGTGCGCAGGTTGTAGGCCGTGGAGTGGCGGTCGAGCCGGCCCATGTAGACGTTGTGGAAGACGGACAGCGGCTTGACCAGCGCCGAGGCCTGCGGCACCAGTGCCACCTCGGCCGGGCGCTGAGCGTAGAGCAGGCCGAGCAGCGTGGATTTACCAGCTCCGCTGCGCCCCATCACAGCGATGCGCTCGCCGGCGCGCACCGTCAGGTCGATGTCGTAAAGCACGGGCCGGCCATTGTAGCCGGCACACGCCCCCTTCAACTCGAACACGATGTCGTCGGTCATGCAGCAGCGGAGGGGTCAGACCCCTCGCCGCCTCCCGTGGTGTTGATCGAGGGGGTTGGCGCGAGGGGTCTGACCCCTTCCAGTCCTAGTTGATGAGGCCCGTCAGTTTGCCGACGTCCTCGATCACCTTGTAGTCGTCGTTCCTGGCCGGGATGAATTTCGTGCGGTCGAAGATGGCGAGCAGCTTGGGATCGTCGACGCCGAGGATGGCGGCCTGGAGGCGTCCCGTGAAGCCCGCTCCGTAGGCCTTGTCCACGTCGCCGCGCACGACCCAGTGATAGTCGGGGTAGGTCGGCGTCTCCCAGATCACCGACACCGCCTTGGTGTCGACCTTGCCGCTCTTGGCCTCCTGGTCCCAGACCAGATGGTTGAGCACGCCCACCTGGTAGGCGCCCGACTGCACCAGCTGGATGGTGCGGCTGTGATCGCCGGAGTAGCCGACGCGCGCGAAGGCCTTGTCGGGGTCCTTGCCGAGCGCCTGGCGGATGAAATGCTCGGGGAACAGCCGCCCCGAGGTCGACGAGCGCGCCCCGAACGTGAAGGTCTTGCCCTCGATGCCCTTCGGAAAGTCCTTGCCGAGCTTGATGCCGGTCGATGCGTGAGCGATGACATAGCTTTTGAAGGCCACGTCCTCGGCGCCCTGCGCGATGGCTTGCGATCCGGGCACGGCCAGGCGCGCCTGCACGCCGGTCAAGCCGCCGAACCAGGCGAACTGCACTTGATTGTTGGTGAAGGCGGTGACGGCGGCGGGATAGCTCTTGACCGGCAGATACTTGACCGACACGCCCAGCTTGCCCTCGAAGTATTTGGCGTACTGTGTGAATCGCTCGACGAGCCGGGTTTCGTCCTCATCCGGGATGGCGGTGAACACCAACGCCGCCTGCTGCGCGTGCGCGCTCCCTGCTGCCAGCGCGCTCACGAACGCAATAGCGAGAATTGATCTCCTGAGCATCGTAGCTCCCCTGCTTCAGAAACGACGGTCTTGCTTGCGCAACAGCCGACACTTGGCACTCAACAATGAGGGCCGCAGGGACGTCTGTCCCCACACAAGTCGCCCCGAGCGGCTCACGCCTGTGTGACTCTTCGCGGACTGGGAGAAAAAGGTTACTGGACTTGCGCCGTGCCGACGAAGGCGACGCCAGAGAGACCGATCGCGCCCTTGCCCAGGCGCCTTTCGAGGTTCTCCACGAAGCGTTGCTGGACGGCGGGCGCGCGCTGGCCGAGGCCGGCCAGCATGGCGGCCATGCCGGGCGCAAAGCCGATGCGCTCGGCGAGCCAGCGGGCCGAGGGAACCTCCAAGCGAGCCGTCGTGGTCGTGATGATCGGCTCGCCCAGGCCGGCAGCTTTGAACAGCGCCCGGAAATCGCCCTCCTCGCGGTAGCGCAGCTGTGCAGGGAGCGGCGCCGGCGGCTGCTCCGGCCAGGTCGACTGGATCGCCGCCCGCACCTCCGCGGCCAGCTCGTAGTTCTCCGGCTGGGTCCAGGTCACGACCGAAGCCCGCCCGCCCTGACGCACCACGCGGCGCATCTCGGCCAGGCCGCGCTCGGCATCCGGAAACAGGATGATTCCCAGCACCGACAGCACGGCGTCGAAGGTCGCATCGTCGAATTGCAGAGCCTGGCCGTCCATGGCGCGCGCGTCGATGGAGAGGCCGCGCTCGGCTGCCCGCGCCAGGATGCGGTCGACCATGCGCGCCGACGCGTCGATGGCCGAGACCCGCAGTCCCTGCCCGGCCATGGCGAGGGCGGCTCCACCGCTACCCGCGCCGACATCCAGCACCGACCGGCCGGCAGCGAGGCCAAGCGCGGAGATTGCTGCCTGCGCGAATTGCAGCGTGAACGGCTCGAACACCGCCTCGTATACACCGACGTGATCGTCCCATCGCCGCGCTTCCTGGTCCGGCTGAGGGCCCATCGGTAACCTTTCGCCTCGCTGAGCCGAAATGAGGTTAGCCGGCTAGCCATGCGCCAGCTGGCCGTGCAACTGTGCCAACTCTCGTCCGCCCTCGTGTCAAGAGCAAGCCCACGATGTCAGAGTCCGCCACTGCGGACAGCCTCCTCAGTCAACCGGGCCCGCCCGCGTTCGCCCTCGGCCTCGGCCTCACCAACGAGTGCAATCTCGCGTGCGCCTTCTGCTACCGCGACCCCTCGCGCGTCGACCGGCTGACACTCGATCAGGTGCGCACCGTGATGCAGCGCATTCCGGTGCGGTCGGTCAACCTCGGCACCGGCGAGAACGGCCTCCATCCCGAGTTCCTGCCGATTCTCGCCTACCTGCGGTCGCAGCCGATCAAGCTGACCATGACCACCAACGGCTATTCGGTGGCCTCCGTCTCCGACGCCGAGCTCGCCGCCTTCAAGGACATCGAGTTCTCGCTCGACTACCCGACCGAGGCCGAGCAGGACCACCAGCGCGGCCCCGGCAACTGGCAGTTGCTGCACGAGCAGGCCGCGCGCTGCCGGCGCCTCGGCGTACCCGTCACGTTCATTGCCGTGATGATGCAGTCGAACTTCGACCGGCTGGCCGATATCGCCGCAATTGCGCAAGCCTATGACGCGCCGTTGCGGATCAACGTCTACCAGTCGGTTCGGACCGACAAGTTTGCCCTGACCTACGAGCAGTATTGGTCCGGCTTCGAGCGCTTGTTCGAACGTACGGACGTCATCGCCATTGGCGAGCCCTTGGTCCGCGCGATGGCCGGCCTACCCCCGCGCCGCGGCGGCTGCGGCGTGGCGACGGTGCGCGTGACGCCGCGCGCAACCGTGCAGCCGTGCGTCTACTGGCCCGGCGGGGGTGCGCCGCTCGACATCCTGCTCGATGCAGGCCCCGCTGTGGTGGCGACAGAGCCGTTCACGGACGCCCGCTCCGTCCCCGAAGCCTGCGGCGGCTGCGCCCATGTGGCCGCCTGCGGCGGCGGCTGCGCCGGCCGCCGGCGCCTGATGGGTGCGCTCGGCGAGCCCGACCCCTACTGCCCTGTCGTGCGCGGAGAGCAGCGCCGGCTCGCCATCCGCCAAGCCGCCGCACGCGAGATGCCCAAGCTCGAGAGCGCCTGCACCACCATCGTCATCGCGCGCGGCTGAGAGGTTGGCGTCAGCGTGCCTGCGAGTGCAATTCCGCTGACTACCGTTGTGCTCCGAAAGCCCCCGGATCACCCAGGTCCGAAGGGTGCACATTATCTGCCGCGGTGATCGCCGCTACTCCGCCGCGCCTCTAACTGAGCAATATGCCCTACGAGAGGAAGCCTTGCTCAGACCCACCACATTCAGCTATCGTTAACTCGTTCGGGGATCCGATGGCGAGGCACGCACCACAATGCAATCTCGCGCGCTTGCCGCTCGCGTATATAAGAATATTCAAGGAGGCAACAAATGCGACTTGCGTTGGCAGTCCAAGTTCTATTTTGGTCAATGCTGCCGTACAATTATGCGTTTGCACAGAGAACCTATACCTTTGAAGAGGCGTGTCGCAATGCTGGAATGACGACTGGAGCGTGCGCGCCGAAGTCACAGCTGGAAAGGTCGATCGGATGCGTGCAAATCGCTGGTAACGCCTTTCATGCGGAAAAGTCCACTGGCGTCTGTATAGAAACGACTTTGTCTCCAGGCAGCGACGCGCAAATTTTTGTGGAGTTGATAGGGCTTCCGAATATTCCAAAGGTGACCGAATTGAAGCTCACCATTGGACGGTCGGCTGGCTTCAAAAATGCAGTGGCACTGTTTAATAATGGATCGCGCATGATTATCCATGATCCGGCGTGGGCGAAATCCGCAACTGCCGAGTTTTACCTAGTTCTAGGGCATGAAGCTGGTCATCACTTTTGCGGCCATACTCTCCCGAAATTTCAAGGAAGCCCACACGAGGCAGAGCTCGAGGCCGATCGTTTTTCGGGCGCATCGATCAAAAGGTTTGAGACCTATCACGGCAAGTCCTTTCTCGAGGACGCACTAAAGGCGGCAGCACGCTTATACTCCGCTGCGGGATCTCGATCGCATCCACCGCGGGCAGCCCGAATTGAAGCTGTTATGCTCGGCTACAAGTCGGGTTCGCCCTGTGGTAATCTGGCTCCTGGAATTCGCGGCTTCAGTCCTGAGCCTCGATAGGTCTGATTTTGACCGCAGCGATGAGTTCGGCGTGCCGACGGACTGACTAACGGTAATGCAGTCGAAGAGACACGCGCATGGCTAGTTCTGCAAAGGTGTCAGGCAGGAGTATCCTATCGCAAGTAGCAGCAGGCATGGTCTTGCTTTCGTGTTGGGCATGCGCCGCGCATGCCCAGAGCGTAGGGCGGTTCAACAGCGAACTAGTGCTAAAGGCACTGCCTGATGGGCGCACCATGGAGTTGGTGCAGCCCTTTACGTATATTGATAGCCAAGGTGTGACTTGGACTGTTCCGGCTCGTACGCGAGTCGATGGCGCATCGATCCCAAGCGCATTCTGGAGCATCATAGGGGCCCCCTATTCGGGGAAGTATCGTGAAGCCTCCATCATCCATGACCACTATTGCGCAACGAAGTCTCGACATTGGAAGGCTGTTCACAAGGTTTTTCTCGATGGAATGCTTGCGCGTGGCGTCGACAAGATACAAGCCCAATTGATGTATATCGCGGTGTACCGATTTGGTCCGAGATGGAATTTTGATGTGGATGCGTGTTTCTGCAGGGGATGCCCGGCCTGCGCAAACCCGATCTTGAAGCGTGTCTCAAAATACAAGCCGGAATATAGGGCGACGGATTTTGAGGAGTTGCGCAGTAAATTGATGACGGGGCGATTAACTCTGGAGCAACTCGAGGATGCGGCCGACTACCAGCTGAATGCAGAAGTCCTCAGGTCTCGGTAGCACTGCAATTCGTCCGCTTAGGCTCGACTTTCCTCGGCCCGTGCACTATTCGGCAACAAGACACCGTGAGCGGACGCCGGAGGCTGCCCAGGTCTTGGCCGAGCTGGGCGACGCGTTCAGGGGCCCGGACGGCCTCACTGCGCCGGATCGAAGTGGATTGCCAGCACGCGCGCGGGCTTGGCGCCGACATTCTTCACGTTGTGGCTTTGGCGCGCGGGCCGCCAGAATGCCTGGCCGGCGCGGAGGGTCGTCCGCCCCGAGGGCGTCTCCTCGACCAGCTCGCCCTCGATCACCGCCAGGATGACGGGACCCGGGTGATCGTGAACGCCGGTCTCGGCACCCGGGTCCCAACGGTCGTCGCGAACCTCCAGGTTGGCCGGCAGGGGGATATCGCTGACACGGTGCTGCAACAGAACCTGCACGCGCATCTGCGGCGCGGTCTGCGAGAGGGCGAAACCAATCGGAACGCCGGCCGCGCCGCCCAACAGAAGCAACGACGCCGCAAAGCAAGTGGATCGCACTGGAATGCTCCTTCTTGATAGCTGGGCACCGGTTTCGCCGACCCGCAGCGCATGAAACGGCCTCTTACGACAGCGAGAAGGCGGGCGACCATTTGTGCATCGCCTGCTACAGCCGCGACCGGATTCCCCTCCCCCCATGCCGGAGGCATGTCTTCGACATGACGGGGAGGGGTTAGGGGTGGGGGTACCCCCAGGGAGGACCTTGTGATGTCCCCCCACCCTGTCCCTCCCCCACATCGTGTCGAAGACACGCCTCCGGCGTGATGGGGGAGGGGACGCTACGGCCTGCGCCTCGCCCCAATTCCGGCCGCCAGTTTCTTGGTTGCTCCGGTCGAGGGGTCCCCAGTTGTACATGGCGCTTCGTGTCCGAAGCCGTTCACTATTTCGCGTTTCGGGCAAATCGCCGCTAGGCCACCTGGCGTGGCCCAGGATCGCTGAGATTTCAGGCGGCTACCCTGGTACCGGCCCGCCGGCGGAGGCCAAAAAAACCCGTGGCCCGCGTTACGGGAAACGGCATTCGGGAAGCCACCGCCGGTTTCGGCCCCGGCGCGGCGCCGGCCACGCGGCCGACTGCCCGCCACCCCCTCGTCGGGGGGACTCAATTAACCGTATCCGGTATGACCTCGCCGCGCGCGGGATAGTCCCTGGCGATGGCCCTTTCGATGCCGCGCAACATTTCCTCGAAGCACGGCCGCCCGAACGGCATCGACTGCACCGACGCATAGTAGAGCGTACGGTCCGGCCGGACCAGAAACAGCGCCGGCTCGACGAACATCGGCGGCTCCTCGATGCCCAGCGAGGACCGCCCGCTCCCGCGCGAAACGTAGAGCCCCCATTCCCGGGCCTGCAGCAGCGACAGGCCGAAAGCGAGACAGAGCTCCTCGAGCCCCCACAACGCCTCGGCCGCGCAGGCGCGCTCGGCGTCGTCGGTCGATATGGCGATCGGGGTAACACCGAGCTTGCTGAACGCCGCGTGCATCGACTGGAGCTGGCAGAGATAGTCCCTGCAGGCGGAACAGTGCATGCCGCGATAGAACGACAGCATCGTGAAATGCTTGGGCTTCTGGTCGGACAGCCGCCAGCTCCCCCCGCCGGCCAGCGGCAGCGAGAGATCCGGCACGCGCTGCCGGGGTATGAGATGCCCTGTCGGACCCATGGCTGATGCGCTTTGCACGCGCCAGCGCAATGCTGTCGCCCCAGGCCTAGTTGGGCCCGGGCAGGGGTCAATCGCAAATCAGAGCTTCGTGAGGAACTGCCGCTGGCGCTGGTTCCCATACGCCTGCGCCACTACGACACCCGACCGGAGGTTGCGGAGCCCTTGCGCCGAAGCTGCAGGGCGAGGCGCGCGAACGATCGCACCAGGACCCAGGCCGCCAGAGCTGCATTTCGCCAGTCGCCCGACACCTTGGATACCCCGCCCGCACGGCGGCGCTGGCCAACGGGAACCTCGATCACGCGCAGGCCTGCCGCAGCCACGCGCATCTGCATTTCAAGGTTCCAGCCGAATGTTCTCTCCGCCATGCCCAGCCCATCGAGCACGTCGCGGCGGATGGCTCGGAATGGCGACATGTCCGTGAAGCGGACACGGTAAAGCAGGCGGATCAGCAACCCGGCGAGGTAGCCTGCAACGATTTGCGATGCACCCAGGCTGCCCGGCTCACGCTCGCCTCTCAGACGCGACCCGAGCACGAAGTCGGCGTGTCCGCTCTCGATCGGGCCCAGCACGGCGGGGATCATGTCGGGCCGGTCGCTGCCGTCGCCGTCGACGAACAGCACGATGGTGCAGGCCGGCGACAGGGCCACCAGCCCCGAGAGCATCGCCTGGCCGTAGCCGCGGGCGGGCTCGATCACGACTTTTGCCCCCGCCGCGGCCGCCCGCTCGGCGGTCCGGTCGGCCGACCGGCCGTCGACCACGATCACATCTCCTACCCCATGCGCAAGCACGGCCGCCACGCAGGGGCCAATAGCGTCCTCCTCGTCGAGACACGGAATGATGGCGCTGACGTTGCGGCGCCGTTCGGCACTGTCGTTCGGCACCTACAGGCTCCAGCGCAGGCCGCAGCTGGCGCAGGATTTGGCCGGCGCATCCGACTGCAGCGTAGCGCGAAACGTCTGGTAGGCCGGGCCGTTCCAGATCTCGCGCAAGGTCTCCTGCGTGGCATCGCCGAGCGTGTAGTTCTCGTAGCCGCGCTGCGAGAACGGCGCGATGCAGCAGGGCAGCGCCCGTCCGTTGGCCGTGAAATACATCACCGCCCAGGGACGGCGGCACAGCGACCACGGGCTCTTGTCGGTCTTGCGTGCCAGGCTCTCACCGGGCTCGGTCGCCCCGGAGGCGTTGAAGCTGATGCCGAGCGACCGGGCAAGCTCGGTCGCCGCATCGAGATGCCGCTGCTCCTCCCGCGTCAGGCGCTCGAACAGGGCCTGGTCCGGGCGGGCCATGCCGATGGCATCGTCCTCGAAGTACACCAGCCGCTGAAGATAGACCTCCCCGACTCCCACATCGTGCGCGATGCGTACGAAAGCGGGAAGCTGGGCAATCGTCTCCTTGAGACCGGTCAGCCAGAGGGAGACGCGCGGCAGGGCTAGCCGCTCCCGCCGCTGCAGCTCGGTGAACGCGCGCACGTTGCGAACAATGCGATTGAAATAGTCCTTGCCGCGCACAACCAGAAAGGTGCGTGCGTCGGCTGCGTCGAGGGACACGCGCAGCTCGTCGAGGCCGGTGTCGCAAAGCTCGCGACCTTTCCTCGCCGTGAGCACCGTGCCATTGGTGTTGAACAGCACGTAGGCACCGCGCGCCTTGAGATAGCGCACCATGCGCGGCAGCTCCTTCACCAGCATGGGCTCCCCGACGCCATGCAGAACCACGCGCGCGATGTTCGGCACCTGGTCGACAATGCGCGTGAACAGCTCCCAGCTCATGTCGGCCTCCGGCTCGAGGTCGGCGTAGGTGCGCGGGCAGGTGGTGCAGAGCAGGTTGCAGCGGTTGGTGGTCTCCAGATAGAGGCATACCGGATCGCTGGTTGCGAGCGGGCCCGAGGCGTCGTCGATGCTGTCGTGGTAGCGGCGCGGATCGACCAGCGAGGGGGCTCGAGCAGGCGTGCTCATGTCGTCTCTCCGACGGCAACGGGGATGGTCTTGCGCCGCTCTATCCACAGATCGCGCGCTAGCGCGGACAGCACGGCCAGTGTGAATACGGCAATGCGCACCTCGTATGCCGGCAGGACATCGTCGGGAACGACGTCGTAGAACAGCACGCTGGCACTCGTCAGGACCCAGACAGTGGCCGACGGCGAGAGCGCCAGGAACGGTGCGAGCGCCAGGAAGTACCAGGGGTAGTTCGGCGACACGAGAACCAGGAACGCGATCAGCAGCCAGCGGGCCGCGCGCATCGATGCCCGAGGCGATCGATCGGCGCGAAATCCGACGGCGAGCGCCAGCGCGCCCAACGCAAGAGCCGAAGCCGCGAGATACGCCGCCGTTCCGTGGCGCAGCGGCCCGGTCGCGAGCTGCAACAGCCAAAGCAGCTTGAAGCCTCTCCCGGAGAGGAACCCTTCCTCCTGCACATAGCCAGGTACGAAGGCGAAGACCCCGGAACCCGCGGAAAGGTAAGGCACGTACGCCAGGGCGATCGTAGCAACGACGCAGAGCGGCAGCCGCCAATTCCACGGGCGCCACAGCACGGGCAGGGCCAGCAGCGCGAGCGGCTTGATGAGCGCGCCGAGCGCGACCAGAACGCCCGCCGCGAGGGTTCGGCCCCGAAGGTATGCAAGCAACCCGATCAGGAGAAACGCGAGCATGGCCGCGTCGACGTGGCCGTTGCCCGCAATCTCCCACACCGGCAGCGGATGCCACGCATAGGCGGCTACGTGCGTTGTCGGCATTTCGAGCCGCTGCAGCAGCGCGATGATGGCCGCGACACCCATCGCCTCGAACAGCAGCAGGCCGAATTTCATTGCGACCACGCTTTCACCAAGGCGCGTCACGACCAGGAAGACGAGTTGCCCCCCCGGCGGATAAAGCGTGACGGCGTAGTCGGCTCGATTGATGCGCGGCCAGATGTCGGGATCGCGCAACGCCGCCAGCTCGCCTGCCGCGGGTACGTAGCGGTAGGGATTGATGCCGGCGGCCTGCACGCGACCGTCCCAGATGTAGCGGTAGATGTCGCTGGACAGCCCCGGCTCGGAGAAGAGTAGCGCCAGCCGCATGGCGGCTGCGCCGACCAGGATGATGGGCAGAGCGACACTCCGATCGGCCAAGCTTGCGACCCGGCCGGCTGTGAAGGCGCAGAGCGTCCCGATCGCGAACGATCCAAGCAGTACCCAGCCACCGATGCGCCAATGCAGCAAGTCTACCGCGACCGTGAGCGCGCACAGGCCCAACGCCATTGCGGCAAGCCAAAGAGTGTGGCGGTCCCAGCGCATCGCTGTGGAGGGATGCTTCATGAAAGCCTGCTCACAGCGCAGCTGCCAAGAATCCGCCCCTGCAGCCCAAAATCTTCGACCAGCGTGGACAGGTGCCGTCGTGTCCAGGTCGCGGGCGTCGGCGTGCCCACGTCTCGGAACGGCTTGCCGGCGAGCATCTCGTCAACGAGCGTCTGCAGCGTCTCCGCATTGTCGACGTCGTACCAGGTCGGCAGCTGCAAGACGGGAAGGTCGAGGGCGTCTGCCCGAGCGAGCGTCTGAGACAAGACCTGGTCCGTGCTCCAGGCGATGTCCTCGAACAAGCCCGGATGTGGGCGCTTCATGCCGATGAGATAATATCCGCCATCCGTCGAGGGGCCGAGCACGATCCGATCGCCCGGCGTGGCAAGGGCGGTTGCGGCAGCGACGAGATAGCCGATAGGTAGCGTCGGACTGTCGGCGTTGATCAGGCAAACGGCACCATGGCCCGCGCGCAGCAGTGCAGCCGCCGCGTGGATTAGGCATTCACCCAGGGTGGGAGCCACGGTCTCGATCAAACCTATGCTTTGTGGCAGGTGAGATCTGAAGAACGGCTCGGACCCGGCCGGAGCATAGGCCATCCAGCCGCTGATATTGGCGAGAGCGGCCGCGGACAAGATGTTGTCGGCGGCATCGCGCAGGAAGACCGTATTGAGGGTCGCTGCCTCGTCTTGCGTAAGAGGCGGCACCAGGCGCGTCTTGGTCTTGCCTGCAACCGAGGCCTTGGCCATGACGGCGATCGCGCACACCGACCGCAAATGCCAATGCGGACCTTCGCCCATGGACGCCTCGACTTCGTTGGCACGCCGCTGGACCGTCAATCGCACTACCCTTCAACAGTGGCCGTTTTGCAATCGGTTACAGGCGTGCCGCGGTCGAAGCCCGATTGAAGGTACTTCGTTTGGGCTCCTTCCAGGGTTACACAGATACCTTCCCATTTTTGGCCGGGATTGCGGCTTTGCCGCGCTCAACTGGGTCGGCGAACGCCGGGCGCATGGCGCCAGCCCAGGACGCGCTCGCCGAGCCACCCGCCCAGCGCGGACAGAACGGCAGCGGCTCCCAGATGCCACGCCAGCACCATGATGCTGGCGTCGCGCACGTGTGCGAACTGCAGGCCGAAATTGGCGACCGACGCAACGGCAAGCGCGGCCAAGGCCAGCGTCAGGCGGGGATGCAGCGGCGCGCCTCTGCGCAGCAGGGCCACTATGGCGGCCCCCGGAACAATACCGATGACGGCAGCCATAGGCAGACAGTCCCAGTCGGGGCGGATGGCCAGCCCGTCGGCACCAAGCCGGAGCCAGTCCTGCACGCATCCCTGGCCGACGCTGGCGAGCCACAGGGCCAGAGGTGCCAACGGCAAAAGCAGTATTCTCCGGTCGAAACCCGGAACCACGCTGCGGAAGGCGGCCATGGCTGCCGTCAGCGCCGTAGCAAATGTGGCAGCCTGCTCGATGACGAAGCGGGCGTCGGCACCGGCCTGGGCGGGGTCGACCATCGTCAGCTTGCTCCACACGACGACGGCGACGTAGGGGAGGGCAATCGCCATCCAAAGGACGGCTCTTGCCCAGGGCGGCCTCAGTGGCCGCACCGGCTGCAGGTCTGCCGCCAGGCGCTTGATGAATTCGTCCGTGTCCATGTTCATTTCGTAGTGCGGAGCGCCTTCCGTAGCGCCGCTATGCCCCGGTGGACGGATACCTTGAGAGCGCCAACGCTCGTCCCGGTCGCGGTTGCGGCTTCCTTCAGCGACATCTCGCGCAGCTTCATCAGCTCGATAGCCTGCCGCTGGCCTTGCGGAAGCTTAGCCATGGCCTGTGCGAGGGCTTCGGCGTCTCCATACCCCTTGGCAGACATATTCGTATCCTCGGCCGAAAAGGTTTCAGGGGCTTGCTCCGACGGCACTTCGTGGGCGGCGCGCCGCACGTACCGACGTGCGCTGTCCGCCATGCGGTTGCGCGCGATCGCCATCAGCCAGGGCAGGAAGGGGCGGGTTGGATCATAGGTGGCACGGGCCGTGTGCACGGAGAGGAGCACGTCCTGCACCAGATCGTCGATGTCTTGCGGCTGCAGGAATCCGAAGCGCCGACGTACCGTCTCTTTCACGATCGCCACAAGCGCGCGCAGCAGCTCGGAATACGCACGCCCGTCGCCCGCCTGCGCAGCGCGCATCAGGGCAGCGAAGCGCGGATCTTGCCCGGTATCTCGCCCCATGACGTGTGCCGATGACCTCGCTCGGGAAACCTGCGCCATCCTGTGAGCCCTTCCTGGCGAAATCAAGCTCGGGTGAGGCAGACGGCAAAATCGACGAGCCCCCGGCAGCTCCCAACCGAGGTCGCGCGCTTGCCGATGGTCCCGTCGCGTTGACAAATTGGAACGATCGTTCCAGTTTGGCTGCAAACATGCTTCCTGTCGCGGATGCTGGCGATGACTCGGACCTGCGCGTACGATCGAGACGACTTGCTGCGCTGCGCGACCGCGTTGTTCTGGGAGCGCGGGTTTGCAGGCACCTCGGTCGACGATGTCGTGCAGGCGGCCGGCGTGAGCCGCTCGAGCCTCTACAGCGCATACCCCGACAAAGGTGCGCTTTTCCTCGCAGCGCTCGAACATTACCTCGACACGGTAACGCGATCCAAGCTGGAGCGGCTGGCCCGCGGCGACAAAGCGGCGCCGGCGATCAGGGGGTTCCTGATGGACATCGCAGGCGAGCGGCCGACCGCCAACGCACCCGCGCACGGCTGCCTCCTCACCAACACGGCCGTCGAGATCGGCGCCGGGCAGGAAAGGGTTGCCGAGCGCGTGCGCCGCGCGTTTGGGCGCCTGGAGCGGGCCTTGGCCGGCCGCCTCGATGAAGCGCGCGGGCAGGGAGACCTGTCGGCCGGCACGGACCCGCAACGGTTTGCGCGCCAGCTCGTCGCCCTGGTTCAAGGTCTCAGGGTGATGACCAGGCTCGGCATGGACCCGCGCGTGGCGTGCGATGCAGTACGATCCGCGCTGGCGCCGTTGCGGCGGCGCGGCAGCGGCAACCCAACAGCGACACGAAGGAGAACGATGTGACCAAGCTTCTGCCGCGTACCAAAGTGCCGGCGCTGTCAGTCAGGACCGTATCCGGGCAGACATGGGCGCTTGCCGAACGCAAGCCGGAGCGCTTCGCGCTGGTCGTGTTCTACCGCGGCCTGCATTGCCCGATTTGCCGCGGCTATCTGGGCGAGCTCGTCAAGCTGGAGCCGGAGTTCCGGACGCGGGGCGTCGAGGTGGTCGCGATCAGCAGCGATACGGAGGAGCGCGCGCGCCGCACCGCCTCCGAGTGGCAGCTCGGCAATCTGACCGTCGGCTACGGCCTCGATCTGGTGGCCGCTCGCGCTTGGGGGCTCTTCATCTCCACCAGCCGCGGCAAGACTTCCGCCGGCATCGAGGAGCCTGCGCAGTTCAGTGAGCCGGGTGTGTTCCTGGTCCGCGCCGACGGCACGCTCTATTGGTCGGCCGTGCAGACCATGCCTTTCGCCAGGCCGCATTTCCGCGAGCTGCTGAGCGCCGTCGATTTCGTCATTGCCAAAGACTATCCCGCACGCGGCGAAGTGCCGTAGGTTTGAACCCGGCGCAGGCCCTCGGGAGACCGGGATGGCCGAGGGGCCGACCGCAGCGCAGCGTCAGAATGGGCCCTTCGGTGGCCCCCGGGACGCAACCGGACATCGCTTCTTCTGCAGGCAGATGCAGGGCAAATGGTTGGCAGCGAAGCCCAAAATCACTTCGGAATCAGCTCTGGAACAGGGCCGCTGAGGCACCCGAGACAAAAGAATTGTTGGCTGACCGACCGCCGGTCGACTAGGACAAGAGGGCTGCAGACCCCGTACTGTGCGCCCGGACGGATCGTCGGATTGTCAGACTTGGCGCCCGGCGATAAAACGAACAAAAAGGGTAATGAGGCCCAGCAGCACGGCGAATAGGGCTGGAGGAGGCTCAAGGAGGTGTTTGCCACGTGAAAGCGTCCCACCCAGCGTCGGCCGCTCCCCCGCTCGACACTGTCCCCAAGCTCCTTCTGCGCAACGCGGCCCAATACGCCGCGCGGCCGGCCATGCGGCACAAGGATCTCGGCATCTGGCAGACGTGGACCTGGGCACGGATGCGCGACGAGGTGCGCGCGCTAGCCGTCGGCCTACGCAAGCTCGGACTCGAGCGCGGCGAGGCGGTGGCGATCATCGGCGACAACCGCCCGCGCCTCTATGCGACATTCGCGGCCGTGCAGAGCGTCGGCGCCATCGCGGTGCCGGTCTATCAGGACTCGGTGGCCGACGAGATGGCCTACGTGCTCGACCATGCGGAGGTGAAGTTCGCCGTCGTGCAGAACCAGGAGCAGCTCGACAAGGTCGTCTCGATTGCCGAGCGGATGCCGAAGCTCCGCGCCATCGTCTACGAGGAGGAGCGCGGCCTTGCCGGCTACGATCCGGCCAACCTGCATTCCTTCGATCACGTGCAGGAGCTCGGTCGGCGTGAGATGAGGGACAACGGCGGCGCCGCCGGCTGGTGGCTCGACGAGGTCGCGAAGGGCAAAGGCGCGGACGTGAGCGTGATGCTCTACACTTCGGGCACGACAGGGCGGCCCAAGGGCGTCGTGCTGACCCACGACAACATCGTGCTCTCCGCCCAGAACGGCAACCGCTTCGACAACTTCACTCCCAGCGACACGCTGCTTGCCTACCTGCCGATGGCCTGGGTCGGCGACCACATCTTCTCCTACGGTCAGGCCTTCGCCGGCGCCATGTGCGTCGCTTGTCCCGAGAGCCCCGAGACCATCATCGAGGACCGCCGCGAGATTGCGCCGACCTACTTCTTCGCCCCGCCGCGCGTGTACGAGAACCTGCTCACCCAGATCATGGTGCGCATGGAGGACGCGGGGCGGTTGAAGAAAGGCATGTTCCACTACTTCCTCGCGGTAGCGCGCCGGTCGGGCGGGCAGATTCTCGACGGCAAGCCGGTCGGCTTCAAGGAGCGGCTGCTTTACTGGCTGGGCGACAAGTGCGTCTACGCCCCGCTGCGCAACCGCATGGGCTTTTCCAAGATTCGCGTGGCTTACACAGCCGGCGAGGCGATCGGACCGGAGCTGTTCCGCTTCTACCGCTCGCTCGGCATCAACTTGAAGCAGCTGTACGGGCAGACCGAGGCCAGCGTGTACGTCACGCTGCAGCCGGACGGCGAGGTCTACCCAGACACGGTCGGCAAGCCGGGACCCGACGTGGAGATCAAGATCGCCGACACCGGCGAGGTGCTCTACCGAAGCCCCGGGGTGTTCCTCAAGTACTACAAGAACGAGGAGGCGACCCAGGCGACCAAGACGCCCGACGGCTGGGTGCACACGGGCGACGCCGGCTTCTTGGATCAGCGCGGGCACCTCAAAATCATCGACCGCGCCAAGGACGTGGGGCGCCTCAACAACGGGGAGCTGTTTGCGCCCAAATACCTGGAGAACCGGATCAAGTTCTACCCCGAGGTCAGAGAGGCGGTGGCCTTCGGCCAGGGCCGCGACTACGTGACGATGTTCATCAATATCGACCCGACCTCCGTCGGCAGCTGGGCCGAGCGCAACAACGTCTCCTACGCCAGCTACCAGGAGCTCGCCGCCCATCCGCAGGTCTACGACATGGTCGCGAAGCGGCTCGACGAGGTGAACCGGGCGCTGGCCGAGGAGCCGCAGATGGCGGCCTCCCAGATCCGGCGCTTCCTGATCCTGCACAAGGAGCTCGACGCCGACGACGGCGAGATGACGCGCACGCAGAAGGTGCGGCGCTCGACCGTCTCCGAGCGCTACGCACCGCTCATCGCCGCCCTCTACGACGGTTCCACGCACTGCCACGTCGCCACCGAGGTGACCTTCGAGGACGGCCGCAGGGGCGTGGTGGAAGGCGATCTTCGTATCGTCGACGTGCCGACCTACCCGGCGCGGGCAGAGCTGCTTCGGGAGGCAGCCGAATGAAGGCCGACGTCGAGCCGAAGCCGATCGTCGCCGGCCGACCCACCGAGCCGGGGAGTGTGCTCCTTTCGGTGGAGAACGTATCGCTCTCCTTCGGCGGCGTTCGAGCCATCCGCGATGTCTCCTTCGACATCCGCAAGGGCGAGGTCCGGGCCATCATAGGTCCCAACGGCGCCGGCAAGACGTCGATGCTCAACGTCATCAACGGCTTCTATCACCCCCAGGAAGGCACCATCACCTTCAAGGGCGTCCGGCGGCACGATATGCGGCCCTACATCGCCGCCAGCCAGGGCATTGCCCGCACGTTCCAGAACGTGGCGCTGTTCAAGGGCATGTCGACGCTCGACAACATCATGACGGGCCGGACGCTCAAAATGCGCCGCGGGCTGCTGTCGCACATGGTCCACTTCGGCCCGGCCAAGTGGGAGGAAATCCGGCATCGCGAGGCGGTCGAGCGCATCATCGACTTCCTCGAGATCGCGCATATCCGCAAGGCGCCGGTGGGCAAGCTGCCCTACGGTTTGCAGAAGCGCGTCGAGCTGGGGCGGGCGCTGGCCATGGAGCCCGAGCTGCTGCTGCTCGACGAGCCGATGGCCGGCATGAACCTGGAGGAGAAGCAGGACATGTCCCGCTTCATCCTCACGGTCAAGGACACGTTCAACACCACCATCGCTCTGATCGAGCACGACATGGGCGTGGTCATGGACCTGTCCGATCGCGTGGTGGTGCTCGACTACGGCCGCAAGATCGCGGACGGGACGCCGGCCGAGGTGCAGGGCAACCAGGCCGTCATCGACGCCTACCTGGGCGTGGCGCACTAGGCGGATAGCAAGAGAGAGCCGTGGATTTCCTCTTCAAACTCCTGGTCGAGCCGTGGGTGACGATCCTGACAGCGCCGCTGTTCTTCGGCGAGGTGGTCATCGGCGGCATCATGGCCGGCGTCATGTACTCGCTGGTCGCCCTCGGCTTCGTGCTGATCTACAAGGCGTCGGGGGTATTCAACTTCGCCCAGGGCGTCATGGTGCTGTTCGCGGCGCTCTCCCTGGTCGGCCTGATGGAGCGCGGCGTGCCATTGCTGCTCGCCATCGCCCTTACCGGTGTCATCATGCTGGCGCTCGCCTTCGCCATCGAGCGCGTGATCCTCAGGTACATGGTGAACCAGGAGCAGATCATCCTGTTCATGGCGACCATCGGCCTGACCTACTTCCTCGAAGGGTTCGGTGAGACCATCTGGGGCTCCAACGTCAAGAAACTCGACGTCGGGCTGCCCGACGGCCCCCTCAACGTCTCGAACGTGGCCATCGGCCCGTCTGTCCTCGTCTGGACGTTCGCCGTAGCGCTGGCTGCCACCCTCGCTGTGCTGTTCCTGTGGCGTATGCGCGCCGTGCGCCGCTCCGTGGATGCCGGCCGGGCCCCCGCCTTGGCCGTGATGCCCGGTCCCGCCGGTCTGGCCTTCGCGGCGCTAGGGCTGGCCTGCTTCTTCGCCCGCTTCTTCTTTGGTCCGGAGGCCGACTTCATACAGGGCAGGGTGGGCGCGACGGCGACTTTCCTGGTGACACTCTCATGGACGGGGCTCGCCATGGTGTGGGGTGTCGCGTTTGTTTGGCTTGCGACGTGGCTGGGAGCGCGTCAGGGTCTGTTAGACGCGGGCAAAGACCCGCCGCCGCTGCACTACGCCTGGTTCATCCTGCTCGGTATTGTGAGCGTGATTGCGGCGGCAGCCGGCGTCGTCTGGGGGGCCAGGTCGGGCATCCTGATCAATGCCTTCGAGCTTTCGGCGGCGGTGATCGCGGCAATCCTCGTCATTGCGCTGGCTCTCTTCTTCCAGAAGACCCGCGTCGGCAGGGCCTTGCGAGCGGTCGCCGACGACCATGCCGCTGCACTGTCGGTGGGCATCTCGCTGCGCGGCATCTGGGTGATCGTCTGGGCCGTCTCCGGCATGGTTGCGCTGGCTGCGGGCATCATCTGGGGCGGCAAGAGCGGCGTGCAATTCTCGCTGTCCCTGATCGCCTTGAAGGCCCTGCCCGTACTGATCCTGGGGGGCTTCACCTCGGTGCCGGGCGCCATCGTCGGCGGCCTCATCATCGGCGTCGGGGAGAAAGTGGCCGAGGTCTACTGGGGACCGGCGCTCGGCGGCGCCATCGAGAACTGGTTCGCCTATATGCTGGCGCTGGTGTTCCTGCTGTTCCGGCCGCAGGGGCTGTTCGGCGAAAAGATCATCGAGCGGGTCTAGCGAGTAGCGAATAGGGAGTAGCGAGTAGGCATATGGAACCCGTGAACCAGACCATGAAGCGCATTCTATTCGCTATTCGCTACTCGCTATTCGCTTTGTGAGAGTAGCACCATGTTCTACCGCGAAGCCGGACAGTTCAAGACCTCCTATGCCGCCGATCAGGCGATCTTTCCGATCGCTCAGGACCGCTGGTTCGTGCTGGCGCTGCTGCTGGCCGCCTACGTTGTTCCGCCCGCCTTTCTAGGGCCGTACTGGTTCAACGCCATTCTGATTCCGTTCCTGATCTTCAGCATGGCCGCGCTGGGCTTGAACATCCTGGTCGGCTACTGCGGCCAGATCTCGCTCGGCACCGGCGGCTTCATGGCGGTAGGGGCCTATGCCAGCTACAAGCTCACCACGGTGTTCTTCCCCGATCTGGGGATGATCTTCATCTTCCTGTTGTCCGGGTTGGCCGCGGCGCTGGTGGGCGTGCTGTTCGGCCTGCCCAGCCTGCGCATCAAGGGTTTTTATCTCGCGGTCGCCACGCTCGCGGCCCAGTTCTTCCTCATCTGGCTGTTCAACCGGGTAGGGTGGTTCTACAATTACAACTCCAACGGAACGATCGAGTCCCCGCCGCGCACGCTGTTCGGCTCGATCATGGAGCCGGGAGGGGCACTCGAAGCACTGAGCTTCGTGAACCCGATGGTGACGAGCCCGTATGCGAGTGCGCAGGCGAAGTACTTTTTCGCGCTCACGCTCGTCATCACTTTTGCGATGATTGCCAAGAACCTGGTGCGCGGGCGCATCGGGCGCTCCTGGATGGCGATCCGCGACATGGACATCGCCGCCGAATTGATCGGCATCCGCCCGATGCAGACCAAGCTGCTGGCCTTCGCGGTGAGCTCCTTCTACTGCGGCGTCGCCGGCGCCATGCTGCTCAACCTCTACCTCAACAGCGCCGAGACGCAGGCGTTCGGCATCAACATCTCTTTCGACGTGTTGTTCATGGTCATCATCGGCGGGTTGGCCAGCATCATGGGCTCGTTTCTCGGCGCCGGGTTCATCGTGTTGATGCCGATCTTTCTCGTCAACTTCCTCCCCGCCATCGGCCTGCAGGTCGATACCGCGATGCAAAAGCACATCGAGCTGATGCTGTTCGGAGGATTGATGATCTTCTTTCTGATCGTCGAGCCGCACGGCTTCGCCCGGCTGTGGCAACTCGGCAAGGAGAAGCTGCGCCTGTGGCCTTACCCCCACTGAGGCGCTTCACCCCAGGAGGCACGTGGCGTGTGCGAGTTTACGTTGGTCGGGGCACGATGCTACTCTCAGCCCAGAACTGCGCTCACGCGCGGTTTGAAAAAAGCCGGCCAACAACAAGGAAACGCTAACCGCTAGGGAGGTCCGAATGACCTTGAAATGCTTGAAAATAGGCGCTTTGGCGGCGGCGATGCTCGCCGCGCCATGGGCCGATCCCGGCGCCCAGGCGCAGGATGGAGCCTACATCCCCACGTTCGTCTACCGCACCGGTGCCTTCGCTCCGAACGGCATCCCCATCGCCGACGGCTTCAAGGACTACTTCACGCTTCTCAATGAGCGCGACGGCGGCATCGAGGGTGTGAGGATCATCCACGAGGAATGCGAGACCAACTACGACACCAAGGTCGGCGTCGAATGCTACGAGCGGGTGAAGAGCAGGAACCCGCTCGTGATCAACCCGTTCTCCACGGGCATCACATATGCGCTGATCCCCAAGGCGCCGGTCGACAAGATCCCGATCCTGTCCATGGGCTATGGACGTACCGACGCTGCGGTCGGCTCGGTCCATGCGTGGGTCTTCAATGCACCGACCAGCTACTGGAGCCAGATATCGGCGACGGTCAAATACATCGCCGCGCAGGAAGGCGGTTTCGACAAGCTCAAGGGCAAGAAGATCGCCCACATCTTCCACAACAGCCCCTACGGCAAGGAGCCGATTCCGACGCTGGAGGTGCTTTCGAAGACCTACGGCTTCGAGCTGCAGTTGCTGCCGGTCGACAGCCCGGGCCAGGAGCAGAAGGCGACGTGGCTCAAGGTTCGCCAGTCGAGTCCCGATTGGATCACCTTCTGGGGTTGGGGCGTCATGAACCAAGTGGGCATCAAGGAGGCGGCTGGGATCGGCTTCAAGATGGACCGTATGGTCGGCGTCTGGTGGTCGGGCACCGAGGCGGACGTCGTTCCTGCGGGAGATGGTGCCAAGGGTTACGTCTCGGCCACTTTCCACACGCCGGGCAAGACCTTCAAGGTCCACGAGGATGTCAAGAAGTTCGTCTATGACCGCAACAAGGGCTCGACCACCTGGGAGAAGGCAGGTGAAGTGCTCTACAACCGCGCGTTGGTCAACGCCATGATGACCACCGAGGCGGTGCGCGAGGCGATCAGGAAGCACGGCAAGAAGGTGACCGGCGAGCACGTGCGCGAAGGTATGGAGAACCTCAACCTCACCCAGGCACGCCTCGATCAGCTGGGCTTCGGCCAGATGATGCGGCCGATCAGGGTGACCTGTGACGACCACGAAGGCAACGGCCCGATCCTGATCCAGCAGTGGGACGGCAAGCAGTGGAAGATCGTCTCCGACTGGATCTCGCCCATGCGCGACGTGGTGCGGCCGATGATGGAAGCTTCGGCGAAAAAGTTCGCCGAGGAAAACAAGATCACGCCGCGGCAATGCCCGTCGTCGTGATTGCAATACGGTAGCGGAAGGTGGCGGCCGCGGCCGCCACCTTCCTCATAGTGCGCCCATGTCACCTCCACAGGACTCAACGCTTGCTGCAGAGGCGGGGGCGCGCCCCGCCAGGGACGCCGCGCCGATCCTTTCCCTAAACAGCATCGAGGTCATCTACGACCACGTCATCCTGGTGCTGAAGGGTGTGTCGCTCGCCGTGCCCAAGGGTGCCATCGTGGCGCTGCTCGGCGCCAACGGGGCCGGCAAGAGCACTACGCTCAAGGCCGTTTCCAACCTGCTTCTTGCGGAGCGCGGCAAGGTGACCAAGGGCGCCATCGAGTTCATGGGCGCGCGGGTCGACGGGCTATCGCCGAGCGAGCTGGTGCGCCGCGGTTGCATCCAGGTCATGGAGGGGCGGCGTTGCTTCGGCCACCTGACTGTGGACGAGAACCTGCTGACCGGCGCCTACACCCGCTCCGGCGGAGCAGGCGCAGTCAAAAGCGACATCGACATGGTCTACAGCTATTTCCCGCGCCTCAAGGAGCGTCGCGGCGCGCTTGCCGGCTACATCTCGGGCGGGGAGCAGCAGATGACGGCGATCGGCCGCGCGCTGATGTCGAAACCCAGGATGATGCTGCTCGATGAGCCGTCCATGGGCTTGGCACCGCAGCTGGTGGAGGAGATCTTCGAGATCGTCAAGCGGCTCAACGAGGAGCAGGGCGTGTCGGTGTTGCTCGCCGAGCAGAACACCAACATGGCGCTCAAGTACGCGACCTACGGCTACATTCTCGAGAACGGGCGCGTCGTCATGGACGGCGAGGCCAAGTCGTTGCGGCAAAACGAGGACGTGCGCGAGTTCTACCTCGGCATCGGCGGCGGCGACCGCAAGAGCTTCCGCAACGTGAAGTCCTACAAGCGGCGCAAGCGGTGGCTGGCATAGGCCCGGTCGCTCGCCCTCGATCCCGCGAGCCAGGCAGGAACAGGTTCGACAGGTGAGCAACGACCACTTCGACCAGCTCGAGACGCGCGATCCCGCCCAGCGCGAGCTGGCGCAATTCAACCTGTTGCCGGACCTGATCCGCCAGGCGATCGCCGCAGCGCCGGGATGGGCGGAGCACCTGAAGGGGGTTGAGCCTGGCGCGGTGACCTCGCGCGAGGGACTAGCTGGGCTGCCCATCCTGCGCAAATCCGCGTTGCACGCCCTGCAGGCGAAGCGTTCGCCCTTCGGCGGCTTCGCCACGGTGGCGACTACGGATGTAGCGCGCATATTCATGTCGCCGGGGCCGATCTTCGAACCTGAAGGCCGCGGCGAAGACTGGTGGCGTGCGGCGCGCGCGCTCTATGCGGCCGGCGTGCGCCAGGGCGACATCGTGCACAACACCTTCGCCTACCACCTCACCCCCGGCGGCTGGATACTCGATTCCGGCGCACGCGCGCTAGGCTGCGCCGTCATCGCCGCGGGCCCCGGCAACACCGAGCAGCAGCTCGAGGCGATCCAGGCCCTGAAGCCCTCGGTCTACGTCGGCGTGCCCGATTATCTCAAGATCCTGCTCGACAAGGCGAGAGAGACGGGCAAGGACGTCACATCGTTCAAGAAAGCGATGGTCGGCGGCGGTGCGCTGTTCCCCTCGCTGAGGGCCGAGTACAAGCAGCGCGGAATTGCCACGTTCCAGACCTATGCGACGGCCGACCTCGGCATCATCGCCTACGAGAGCACCGCGCTGGAGGGCATGATCGTCGACGAGGGCGTGATCGTCGAGATCGTGCGGCCCGGCACCGGCGATTCCGTCCCGCCGGGCGAGGTTGGCGAGGTGGTTGTCACCTCCTTCAACCGCGACTACCCGATGATCCGCTTCGCCACCGGCGACCTCTCTGCCGTGCTGCCGGGAGCGAGCCCGTGCGGGCGCACCAACATGCGCATCAGGGGCTGGCTCGGGCGCGCCGACCAGACCACCAAGGTCAAGGGCATGTTCGTGCATCCCGAGCAGGTTGCGGAGGTGGCCAAGCGCCATGCCGGCGTGGGCAGGGTGCGCCTGGTGGTCGCGCGCGCGGACGAGCAGGACGTCATGACGCTGCGCGCCGAGGCCAAGGACGACGCGGCGCTCAAGGCCAAGCTGGCGGAGACGCTGGCCGCCGTCACCAAGCTCAAGGGCGAGGTGGAGATCGTGGCGCCCGGCTCGCTGCCCAACGACGGCAAGGTGATCGCCGACGAGCGGACCTACAACTGACATTTGTCATCCCGGCTTGCGCGCTTCGTGGTCGGCCGGCGTGACAGGCTCTTCCTTTCGCCCGACTGCACCGCTACACCTTGCGCCAGCGACTTCTCCTCTGGAGCGCCGCCTTGACCGCAATGCTCATCTTCCTGGCCCTCGTGCTCGGCCTCGCCGTGCTGCCACAGATGTGGGTGCGCAGGGTGATCGCCAAGCATTCGGCAGATCGCGCGGATTTCCCCGGGACGGGAGGCGAGTTCGCCCGCCACCTGCTCGATGAGATGAAGCTCGGCCACGTCAAGGTCGAGGAGACCAATCTCGGCGACCACTACGATCCGGACGCCAAGGTCGTTCGCCTGCTGCCGCAGCACTTGAAGGGACGCTCGCTCACGGCACTCGTCATCGCCGCGCACGAGACCGGCCACGCCATGCAGGATGCCACCGGCTACACGCCGCTGCAGGCGCGTACGCGGCTGGCCAAGCGGGCGATCTGGATCGAGAAGGTCGGCGCCGTGGTGATGCTGGCGGCGCCGATCATGATGGTGCTCGCCAGGGCGCCGCACGTCATGCTCTTCGAGGTATGCGCCGGCGTGCTGATTCTCGGGCTGTCGCTGCTGATGCACGCCTATACGCTGCCCGTGGAATACGACGCGAGCTTCCGCCGGGCGTTGCCCCTGCTCAAGGCCGGCGGCTACATTCCAGACGCGGACATGCCGGCCGCCCGCCAGATCCTGCGGGCCGCGGCCTTCACATACGTGGCCGCGGCCGCCATGAGCCTGCTCAATGTGGCGCGCTGGTTCCGTGTGCTGCGGTTCTAATCCGCCGGCTGTGAAGCTATCGCGAGGCGCTGACGCGTCGGTTGAACCGCCGACGGACCTCGGCCTCTGCCTCTGCTAGTTCGGCGTGGCCCTGGCGGTCAGCGCTGCTTCCGCCGGGCTCTCGCGCACCGGCGCCGGCTGAACGCGGTCAGCGGCATAGCCCGCCGCCGCGGCCGGGCGGTCGCTGGTGTAGAAATCGCCCAGCACCAGCACGTCCATGCCGGTGCGCAGGTAGCAGTCGATCGCCTCCTCGGGCGATGCGACGATCGGCTCCGCACGATTGAAGCTGGTGTTGAGCAGGACGGGAACGCCCGTCAGGCGGCCGAACTCCTCGATCAGGCCGTAGTAGCGCGGGTTGGATGACCGTTCGACCGTCTGGATGCGCCCCGTGCCGTCGACGTGCACGGCCGCGGGAATGCGATCGCGGTTCTCCGCCCGCACCCGTGGCGCCAGCGTCATAAACGGATCGGGCTGATCGATCTCGAAGAACTCGTGCGCCCGCTCGATCAGGACCGCAGGAGCAAATGGGCGGAAGGGCTCACGCTTCTTGACCTTGGCGTTCAACATGTCGCGCATCTCGGGGCGGCGCGGATCGGCTAGGATCGAACGGTTGCCGAGCGCCCGCGGTCCCATCTCGAACCGGCCCTGGAACCAGCCGACGATCCTGCCGTCGGCCAGGTCCTTGGCGACGCGCGCGAGGAGCTGGGCCTCACCCATGCGATGATAGCGCAACCCGGCCCCCTCGAGGGCGCGCACGATCTCCTCTTCGCTGTAAGCCTTGCCGTACAGGGCGTGCTTCAACTCGAAGCCGCGCGCATGCCCGAGGTCCTGATGATAGTGCCACAGCGCACTGCCGAGCGGGGTTCCGGTGTCGGACGCACAGGGCGGCACCCACAGGCGCCGCACGTCGGTGTGCTCCAGGATCTTCGCGTTGGCGACGCAGTTGAGCGCGACGCCGCCCGACAGGCAGAGATCGCGAACCTGATGCTTCTTCAGCAGGTGGCGCACCAGGTGCAGGACGATCTCCTCGGTGACCGCCTGCAGCGCGAAGGCAACGTCGCGGTGCCGATCTAGGATCGGCTCGCCGCGGGCGCGCGGGGACCCGAACGCGTCGATGAACTTGCGCTTGAAAGGCCGCAGTTGGCCGAAGGCGTCGTAGCTGAAATAAGCCATGTTGACAGCGTAGCCGCCGTCAGCCGTTGGCCGGACGATGTCACGGAAGCGCTCGACATAGGTGTCCTCGCCATAGGCGGCGAGCGCCATCACCTTGCCTTCGTCGCCGAAGCTGGCAAAGCCCAGATACTCGGTTACGACCGTGTAGATCAGGCCAACCGAATTCATGATGCCCGTCAACCAGTGGCGCTCGAGGCGGTTGCCGCGCCCCAGGTAGGCGCTGCTCGAGCAATCGTCCCCATAGCCGTCCATGACCAACACCAGCGCCTCTTCGAACGGAGACACGAAGAATATGGCGGCGTGGGAATGATGGTGGGGAACATTGACGATTGGCGGGATTGCGGCCGTGCCGAAACGGCGGCGCAGATCGCGCTCGAGGAAGTGGTTGAGAAACACAATATCGTTCTTCTGCGACGGGTGCGAGCTGGGCAAGAGCAGACCGAGGCTCAGCGGGAAACGGCGCAGTATGATCGACGCGAAGGATCTGCGCAGAAGCCGCAGATCCCATGGCGTGGTAATGCAGTCGATGTCCGCCAGATCGACGCGCAATTCCTCCAAGCCGGCGGCCAAGCCCCGCTTAGGAAACTTCTTGGTCTTCTTGTCTCGGTTGAACCGCTCTTCCTCGAGGACCAGCTCCGGCACACCATCGTTGAGGAAGGCAACGCCGCTGTCGTGGGTCTTGGCTACGATCCCGAGTATTCGCAAGGCTCGAACACCGCTTAGCTTAGCTGATCTGAGATGCGACGGCACGCTAGCGGCGCCACCACAGGATCGCCACGCCAACCATTAAAGACCAGCGTCGGGTTGTTGTCGAGTTTGCAGGCGTTGCGGCGCGCACAAGGTTGTTGAGCCAAGCACCCTTGGATGATGCGCGTTGTCTAACGACCGATGCAGCGGATCGACACAGGTTCCAGGGATCAGGAGGCAGATTTTAGGGGACGTCCTCCCTGACCCTGACCCCTGAAACCTGACCGTCAATCGTGCTTACCGTGGCAATGCTTGTACTTCTTGCCCGACCCGCACGGGCATTTATCATTGCGCGCAACTTTGCCCCAGGTGGAGGGATCCTTTGGGTTCAGTGCTGCGGCAGCCCTCCTGGTCTGCAGCGGGGCACGCCGATCCGCGCCCCGCCCGGCGGGGGCCGGCCGCGTGCCGGCCGCCAGTGCCGCATCGGCCATCGCCAGTTCGTCCTCGCCGGTGAAGGGATCGACGTGATGGGCCTGCATCGGTGGCAGCTCCACCGGCTCGAACAGGTCTTCAGGAGCCCCTGCCATCGCCCGAAAATGCATCAAGTGCCCGGTGACTTGCTCGCGCAAATTGGCCAGCATGGTCTCGAACAGCTCGAAGCTCTCGCTCTTGTACTCATTGAGCGGGTCGCGCTGGCCGTAGCCGCGGAAGCCGATCACGCTGCGCAAGTGCTCCATGACAATGAGGTGCTCGCGCCACAAATGATCGAGCGTGTGCAGCAGCACCATCTTCTCGACCTGCCGCGTGGCCTCAGGCCCGATCTCGGCCTCCTTGCTCTTGGCCTTCTCATCGATTTGCTTCAGCAGCCGCTCGGCAATCTCCGCATCGGCGATACCCTCCTCGGCCGCCCAGGCGTCGACCGGCACGTCGATGTCGAAGATGCGCTCGATCTCGGCCTTGAGCGTCGTGGTGTCCCACTGCTCGGCGTAGGCGTTCTCGGGGATGCACCGCGCCACCAGCTCCTGCACGACCTGCCGGCGCATATCGGCGACGGTGTCGCTGACATCGTCGTGGCCCATGATGTCGATGCGCTGCTCGAAGATGACCTTGCGCTGGTCATTCATCACGTCGTCGTATTTGAGCGTGTACTTGCGCGCATCGAAGTTGCGCGCCTCGACCTTCTGCTGGGCCTTCTCGAGGGCCTTGTTGATCCAGGGGTGCGTGATCGCCTCGCCTTCCTGCAGGCCCAGCTTCTGCAGCATCCCGTCCATGCGATCGGAGCCGAAAATGCGCATCAGATCGTCTTCGAGCGACAGATAGAATTTCGAGCGCCCGGGGTCGCCCTGGCGGCCGGAGCGGCCACGCAGCTGGTTGTCGATGCGCCGGCTCTCATGCCGCTCCGTGCCGAGCACATAGAGCCCGCCGGCGTCGATCGCCTGCTTCTTCTTCGCCGCCACATCCGCCTGGATCTCCGCGCACTTGACCCTCACAAAATCGAGGGTCTCGACGATCGCGGCGCGCCTTGCGGCAAGGTCGGTGGGGCCCGGTTGGCGGCCCGCCTCCGCCTCCCGCCCGCGCCAGTCGCGCAGGCGATCACTCATGAAGCGAAAGAGGTTCTCATTGATTGCGCCAAAGCTCCACGTACGCTCCGCCTCCCGCAGCCATTCGCGCATTTCCTCGCGCAGGCCTGCGTCGAACCAGTCGGGGCCCGCCTCCTCGTCAT
>Ga0247727_10003095_pt1 | contig 37235 bp, 72 predicted proteins | sample WisWelCaveWW1625_FD_202498 | JGI IMG/M metagenome (GOLD analysis project Ga0247727, IMG submission 202498) | Biofilm microbial communities from Wishing Well Cave, Virginia, United States - WW16-25 | ecosystem: Environmental > Aquatic > Deep subsurface > Groundwater > Cave microbial mat | place...
GCGCTCCGCCCCGGGCTTCGCCCGGGGCTTCGCGCCCTGGGGCTTCTTGCCGACCTTCACCTCGAACGCGCTCATCGCATGGCCTCCTGAGAAAAGAGATTCGGCGTCCTATGCCTCACGCGGGCCAGGGCCGTCCGGTGCATCTTCGGATCGACCTCGATCGACACGACCTGCACGCCGACATCGGCCAGGGCGCAGGCGATGACGGCCGAGCCCCCGAAGGGGTCGGCCACGCGCTCGCCGGGAGCGAACCACTGGCGGGCGATGACGACGGCCCCCCTCGGATCCCGAGGACAGGGATGATCCGTGTCCTTGCTCACCCTGATGCCGCTCGAGGAGAAGTTCCCATAGCGGGAGATGAGCGTCATCTCCCCGGCCACGCTCTTCACCTTCGGACGGGCGAACCCTCCGCGGCCGTAGACGAGGACGTGATCGCCGCCGAGGATCCATCGGCCATAGGGAACGGGCGGGAACATTCGGACGATGACAGTCCCGGAGAACGTGAACCGGGGCGAGATCGACCGGATGCAGCCATCGAGGCGGTTGATCCCGATCCAGACGATGAGCCGGCCCCCGGGTTTGAGCGCCCGCCAGGCTTCGCGCGTCATGCGGGAGATCAGGCTCCGCCACTCCTTCTGGCCCTTGATCGCGGGGCCGGCGCCCCACGGAGGGTCGCAAAACACACCGTCAAGGGAGTTCTTCGGCTGTCTCTTGAGCCATTCGATCCCGCAGCCCTGGACGAGCTCGATCCCGTCGTCCTTCATGGCTCCACTTGCCCCGAGAGCACGAGCTCCGCGATCCGGAGTCGGTTCTCCTTAAAGAAGCGCCGACAGAGCGAAGATGCCTTGCGCTTCGATTTGACCTTCGCGAACGTCGCCACAGCCAGCCTCCGGAACTCCGAAAGGCCCTGCCGGAGGCAGGAGCGCACGGCCTCCACCGTAATGTCCATGACCGGCAGGTTCTCCACCTTCCCCTCCTCGAGGAGCCGGAGCAGCGACTCGGCGATCTCGACGTGGGCCACTAGATCACCCGGATCTCGGCGTGATCCCGCGCCTCGCCCGCGGCCCAGACCGCGTGCATGTACTCGATCGAATCGGTGCAGCCGTCGTCGGTGAAGGACATCCGTTCAGCGTGGACGAAAAGGAAGCGCGGCATCCGGTCTTGCCAGAAGGATCTCCGCCCCAGGCTCCCGAGGAAGTTGAGCCGGAGGAGCATGACAACCCGGCCGCCCCTCCGGACGTGGGAGAGCGCCTTCTCGACAAACTCCTTGGCTAAAGTGAAGGGAGGGTTCGTGATCACGAGATCGACCTCGCGATCCGGAGCCCACGCCAGATAGTCCTCATGCGTGAAGGCCAGCGAATCCTTGCGGATGTCGAGGGTCAGGATCTTGCCCACACAGGAGCGGATTCGCAGGGCCTCCGGATAGCTCATCATGCGCCGATCGTCCCCTCCCGCGGCCGGATCCAGGATCTGGCCCTCGAGAACCCTGGACGCCTCCGGATCGACCTTCTCCCATGCCCTGAGGAAGTCCAAGATCGCCGGGACCGGCGTGACGTAGTAGTCGCTGACCTTCCTCACCCCGCCGCGTTTCGTCGAGCTCATACACACTCTCCTTCGCTTCTTCATGGCCCACCCGGCGCAGCCGGGTGGGCCACCTTCCAGAGCACGAGAACCTAAGACCTCCTCCGCCCGAACTCATCTTTCAGGATCGAGTAGCAGAGCGCGCGGGCCTTCTTGACCGCGACCGCGTTCCCGATCTGGCGCACAACGTCCTCCTTCTTCCCGTGGAACGTGTAGCCCTCGGGGAAGGACATGGCCCGTGCCAGCTCTCCCGGGTTCAGCATCCGGAAGAGGATGTCGATCGCGTACTCTCCCGCGGCCAGCGGGAGCGCCAAGCCCATCCGCTCCTTCGTCGTCAGGGTGTCGACCGGCTTCGAGACGGGCTTCGCGCGGCCGGTCCCGTAATACTTCACGAGGAGCGGCGCGATCAGCGCGAAGCCGTTGTGCGTCGTTACCGTTGGCATCGGGCTCCCGAGCGAGTGGGCCCTGCGGCCGACGGAACCCTTCTTCGTGTCGTTCTTCCCGTGATTGACCTTGATCATGTATGGGTTTACGATTGCCATCCGGTCCTTGCAGGTCACCGTTGCGAGGGGCTTCCCCGTCGACCGGCCGTGGGGCAGGTTGGGGCCTCCCGGCGTGATGATGAAGGGCTCGACGAGTGCCGCCCGGTTGTTCGTCAGGATCGTCTTCAGGGGCTTGCCCGTGGACCTCGGCTTCCCGCTGCCCGTCGGCCCTCCCGTCGCGACGATGTAGGGCTGCGCTAGGTAGACATGCTGCCGGGTCGTCTGGGCCGGGAGCGGCTTGTCGATCGACCGGGCCTTCGACCTCCCCTTCATGTTCACGATGCAGGGCTGGACGAGGTAGCCCGCCCCCCTCGAGGTCGCCGTGGGGATGGGCTTGTCGATCGAGCGGGGGATGTTCCCCGTCGACTGGTAGTAGCCCTTCCGAGGCAGGATGAAGGCTTCGACGACGGCGCCGGCGCCGTGCCCGGTCGGGGTGGGGAGAGGCTTCTCAACCGAGTGGGACCTGGGCTTCTGGCCCTTCTTCTCTCCAAAGTTGGGGACGAGAAAGGGGATCGCCACGCCTACGGCCGGATCCGTCGTGAAGGTGGGGCAGGGCTTGTCGATGGACCGGACGTACTTCCCGTTCCCCTTTCGGAAGGCCGTTGTCACGATGAAGGGTTGGCATAGAGCAACATCCTTGGACTCTCCCGTGATTGTCCTCATCGGGCGATCGACGGAGTCGACGCAGTCGTTCTTGAACTGCCGGTGGGCGAGGACGAACGGCTCGCAGAGTGCGACGTGCCCACCTCCCGCCGTCAGCGCCGGAATGGGCTGGTGGATGGACCGGACCTTCGACGTCCCGCGGAGGATCGCCAGGAACGGCTCCGCGTAGGGCCCGGCGAACTTTCGGAGACCCTCCGCGATGCGCTCGATCGTCTTCGCGGCGAGCGGCTTCTTCCGGTTGAAGATGCTCTCGCCGGGGAGCGACCAGTCGATCACCTCGCGCGCGGGCTTCCAACCCTTGAGCCCGTTCTCCGTCGCAGCATGGGTCGCCTTGGGCCAGACGATCGTCCGGCGGTGCCGACGGGCGATGATGAAGAGCCGGCGCCGCGTGGTCGCGTCCCCGTAGTCGGCCGCGTTCAGGATCCTCTCCTCGACGTAGTAGCCGAGGGCGCGCAGCGCCTCGAGGAACGCCTGGTAGGTCTTTCCCTCGAGCGACTTGATCCGCTTGCCCTTGGAGTTGAGAGGTCCCCACTTCCGGAACTCCGGCACGTTCTCGATCAGGATGTTCTTCACGTAGAGGAGCTCCGCCCACCGGAGGATGTACCACGCGCTTGCCCGCTTCTGGTCCCGGATGGGACGCCCTCCGCGGGCAGTCGAGTGGTGCCGGCACTCGGGCGAGGCGACGAGGAGGTCCACCCGCTTCCCCGGCACGACCTCGAAGGGGTCGAGCTTCTCGACCGACGAGTTGATGTGCCTCGCCCACGGGTGGTTCGCCTTGTGCGAGGCGACGGCGATCTTCCAGTGGTTGATGGCCGTGAGCTGGACCTCGAGGCCCAGCTTCTCGCAGGCCTGGGCGAGCCCGGTGGACGTGCCGCCGGCGCCGCAAAAAAGATCCACGCAGATAACCTTGCGCTTCATGAAATCACCTCCACGGGTATCCCCCTCTTCCTGGCTTCCCGGAGACGAGAACCTTCACGGCTTCCCTTCCAGGTTGAACCCAAGCAACCCACCGAACGATGGTGGCTTCCCCTGCTGGAGCGCACGGTCGATGTCTTTGTGGCTCATCTCGTAGACCGTCATCCCGCCCGGGAGCAGGATGCAGGCGTAGAACTCCGTCACGGTCCCGCTTGTGGACTTCCCCATACACACTCCGCAGATCACGATCCAACCTCCTTGCTTACGGCAGGACAATCCCTCCCTCGCTCACCTGGTCCTGGGCGTCCTTCACGACCCTGGGGGTCTCTTCGACGTTCTTGAGCATCTCCTTCGAGTGGTTCGAGCCCTGCTTCGAGAGGTGATGGTGGAAGGTCAGGACGCACTCCTGATCGACAAGAAACGGGTGCCCGTTCGGGCAGACGCCGATCCCCTGCGCGAGGGAGTGCGTGTCCGGGACCGGGATCTTGAAGTTGCACGACGGGCAGGACACCCAGCCCTTCTTGTCGACCTTTGCCCGCGGGACCGCCTTCTTATCACTCATGGCCTATGACCGCCTTCCGATTTCTCTTCCAAATTGCATCTGCGACAACCTTGCCCCCAAATGTCTCCAGCTCCAGCCGTCCAAATGGTGTGCTCCCGGTGCCCGAACAACCAACACCACAGTCGCTTCGCGTACCTCATCTTTCGCGCTCCAGCGTCCCGACCTCGCGGGAGTAGTCCATGTACTTCTTCACCCTTTCCTTCTTCGCGGCCTTGTCCTCGTCTCGCGCCTTGAGCCCGAGCATCTCGGCAACCGCGATAATCTCGGCGTACTCCCGCTCAAGGATACGTTTCGCGGTTTCGTGCTGGTTCGGGTCAATGTCGTCCATGCCAAAGCGGATAGCCTTGCTCACCCTGTGCGCGGTTTCTGCGCACTCCTCGCCCAAGATGACCAGAAGGTGTTGCTCAGAATTCACGATTGGACCTCCGCGTGGCAGCCGCAGTAGCAGCCCGATGAACCGGCGCACTCTGGTCGATCCTTCCCGTGGCAGACTTCGCACTTCTGCTTGACAGTGTCTTCGGACTCGTCCAGCTTCCCGGCGCTCTTGAGGGCCTTCGCCACTTTTGCCACGACCTGCTCCTGCTCCTCCTCGTCTCGCGGCTGTGGCTTCGTCGAGAAGCGAAGGAGGGAATACAGGGCCTTGCGCAGTTCATCGACCTGTAGTTCTGCCGCTCTGAGCATCTCCAAAGCACCCGCTCTAATGTCCGCTGTTTCCGTGGGCTCTGGAGCCTCTAGCCATTCGGTCACAAGCTGGCGCAGTCGCTCGTCTGTCGTCATGCTCACTCTTTCTTTTCCGACACTTCCTGGCGTGGCCCGTGAAACCGCCCCAAAATCTTGGCCGCCACATCGGGAAAGCAGGCCGTGACCCTGGCGAGGGCCTGTATCAATTCGTCTCTACGGGCGGTCATTTCACGCAACTGGAGATTGGCGACTCGAAGCTCCTCCTCCACTTGGGTCAGGCCATGTTCGAGAGCCTGAGCATCAACGCCATCCAGCGGCATCCGCCTACGACAGGCGTTTCGGATCGTGGTTCTTTCTTCAGGCGTTGTCATGGTTGCCTTCTTTCGTAACTTTACTTGGGTGGTTCCTTCCACTTCTTGCAGTCAAACCCATCACGATCTAACGGGCAGTAGGAACAGCCCGTCTTATCGTGGCGGCCTCGGGGATGTCCGCAGTAGTCGCAACGGTCATGTTCGCTGCGCGCCGACTTAGCCTTGCCCTTCATTGACTATTCCAACGGCGTGTTAGGCCGTCGTCTCCTTCCGAATCTGATAGTAGAGCGGTCCCCATGTAGTCCACGAACTCGCTTCGCGGAACAGCTTGCAGGGGCAGTCCTTCTCCAGACAGCGAGAGAGGACGCCACCGCATACATCGGGACCGGCGTAGTCCAGGTAGTGCCGATCCGATCCGTGGCCGCAGCAACACATCGTCTACTCCTCCGCTGCAAACGGAATCGTGATATCCCACTCGACACAGAGCGTCGTGGGCTTCCCCGGTTCGGCCTTGATGAGCGAGCCCAGCCCAACCATGTACTTGAACTCCTCTACCGGGCTCCGATGGATGTCGTACTCTTCTGGCTCCCGCCCTTCCAGCTTTCGGAAATCTTCGAGCGTGACGAGGAACTTCCACTCGCATTGGTAGTTGTCGCTGGACGGGACGCCTCGAATAATCACACTACTCCTTCCGCTTCTCGACTCTGACTCCGATCTCTTTCTCCAGCCCGAGGATCTTGGCCGCCTTATCGGCAGCCTCCTTCGTCTCGTACCGACTAGCCCAGTAGCTATTCGACGTCCACCCGTCCCGACCCCAGAAGAGGGGTAGCACTTCGCGGGCCTTGGCGATGATGAACTTCACACTACCTCTTCTGTGCCAACCTACCGTTTGTGGATCGTTGCTCCCGGAGCCACTTTCAAGAAGCACTCCAAATGAAAGGCCGCGTCCACCGTTCCGCTAGGTCCGGTGCAATACGTCGTAATCCACGCGGGGTCCCAGGTAGGATCGTGGAATCCCGTGCCGCAGAGAATGAAGCCGCCTCTCCCGTCGCACTCGACTGAATGGTAGAGTGCGTGCTTCGGATAGGCTGGAGGCTTCCCGCCGCAGATCGCGCACCGCTTGACCGTTGACCGCTCGTGCTCGAAAGCCCTCTGAGCGTCCTCGGCGGTGGGCAGTTTCCCACAATGACCGCATGGCTTCAACTCAACTTTCGTTGACTGCCCCTCGCACTCAACCTTTACAATTTCCATCGCTTCCTCCTGGCACTCAATTCCTTCTGCGCCACGTTCACAGACTTAGTCTTTCGAGCACCGCTCACAAAACTCGCCTTCATCAGGATACAACTGACAGTCGCAACCCTTACAGCGGTGCGGCTTCTTTCCGTCCAAATTCTTCTCGTCGAAATCCTGGAGCACGAAATCAATCTGACTCCCGCAGGCATCGCAGTACATCGTCTGGATGACGGTTCCTTCGGGAGTCCGGACAGGATCCCCGACCTTATCCAGCCGCCCAACGGTCAAGCAGGAGCAGGTCATGGCTTCCTCCTGGTGCAATCCACAATCCCAGCACCTTGCTTGAGATGGGTTCTGAGATTCCCATTTGGCGTCAGCCGAATGTTCCGGCCACCGCACTTGGGGCAAGTGAATAGCTTCTGGTTCTTTCGCATAACTAGCCTTTCGTCGTCTTGGTCTGCGCGACCGCGCAGGAGATACAGGAGGCAACACCGATCTCTGGCGGCATCCCCCATTCACCGTCCGGTTCGCCTTCCGGCTTTCCGCTGTTCCAGACTTGGACCACGATCTCGCGTTGCCGCCCCTTCCCTTCGGGCCAAGCGCGGACGTAGCGGCCTTCGTACTCGTGGTCGAACAGATACCGCTTGCTCTTGGGTTTCACGCTGGCCGGCTTCATCGAGCTACCCTCTTGAATCTTCGTTCACTTCAATCGAAGCGTCCACATCCTCACTGAAGAACATGCAGTCGCAGACCCCGCCGGGTTCCGAGGCGAGACACGTCCCACAGTGTCCGCATCCGCACAGCTCATGGTCAGACCCATCTACCGTTGCCCCCGAATGGTCCCCTTTGCGGTGGCCGCAATCGCAGATCCCATCCAAGCCGTACTTCGTGTTGTTGCAAGGGTCGTTCATCTAGCACCCAGTCTAGGACTTTGACTTCTTGCGCTCCCTGTACTCCCTATGCCGCACGGCGTCACCGCAGGCCCGTGAGCAGAACTTCGCCCAAGGCTTCTCTGGGCGGAACCGCTTCTTGCACTTAGCGTTGGAACAGGTCATGTCAGTTTTTGACGGTACGGGAAGCGGCCAGCCTTCACCTCGGTCTCCATGAAGCGGTACATCTCCTGAGCGCGAGCCTCATCCCCAACGCCCTCGGTAGCCTGCCTCTCTGCGGTCTTGATGCGGTCGTAGACCGTCACGGCGTCACCGACGCTCATGCGGGTGGCCTTCTCGTACCGCGCCAGCTTGGCCCTTGCCGCCCTGGAACGAGCGCGGACCTGCTTTAGGCTTGTAGCCCGCAGGATCGGCCGAATCAGCATCAACTCAAAGGCGTCCATCTTCTTCTCCTTCATCATGCCCTATTATACGTCATGGCATGACGGAAGGCAAGTAAAATCTGCACAATGCCAGACTATCCAAACTATGACTCGTCCACCCTGAAAACCTCATGAACCTCCGGGCGGCATCGCTTCCAAATGACCTCGCCCACATCCTTTCCGTCCAGCAGACGGAAGAGAGCGCCTGCGACTTCGCTGTGTTTCGTGTATTCGAGAGCGTAGTCCTTCCGTGTATCTCTCTTCCCGATGGAGTGGAAGAGCGCGACGGCCTCGGCCTTTAACCCATCGAACTTCGCTTGGATCTTGTCGCGCTGCTTCGTGTACCAGCCCATGAACTCATCCGGCACATTTGATAAATCTGGCTGATTCCCGCTGGCGAGGATCTCCCAGATTCCTTTGATCGACAGGCCAGTGACGATCTTGTGAAGGTAGAGATACTGGCGATACTTCAGCTTGACCCGAAAGCCGTTGGAGAATCGGGCAACGAAGCCTTCCTCGTTCTTGATGGCGGGGTCCTCAAGGTTCAAGCTCTCAATGGGCTTGACTTCGTATTCGACGGGCGACAGGCCAACCCGGAACGCCTCATTACGAACCTCTCGATAGCTGAAGTCCTCCCCGGTTTCTGTTACGACCATCCCAAGAAGGATCATGTTCTCTTCGGCGTAATACACCACAATCCGATTCCAGGGCGCGACAAGCTCGAAGAGGTATGTGAACGATCTTTGGAGTTTGCTCTCGTGTCGGCCAAGCCACTTCGTAGCGTAGGTCGTCTGGACGTTCTCCCAACAGCCGCGAGTGACCGCCCGCCATGCCGCGCCGTCGAAGAAGACGATCAGGAGGGAGCCGTCGTACTTCTTGGATAGCTCGGGCGTTTCAGCGGGCAACTTGTCGTCGGGACGCTCTCCGAGGTTGAAGAACTTCGGCCATGGGCGGGCGATTACCCTTCCATCTTCGTGCAGAACGATCCCGCGTGCGGCCTTGGTGTACTCGTCCCATCCCTTCTCAAAGACGCATCGGTTCGAGTAGTTGTAGAGCGAAAGATCCCCGCTCTTGGTGACGGTGATCCAGCCGTCCTTAACCCGCTGATCCAACTCTGCCTTCATGCTCTATCCAGTTAGAATCTTGGCCTTTCCCGGCGGTCGGGTGGGTTTACTGTCTCTCGCGAAACAAGTCCCGCTGCCGGGTCAGGCACAGTTTCAAATCCAAAGATTCACGACTAGAACCAGATTAGCTCAACCTTAATTTGCTTGTCCTTCACCACGCAGATCGAATCGCCGCGGATCCTGGCCTCCTGGGCGGCCCTGAAGAGTGCGACGCTTCGCCGCAAGGTTTCCGCCAGGGTCCAGCCGGACTCCCTCGCCAGCTTCTCCAGGACGGAATACATCTCCGGGGTCAGGTCCAACGTGATCCGCGTCTTCCTCATCCGGGCCTTTTCTCCAGCTTTCTCGTCTCGTCATCCGGGTGGACCCCCTTGCAGAGGGTCTTCGACGGATCGACCCGGACGTAGATGCCTGACGTCGTCTTCTCCCCGCACAGGCAGCACGATCGCTCCCGGTCGTTGTTGAGGACGTGCGGCTCCTGATCCGGGGCAACCTTGCCCCAGCACTCGATGCAAACGGAATGGCTCCATCTATCCACGATCGGCCTCCTCCACGGTCCTTCCAAAGAGCCTGAGGAACTCCCGTTCCCACATGAACTTCGCCCCACGGGGCGCGGCCGGCTCGATCCTCCAAACGGCGGGATCCGGCTTCGCCGCGATGAGGTCAAGGCACGCGGGCGGCATGAGATCCCGCGCCTCGCACGCAAGGACGACCCCATCGGCCACCACGACCTCGGGCGGCTCCGGCCAGGGAAGCTTGAGCTTCCCGGTGATCGCCCGGAGCATCTTCTCCTCGACGACCCGGTAGGCGGGAAAGAACCCTTTGAGCGGCCGGATCACGTCCCCAAGATAGGCTTCCGCGGCGTCGTGGACAAGCCCCCAGGCCGCAAGCTCCCTTGAACCGTGCCTCCGCATGAGCCAATGGGCCACGCGGACCGAGTGCTCGGCGACCGTGTAGAGCGTCCGGCACTGGCCCCCGAACCGGCAGACGTTGGACAGGCCATGGGCCACGTCCGAGATGCGGATCTCCCCCGGCTTGGGATCGAGGGGGTGAAGCCGTACCCCGGAGTGGGTCACCATCCAGCCGTTGTCTTTTTCTTTCACAGTTTTTCTCCGTGTTCCTCCGCCATGAACTTGCCGCTCACGAGCGGACCTCTTTCTTCGGCCCTCAGCACTTCTGGCGCTTGACCCTCTTCGAGCCCACGTCCTGCGCGAAGAGGGCTCTGCACTTCAGGCACTGGAACCAGGTCCTGTGGCCTGCCTTGCCCAGGCGCCGGAGCGGCCTTCCGCAGCACGCCTTCCCGTCCATCACGCCCCCTTCTTGTCCAGTTCCCACATCGAACGGGAGCCGTCCCGTTGATAGGTACAGGTCCCGAACTTCAACCCCCCGGCCTCGTCGACGTGGACCTTGAACCCGCAGGCCGTCACGGTGAGCGCGAGCGAGAGCCTGCCCGCCAGGCCGCACTCCCGGGTCCACGCCTCGGCATCGTCGACGATCCGGGCCACGATGGCTTCAGCCATCAGCTTCTCCTTCACGCGCTGGCTCCTGCCGCGCCCCCCGGGCCTTGCCCGGGGGGCGAGGCCTCAAGCGGCCTCTTCTCCACGCTCACGTGATTCACCTTCGCCTCGACGGAGAACTGCCCCTTGCCGTCGAGGCCGAACGGGTACTCCGTCAGCTTTCCGTGCTTCTTCTCGTCCTCGAGGATGAACCGGCAGAGGAAGCATCCGTTCACCCTCGACGCGAGAAGGTCCCGCGTCTCCTGGGAGAGGCAGATTTCCTCACCCTTCTTCGGCTTCTCGAACTTCATCAGCGTCACCTCCACCTGGGGGATCGGAGTATAGGTTCCCACGTCGTCCCGTCCCACGGGAAGACAGCCGCAGGGGATCTCCTCCGGCTTCAGCGTCCCGTCACGGTTGGGGCTCATGCGTCTTTCTTCATCGCCCGGATCATCGGGAGAGCCGTCACCCTCCACCAACCCCGGAAGGTCATGGGCAGGAACCCGAGTTTCTTCTTCACGCGGATCTCGAAGTAGTCGATCCGCTCGTACTTCTTCCGCTTGAGGACCAGGTTGGGCTCGTACCAGAGGGAGTCCGAGAAGAGGACGGCTCTTCGGTTCCGCGTGAAGTAGTAGCACTCCCGTCGGCGGAACCCTCCGCAGACGACGAGCTTGCCATCCTTGCTGGCAAGGCACGTCATGCGACCGTTCCCTCCTTCTCCGCCTGGACGTGCCCGATCTTTGCCTCGACCGGGTAGTTGCCAGGGTAGTCGGTCAACTTCCCGTTCTTCCGGAAGTCCGACGCGATGTAGATGCACGAAGCGCACCCCGCCTCGGCCCTCTTCTCGACCAGGGCCTGGGTCTCGTCCGACAGCACGATTTCTTCCATACGAGCTCCTTTCTTCCGAACGTCCCGCACCAGGATCGCCATCTCGGCCGCCTCGACGGACTCCCCTGCCCGCGGGTAGAGGGTGTCGACATCGCTCCAATGGCCGAAGAGGAGGCACTTCCGGTAGACCCTCTCTTCCCACTGCCGGAGCTCCTCTTCGGGGCTGGCCCGTCTCCTCTTCACTCGACGTCCTCGACCTCGATGTTGACGTGGCCGTTCCGCTCGAGCTCGCGCCGGCGCCGGTCGGCATGGACGTGGCAGAGCAACTCCTCGATCGAGTCCTTCCGGTCGAGCGTGTCCGCGATCACGCGCTTCGTCACCGGCTTGTCGCACTCCCCGCACTCACACGCGAGATCCATCACGGTCCTCCCTTCTTCCGGCGGTTCATCACGAACATCCACGAGAGCTTCTTCCGGAGAGCCTCGATCTCCCTGGCCGACCACGCGAGGGCCTCAAGGACGTCGTTCGCGTCCCTGGAGACGAAGAGGGCCCCCTGGTCCGGCCCCAAGGGGCCGAACGAGCCTTCGATCTTCCCCGTCTCCGCGCGCTCGACCAGCCCGCGGATCGTCCGCGGCGTCCACTTCGACCTGGCCTTGGCCATCATCTACCTCCTCGTCAAGACGTCGAGATCGTCCAGGTATATCCGTCGCGCGATCCCCTCGAAGGCCATCGCGATCCTCCCCTTCCACCCCACGACCGCCCCCGCGACGGATGTCGGCAGTCTCTTGAAGAGCTGGACGAAGTCCTCATCGTGGGTCGCGACCACGAGGACCGAGACCTGTTTCTCGAGCACAATCCGGTAGGCGTCGAGGCCGATCGCCAGATCGATCCCCTTGTCGATCCACAGCCCCTCGGGGTGGTCGGAGTTGACCACGAACTTCGCCGGGTGGTCGAAGACCGTCCACCCCCCGCGCCGGAGGTGCTCGTAGAAAGGCTCCCGTCGCTTGAGCGACTCCTCGTCCCGGTGGGCCGTGTAATAAGTCCGGAAGAGGAACTTGGTCTCGAAGAGCCTCTCGAGGACCTCGGCCAGCCTTCCGTAGTCGAGGAGGAACCTCCCCTTGCCCTCGCCGGCCCGGGCGGACAGGGACCGGGATATGTTCGCGCCGTCCACGAAGATGCCGCCCACGCCCATACACACTCTCTTTCTGCTCTGGCCCCCACCCCTTTCAGGGGTGGGGGCCATGGCCCATCACCAGAAGCCCACAGTTGCCCCAGGAACGACGCAAACCCGTGGGGACGACCCAAACTACCACCCAGAGCAAAAGAACGCGCCCCCACCCAAGTCCAGCTACTCCGCCCCCTTCCACACGAGCGTCGTCCGCTTCTTGTCGTCCTGACCGAACACCACGAGCCCCTGCTGCCGCAGGCTGTCGATGATCTCATCAAGGTCCCGCGGCCGGATGTGGACGATCCGGAGGAGGTCCCCCCTCGCGATCTCATGAGCGCCCGAAAGGATCTTGCGGACCCGGAGCAGCGTCCGACCGTACGTCCCGTCCTGGGCCGAGGCCTCGTCCACGATCTGCCGGCATGACTGGACGGACTTCCAGACCATCTCGGCCGCGGCCTCGACGTCGTTGACCTCGATGGACGCCGTCCCGCGCTCCATGAGGACCGCATGGATGAGGGCCAGCTTCTTGAGGTAGAGCGGCCCGCGCGAGACGAGCGAGGGGTACTCCGGGTGGCCGTGGCCCTCCGCGTCCCTCTTCAAGTCCCGGTAGATCGAGGCGTAGAGCCTCGAGGCCGTGGGACGGAACGAGAACTCCGCCCCTCCCTGGACGTTGTTCCGGATGCGGTCGAGATCGGAGGCCAGGGCCGCCATCGCCTTCTCGTCCACGGGCGGCGGGAGCTCGTACATCCGGGTCTGCTCGTGGGCCTCGACGAGGAGGAAGCGCGCCATCATGCCCCCCGAAATGTCCGCCCCCTGGAGGTTCTTGAGGAGCCAAGGGGTCGTCGTCGAGGCGATGAATGAGAACACGAACTTGCCGGGGATCACGAACTCCTCGGTCCCGGACTCCTTGGTCTTGGAGAAAGTCACGGGCAGGCCGCGCTCGAGCTTCTCCGTCACGAGGGCCCCGAGCGAGGCCGCGTACTCCTTCCGGACGTGCATGAGGAAGGACGCGAACTCGTCGTACATGAGGACCCCGTGGCCCACGTCGGCCGCGCAGAGCCCGGGGATCTTCCTCCCAAGCGCCTCGATCGAGGGGTTGGACGAGAGGATCTCGTCCTTTGGGACGATCGTCTTGAGCATGTCCATCGCCGTCGAGATCGTCGAGCTCTTATGGAACCAGCCCGCCGGCGAGCAGAGGACCAGGTAGAGGTTCGTCCCGATGAACTTCGGGCTCCGTACGAAGACTCGGTTCGCGAGCGCGATCCCCGCGGAGAAGTACCCGATCGCCTGGATGAACTCGTCGGGCGTGTCGAAGTGCTTCACCATTTCTTTCTCGAAGTCGTAGATCCACATGCCGTTCTATCCCCTCTCGGTCAGGAAAATCTCCGCCATCTCTCCTTGCTCTATCGACCGACGAAGGGGGAGCTGAAGGCCCCCCCCTTCGCCCACGTCACTTACTTCTCTTCCCCTCCGCCAGGGCCAGAGAGACATCCTTCTTGGGCCAAAGCCCGTGAATCTCATCCTCGATCAACCCCCAGGCGTACCTCCAGATCCAGTGCCGAGGGCCTTCCCTCAGGGCGGTCCCGCGCAGATCCCTCGCCATCGCCTCCGGCGTCCTCCAAAGCACGAAGCCGTGCTGGAGCCAGGCCAAGTCCTTGCCCGAGAGGTGCCTCATGACTTCAGGATCCGACGGCACACCTGGAGCACCATCCTCTTCGAGACCCTCGAATTCGGCAGGGACGAACGTGCGTCAGGACGGGCAGACGCCTTGATGTAATAGGGGTGATTGACCTGGCCCTTCAAGCCATCAAAGTCCATGCGCTTGCCCGGCTTCCAGCCGATGGCGTAGGCAATGGGTCAGCCCCTCTTTCCATCGTCCGAGACCCACGAACGGAAGATGACGCCCCATGTGCGGATGCCGTGATCCACCTGCCGGACAGCCCGGCGCCCCCATGAGCGAAGGTCCGCCTCGAGACGATCGATGACCTTCATCTACTCCTCCCCTCCCTGCGGCTCCGCCGGGGGCTTCGCCCCCGCCGTCGCCGCGGACTTCGACGACGAGTTGGTCTTCTTGGACGTGGCGGGCTTCTTCTTGGCCTTGGGCGCTTCGCGGAGCATCCTCTTCGCCTTCTTCTCGAGTCCCGCCGCCACCTCGTCGCGGACCGGCTTCCAATCGATCTTGTGCTCGGCCGCGAAGTACGAGAGGGCGGTAGAGGAGGCGTGCGGGTCGAGGTCGTTCGCGCAGAGGACCCCGACCATGAACTTCGCCGCCTGGTCGGGCGTCGAGAAGCCCTTGATGAGCTTCTCGACGGGATTGAAATCAAAGCCACCGTACTTGGACTTCCGGGGCGGACACCCGATGGCCTTCGCGAAGCCGATCTTGGCCCCGTGCCAGAGACGCTCGAAGGAATGGGTGCAGAGGATCCGGAGGCCTTCGAGGTCGATGATCCCCTGCCTTTCCTGGACCTTCTGGAAGACGCGAAGGCGCGTCTCCTTTTCAATCCGCTGCCTGAGGTTGTCCTTCCGGGTCTTCTCGCGCTCGGCGGGCGTCTTGCCGTGGGGCCCCTGCGAGCCGTGGATCTTGCAGTGCTCACGGTCGGCGCAGATGTCGGCGTACTGGCCCGCGCGCTGGTGATCGAGAAAGACTCCCTTCGCGGCCTTCTCGCAGAAGTCCTTCTTCTTGATCTCGAGCCACCTGTCCTGCTTGAGGACGCCGTCGGGAGCCGCCTCGTTGTGGTAGCTCTCCCAAAGGCCATAGACCTTGTAACCCGCGGCCTGGAGGGACTTCTCGAGCTCGGCGATATGCGCCTGCATCTTCAGCTTGAAGCAGGCCCCGTCCATGCAGCGGTCAGACTGCTTGATGTCGTCGAAGAGGTCCTTCGAGCAGCCGGTGCGCTTCGGACACTTTTCGCAGGAGCCGGCCTTCGGGACGAGCTGGGTGTCGGTCTTGGAGAATGAGGTCTTCGAGAGGTCGCGCATGACCTCCTGCTCGATCCAGTCGCGGAGCGCGGAGATCGAGACCTCCTCGTCCTTAACGTACTCGAGGGCCGCCTTCTGGTCAGCCGGCTGGAGACGGGAAATCATCATCGCGTGGGGCTCCGCGATCTTGCCCGCAAGGAAGAGCTTCTTGCCCTTCTCCACGAGCTTGAGGAGTGAGAGGCGCTTGGTCACGTAGGCCGGCTTTTTCCCGACCTTCGCCGAGAGCCCCCCCACGTCCCCGTTCGAGAGATCAAGGATCTCCGCGAACCCGTCTGCCTCCTCGAGGGGGTGGATGTCCTTCCGCTGGAGGTTCTCGACAACGATGACCTCGAGGGCCGTGTCGTTCTCGACCTCCACCACGCGGCAGGGCAGGGCGTCGAGCCCGGCCTCGCGCGCCGCGCGAAAGCGCCTGGCGCCGGCCAGGATCTCGTACTTCTCGTCGTTCCCGACGGGCCGGACGATGAGGGGCGTCAGGATCCCGTACCGCTTGACGGACTCGACGAGGTCGGCCATCGCCGCCTCGTCCCACGACTGCCTGGGGTTCCGGCGCGACTCGATCAGGCGATCCAGTTTCACGTCCCGGAAGATCGACCCCTGGAAGGCCTGCTTCGGGTCGATCGCCGACTCTGCGGCTTTGGTCATACACACTCTCCTAAAAATATACCCGTCATCGGGTGAATTCGATCTCGGCCAGGAGATCCTGGTGCGTCTGCAAGAACTCACGGACCTTACCCTCGTGCTTGGGTCTCAACGAGGAAAAGATACTGCCGCACAAATAGCAGTTCATCATGGAGTGATCGTCGCTCGAGTGTTCGCCGGATGCCAGTTCCGCCAGGACGAACCTCTGCAAGAAAATCCTCTCGATCTCCTCCAATGACACCTGCGATCCGAGAGAAAAGGCCCGGCACTCCCGCGTCGTCCGGGACTCCACGAAGGCCTTCATCCGCTGCTCGAGGACTTCCAGGACCTTGACGGGCACCGTCACGCGCCCTCTTCCTTCCCGACCTTCTTCCCCGCGCGAAGGGCGTGGGCGAGGTCGTAGAACGTGCTCTTCTTGCACTCGAGGCACCACGCGAGACGGGCCCCGCAGCCCGGCTCGTAGCCCGAGTCCTTGGGATCGACCAGCGATCCATCGCACTCGAAGCAGCGGGCGTTGGAGTCCACGCTGAGGACGGGGAAGATCTGGAACGTCATTCCTCCTCCCTCTTGTCCGGAGACGAGAACATCTCGGGGACGTAGATCTCCAAGGACTTCATCGTCGTGAGATCAAACTCGAAGATCCGGACGTCGTCCTCCTCGGGGTCCGAATCGGAGGCGATCTTGTCGGCCTTCTTCTGGGCCGACTCGAACAGGTGGAAGGCAAACGGCGGCTGGACCGTCCCCTCAACCTGCGCGACGACAAGGTACAGCGTCTTGAGATCAGGCACGGACCTTCTCCTTACCAAAGTCCAGTATGATCATCCACAACCTCGTCCCAAGCGCAAAAATCTCCCCGGGGGACGGCCCGCTCCGGCGACAGGCCGGAGGTTGCATGCCTGCCCAGCACGAAAGGGGGTGAGCTTAAACCCACTCCGTCATCCTGAACAGTCGGGCCGCCCCCACGGAGAGCACCATGTAGTCCAAAGAGCGGGGCGGCTTACGGTCCATTCTCGACCGGGTACGTCCGCTTTCTCCCTGCGTCCACGGTGCGCCCGGGGGCCTTTGGCCCCCGGGCGCATGAATGGCCGCAGCGAGGATTAGATGGGCCTCCGGGCGACCGGGGCCTTCGACGCCGGCGCCTGGCTCGCGGGCTTGGCCGGCTCCGCCGGCTTCGCGTCGCGCGCGGCCTGGGCCTCCTGGTTCATCTGGCCCTCCGCGACCCGGGCGATGTCCGGGTGCATCTTGAAGGAGGTCGGCCGGAACCGCTCGAAGCCCTGGAACGTCTCGGGCTCCCCTTTGATCACGAGGATCTTCTGGACGAGATCCGCCGTGTCGAAGGTCTGGGCCCCCTTCGTGGTGGGGTCGACCAGGCCGCAGGCGTGAATGAACCCCGCGAGGCGGGGGGCGGCCTTGGGCGAGAGCGAGAGGCGGTCGATAACGACATCCCCCTTGAACTCCCCGGCGATGATCTCCATCGCCACCTCGATGTAGTTGTGCTCCCCCTTCTTGGGGGTTTTCTCCTCCGCCGAGCGGATCATGACCTCATACTCCCCCTTGGGGACGGTCTTCCACCGCTCGTTCGGATCGACGCTGAAACTGCCCATGATCGTTTCTCCTTCTAGGGACAAGGCGCGGCGGCCACAAGGCCGCCGCGCGCCAGGACCGATGTCTCGCAGTGCCATCGCGTGCGACGGGTGCGGGCTACTTCTTCGCGGCGACGAGCGCCTTTTCCTCCTTCCCCGCGCCCGACATCGCGCGGATCCCGTCTTCCAGCTTCTTCCAGACCTTCCCGCCGTCCTTCTCGGGGATGGTCTCGTCCGGTGCGAGCGCCCGGTAGCGGTCGCGCACCTGGTACACGCTGGGTCCGTCGGTCGTGAAGACGTAGGAACTCTGCCCCTTGGCCGTCACCTTCCGGCAGAGCCCGACCGTGTCGAACATCGACGGCACGATCGCCGCGGCCTGGCCCGAGAGGGCCGGCTCGAAGATGGCGTCTCCGCCCTCCTGCTTCGTGGGCTTCGTGAGGCTCGTGACGACCGTGTGGCATTGGCAGTCGCGGAGGCGCCGGCAGAGCCGCTTGATGCGCCCGAGCATGTCGAACCAGTCCCCGAACTCAACCTTGCCCGTGGTCGACTTCATCGCGTAGTCGTCCTCCATCCGGCCCGCGATCTCGGTCAGGGAGTCGAGGACGACGGCCTCGTACTTCCCGCTCTCGGCCTCACTCACGGCCTCGGCCAGGCGGCCGAAGAAGTCCACCGACTCCGGCTCGCGGATGAGGCGCACCTCGATGTTCTCCTTCCGGACCGTCGGCCAGGCCGAGAAGAGCCCGCCCTCGACGTCGATGTAGAGGGTGCGCCACAGATGCGTCACCCCCGCCGCGAGGAAGGTCTTGCCCGTCCCCGTCGGGCCCTTCACGAAGGTCTTCACGTAGGCCCACTGCCGCAAATACTCATCCCACTTAATAAAGCACCTCTTTCCGTAAGAGCCCTCTATCCAGTCCTCGGGCGACACCGCCCGAGGCGATTCCCTAGATCGGCCTCACCGCGGGTGGCGCCGGTGCCTGACCTTTCCGCTCGTAGAACTGATCGACGGTGAGAGGATCGCTGTCGTCGATGCAGATCGGCTTGAAGGCGCACATGAAGAGGCAGTGATCGCCGACATTTCTCCACACGAGCTCCGGATTCCTCTCGACCAGCTTCATGATCCGATCCATCGACCGGACCTGCTGGAGCGCCGCCTGGAGTTCGCCCTTCCCGCGCGAGTACGTGCGCCGGAGAAAATACTTGGACTCGTACTCCCCGGGCGTCCACTGGAAGGCCCCCATCTCGTCCTGGATGGCCTTGGCCACGCGGGCGGCGAAGTCCTGGGAGGACTCGCTTTTACCACGCCGGTTCATCGGCTTCAAGGCCACGTTGTAGAGCGTCGGGAGGTGCCCGTACTCTTCCAGGAGCGCGAGCGTGTAGAGGGACACCTGAAGGTCGAGCGGCATCAGGTCGTCCTCGTGCTTCGACTTGTACTTGTGCTCGACGATGAACCGGACGCCCGACTGCTTGTCCTTCCAGATCCCGTCCACGAACCCCCGGAGCTTGACCCCGCGCTTCAGGGGCACGAGGAACTCCTTCTCCGTCGCCAGGACCTCGTAGCGCGCGAGATCGCCCGGCAAGATACTGGAGGCGTAAGCCTCCAGCATCCCGTGCAGGTTCGAGAACTTCTGCTCGAGGCGCTCAATCGCCTCGGGCTTGGCCCCGCCGGCCTTCGCCTCCGAAAGATAGTTGTCGCGGGTATGGTTGAAGATTTCCCATCCCGCGTCGGCCTTCCCCTGGGCGTACATCTTGCCGAGGCAAAGATGGAAGACATCGCCCTCGGCCAAGGCCGCGGCCTTGATCTTGGGCTCGTACTTCTTCCCGAGCTGGTGCTTCCTCGGGCACATCCCGAAGACGCTGAACTGGGAATAACTCCGGATCGTCGGCATACACACTCCTCTCCAAATTTAACCGGAGCCGGGCCCTGAACCCGGCCCTCACAAACGCGGCCGCCCACATCGAAGTGGCCGGTCTGCGTAACTGTCACTGGGACGTCCTTCTTCCGTACCGATCGAACCTCACGGGCTCGTCGTCGTCCCGGAGGAACCCGATCTCGGCCAGCTTCGCCCGGTTCTCCTCGATCCACTCCTCGACCTCGAGCTTGTACCTCGTCCGGACGTCATCGGCGATGGTCCCGAGCCCACGGGCCTCGTTCGGCTTCTGCCAAAGGGCGATCGCGACCTGCAGGACGACGTGGTCCTTGATCCAGCCCGTCTCCGCGTTCTCCGGACGCATGAAGGTCGACCGGAGGGGCTTCGTCCCCTCCTCGCCGACGAGCTTCCGGATGAGCCCGTTGAGCGACATCCCGATCTCGCGCACGAGGTCCTCGAAGCGCCCGTTGAAGCTGACGGTGAAACTGCTCATCCCAAAGTCTCCCCAATGTCCGTGTCGGAACAGGTCACGGCTGGCCTCCGTATCTCAGCCCCGACAGCTCGAGCTCCGCCACGAGGAGCCGGTGCTGCTGGAAGAGGATCTGGATCCTCTCCCGGGCCGCCCGTTCCTGCCCCTCCGTCCTTACGGCCTTCGCCCCAGAGTGGGGCGACTTCAAGGGCCCGAAGATGTCGTGGAGGACCAGATCCTCGAAGGAATCGGTGAACCCGTTCACGACCGCGTGGTTCCAGTTGATCGCTCCATGTCCCATGCCAAACTCCCTCTGGCAGTCCTCGACAAGCCGTACGATTTTCGCGGCCAGATCGTACCTCACGTCCAGTTCCTCTTTCGTCACGCTACTCATCCTTCCAGCTTGAGATCCGAGCGCAGCGTGACCTCATCCATGTCATCTCGCACCACGCGCCCGTTGTCGTCGGGGTCGAGGTTCGGCTGATAGAGGATGCGTGCAGGCGTGGCGTAGAGATAGCGCACCCGGATCAGGACGCGCTTCCGCACCGCATCGTGGCCCATCGCCTCATTGATCTGGGCGACGTACTTCTCTGGGACGGTCACGTTGCCCACGGTGACAGTCCGGCCATCCTCGAGCGCCGCGATCTGGACCGAGCTCTTGTCGTTCCACGCGATCACGAGGAACGTCCCCTCACTGTAGAACTTGCACTTCACCGCGATGGCCTTGAACAGGGTCTCGATCCGTCCCGGCTGGTAGGCCGCGCCGAGCTTCTTGAAAACGATGCCCTCCTTGCGGCCCTTCCGGAACCTCTCCACCAGCGCCGCCTTGTCCTTCCGTCCCGTCACCAGCGGGACGACCCCGAGGGCCGTCCCGACGTAGGGAGCGCAGGCCAGCATGAGACGCTCGTGGCGGAGGGAGGCGCCGTCTTTCGTCAGATCCGCCACCGTTCCGTCCTCGTTTCCCTCCTCGAGGAGGTCGAAGGCGTGATACTTCTCCCCGACCAGCTCCCCGTCGAGGACCAGATGCTTCGAGACGCCGAACGTCCGCGCCACGGCCTCCGGGATCGGGCACTCAAGACCGCGACGGTTGGATCCGATGACCTGACCGCCGCCGACCTTGAGCAGGATTCTCTTCCCATTCATCTTCTCCTGCGCCCCCCAGTTGTCGGTGTCGATGAATCGCTCCGGCCCTTCATCGGTCGCGTCGGTGAGCAGCATGGGCCGGAGGCCCGAGTCGACAACGTCCAGGACCTGCTTGAAGGCCGGCGCATCCTGGCCCTGGCGATAGCCTTTTGCATACTTCTCACTCAGGACCTTATTGAAGACCTTCCTTGCCTCGGCTATCGAGACAGGGACTGGAGTCTTCGCCCCAGCCTGTACCGTCCCTCCACGCCGGCCCCATTGGGCCTGCACCATCCAGCGGTCGATCTTCGTGGAGGACTGATCCTCCTCGACCCACATCGTGTACTGCTTGTCCGAGCCTCCCTCCGTGCAGTAGAGCGTGACCTTGTTCACGACCTTCCTCTCCTGGTCCGACAGGACCTTTTCGCCCTGGCACAGCTTGCACCACGGCTGGGAACCTTCCAGATTCGGCCTGCACTTCTCGCAATAGGCCTTGCGGCACTTCACGCAGATCAACTTCGTGCCGCCGAACGGCTTGTCGCAGAATCGGCAGATCTCCCGTGCTTTCGTTGCCTTCATGTTGAAAGCTCCTTCTCCGCCATCTTGAAAACGCACATCTCACAGGCATACACCTTGCTCGACCCCTTTCCCACCACCTTCGAGCAAAGGGGACATAGGATCCCGCAGTTTCCGATCGCGCATCGGACCGTCGGCTCCATCGGATGTTTTCGGCAGAGCCACTGGAAGCACGAGTGGCAGTAGGCCCATTCTGCCTGCAAGTTGTAGTCCCGGATCGCGTGCCGGCACCGCGGGCACTTCACGTTACCTTCCCGCATTTTTCTTCTCCCCGGCCCTCATCCGGTTCCACTGCTCCGAGAGCGGCACCTGCTCGCGCAGCTCGCCCGTTCCCGGGAGCGCAAGGCCCCGGCGCTTGAGCCATACCAGGATCCTCATGTTGTGCTCCACGATCTCCCCGTAATCGGCCTCGGCGGCACGGAGCCGTCGCTCCGCATCGCGGAGGTGGCCGGCGAGCAAGCTGCACCTGCCGCAGGCCGCCCGGGGAAGGTCACAAAAGAGAGTCCACCCCCTCGGCCATCTCCTCGAGCTTGTCGGCCTTCTCCCGGTGGAGCCGGGCCTGCTCCCGGAGCTGGAAGGCCAGGGACGCCGATGTCGAGCTGTCCTTCGAGACCTCGGGACTCCGCACCCGCTTCGCGGGTGCTCCGCCCTTGTGCTTCATTGTCATGTGCTTCGAGAGCCCGCGCGCGGTCGGGCACGAGTAGTCGCACTTGTTGCAACTGGGCATCTTCACCCTCCTTTTTCTCTTCCTTCTTCTGGCCATCGCCAGGTCATTCTTCAGGTCCACGATCTCGGGCGCGACAGGAGGCTTCCACAAGGGTGGCGAGCCGTCGCAGTTCTGGTTGTGCTCCCGGTACTCGCTTGGCTTGAGGAAGTGCCTCCCGCACCCCATCGAACACGCCTTCGACATCATCTCTCCCGTCTTCGGATCCGCGACCGGAGGCTTGATCTCCCGGTGGCGTTCGATGTGGGCCGAGAGCGCCTTCTGATTGGCCACCCGGTCCTTGCACTCCGGGCAGAGGAGCGGGATGTCCCGCATGGGAACATCCCGTAGACCTTCATCGTCGGTGGCGTTCATCGGGCCCGCCTAGACCTTCGCAAGCTCCGCGGCCATCTCCCTGAGCTGGTTGGCCTTCAGCCGGAGTTCAATCCCCACGTTCACGAGGTCGTCGGCCTTCTTCCTGAACTCGGCCTCGACCGCCTGGAGGCGGAGGACGACGGCCATCCCCTCTGTCCGGACTCTGTCACTTGCCGGCGCCGTCTTCGTCGTCGTCCGGCGCTTGGCCCTCCGCGCGGGCTTCGCCCGCGCCACGGCCTTGCCCTCGCACGATCCGACGTGGCCCGGCATCCCGCGATGGCTCTTGAACTTCCGTCCGCACTTCGGACACATCAGGGCCTTGGACATACACGCTCCCTTTCTGCGGCTGTGCCGCTAAACATTCACCTTCGATCCGCCGTGGCAGAACTCGAGCTCCGCGAAAAGCTCGCGGTTCTCTTCCATGAACCGATCCGCCATCGCCTTGAAGGCGGCTTCCTCCTGTTCCATCCACTTTCGGCTCGAGTAAACCCATGCGCGGAGCGTGGAGATGATCCAACTCTTCCACCCGATTCCGTCACGACTGTTACTGCGGAACCTCTCCGCAAGAAACGTCACGGAGCAGTTCGTAGGCTTGAACTTCCTCCGAAGGACCTCCTCGTAGAACAAGATGGCGAATTTCGCCGCGAGGTTGAACGAAGGATCGACCGGCTTCGTCTTTTTCATTCGTCACCTCCAGAGAGAACCGCCGACGCAAGGATCTCCCGGTTGTCCGAAAGGAACGATCGGGTGTACTTCACGATCAGGCCATCGGGCTTGTCGATCTTCTCCACGTCCACCTCGTTCAGGTACGCCGTCAGGTAGAGCCCGAGCTCCTGCTCGCGCGAGAGCGGGCGCAGGATCGCCAGCCTCACGAGCTGGTGCGCCTCCTTCGACTGCCAGGAGCTGAGAAAATCCAGGCTGATCCGAACCGACCAGGAGGCTCTCCACTGGTTCGAGGCCTGCTTCTGGAAGAGCGCCCGCAGGTTCGCCATCAGCGACTCCATTCGGATCTCGAGACGGGCAACCTCCGGGTTACGCCCGCTTTGTCCGATCTTTCGCGCGCTCACGGATCTCACGGTCGACTCCCTTGAACACTTTTCTTACCACCCTCAAGATAGTCCTTTTTCTCAGCGTGATGGCTAACATTTCCAGGGCGACTCCGACCTCGCCTGCCGCCAGTTCCATCACGTTCCCGGCCAGCACCTGCTCGGCCAGGATGAGCCGGTGGCGGCGGGCGAACACGAGGCCCTTCTTCTCGCACCCGGCCCGCTCCACGGGACGGTTCTTCGAGGGGCCGTAGAGCAAGACGAAGAGCTTCCAGCCGACGAGCTTCCCGAGCTTCTCGACGTCGCCGCCGGATCCGCGGAGGGCCTGCTCCGCCCAGCGCAGGAAGGACCAGCCGCTCGTGACCCGGACCTTCCCGATTCCGTGCGCCTCCTGCGCGAGGAGCACGGTGAAGTCCTCCGCGAAACGCTCGGGCCCGCTACGCCGGCGGCGGATCTGCACCTGCATCTCCTCCCTCCGGCTCCGGCCCCGAGGGGCCTCCGCTCGCAGGCGCGGGGATCGCGGGCGCCGCGAACACGTCCGTCCAGGCAATTCCGAGGGCTTTCGAGATCGCCAGGATCGTCGCCTCGCGGGCCTGCCGGACCCCGCCCTCGATCTCGATGAGCGTCCGGACGGAGACGCCGGCCTGTTTCGCCAGCTCCTCCGTCGTCAGGCTCTTCGAGAGGCGGATGTCTCTGAGCTTCGGCCCGTCAACTGAGACCTTCATCGTGTCCTCCTGCGATCCACCACGGGATCGCTCTGCTCCGGCCACCGGCCGGAGGCCGGTGGCCGTCGCAGAACTATCGCGTGAACTCCATCTCCGCGAGCACGTCCCGGAACGTGTCCTTGAACTCCTGGATGTAGACCCTCGCCTGCTCCTCGAGGGTGGGCCAGTATTTCATCTTCGAGCGAAAGAGCCGCCGGTAGCCCTCGATCATCACCGCCTCGAGGTGAGCCGTGTCTATGATCGTCTCACCGATAATCTTGTGTTTAAGATCGTGTCGGTAGTGGAACCACCGTCTCACCTCGAGCATCAACTCGTAGCCGGGGTCGTACTCGACCTTGGTGCGCGGGGGGAGCGTCCTCGCGAACCTCCCCACGGCACCGACCCCAAACGTGCCTTGTCCGTTCATCGAAGCACCCTCGTCAAAGACCTTCGCCATGCCGTCCGTGTGGGCGCACGGTTCACCTCGTCGCGCTCCTCGGCTTCCCGCGCCTTACCGCGCTTCTGCTGGCCTGCACGGACGACACTCCTAACCCCCGCCCTCGCTTGAGAGAGGGAGGAAACAATCAGACCTTCTCGCGGGCCAGGATCCTCCTTCCGAGGGCCACGCGCGCGGCCACGAGGCCGCTCTCGATGGCGATCTCCACGCCCTTCTCGCCCTCGCGGAAGTCGTCGGAGAGGGCGAGCGACGCGATCACGAACGACAGGTCCTTCAGCCTCGCCCGCGCGTCGCGGGTCTTGTCCACGATGAGGCCGTCGGCGTCGGTGGCGTCGAGATCGTCGAACCGCTTCTCGAGGTCCTTGAGCGATCCCTTGAGCGAGTCCTTGATGTCCTCGACCGTCTCGGTGATCGCGTTCTCGATCGCCCGCCAGAGCTCCGCCTCGTTCTCCCACGTCACCTTCTCGGAGACGTAGACGTTGATCCCCGCCCGACCGTCGAACTTGGCCTTGAGGTCCTTGGCCTTGTCGTCGAAGGCCATGGGGTAGACCCAGTTCGAGCCGTCGAGGTGGGCCGCGAACCCGTGGAGCGCGGCCGGGATCTGGTAGGCCGCCTGCTTGAGGAGCCGGGCAGTCTCCTCGTCGACCAGCCGCCGGCGCTTGCCGGCATACCACTCGCCGTCGACCTTGACCACGGAGGGAACGTAGGTGTTGAGCTGCCCGACATTCGGGTGCTTCGCCATCAGACGCCTTCCTTTCCGCCGGGTTCACCGGCCAAGAGATTCACGATCACAAGCACGCGGGGAGGAACCATGCCGCCTCCTTTCTATCTCAAAAGCGCCCGGCTCTCGGGCGACAGCATCTCGAGGTACTCTTCTTCCGAGCACGGCCAGCAGAGGAGCCTGGGCTCGGGGTGCCGCAAGCTCTGGCTCTGGGTATTGGAGGGCCCGCTGCAGACCGCGCACCGCGGCCGCTCCATCGGCTCCTGTTTGAGCCCGCTTCCTTTGGGAGCGGGCCCGAACCCGAACTCCCGCTGCGCGAGGGCAAGGGCCCGGGCGTAGTCCTTCGGCCTCTTCATGGTCCAAAGAATCTTTCCTGCTTCGTCATGTTGAAAGGATCTCCTCCGCCACGCAGAAGCGGCAGTGGCGCACGTCCTCCGTCTCCTTCTCACGCTCCCTCGACCGATATCCCTGTCTCCGGATCGCCACCACAACCGAGCATCCGACGCAAGCCGGGCCTCCACACCTCTGGCAGAGGACATACTTCGAGGTCGCCCTGCGCTTCAGGTTCTCGCCACAGGCACGGCATCGGACGTGTCTCACGCGGACACCTCCAGCTCGACGCCTGCCAGCATCTCCTCCGCGACGAGCTGCCGGATCTCGTCTCCCCACTTGGCGGCCGCGGTGAGGGCGTTCTCCCGGCACCACTGGCGGAAGTGGGGAAGCCCCGAGACGTGGTTGATCGCGCCTTCGATGTTCGACCACTCGGCCTTGCAGAGGGAGCATCGGTCCGCCGGGTCCTCGAGGCTCGCCCGCTTCGGGAAGAGCTTCACCTTGAACCACCAGAGCCGTCGGCCATCGCGGCAGAGAAGGCTGTCGTGAAGGTCCCGCCATCTTTTCTCGAAGAGCCTCACTTTTTCTCCTGATCCGAGAGGACCTTCTCCGCCTGGCAGACCTTGCAGGTCCGCGCGTGGTCGATGAACTCGGTCAGCTTGCGGAGGGCCTCTTCGTTCTGCTGGAGGATCGTCTTGACCAGCTCGCGGTTCGACGCGAGATTGTGGGCGATGATGTCCGCGATGATCTTCAGGTCGTCGTTCACGGCTTCACCTTCGCCCCGGGGAGCGGCTTGTGGGCGTCCTCGCACGGCACACCCGACAGCTCGAGCTCTGCGCGGCAGTAGCGGCACATCGCGACGGGCTTGAACTCCCGGACGACGTAGGCCATGCAGCAGGCCAGGCCGTGCCGGTGGCACCGCTCGCAGGGCCAGCCCTGCCGGGACTTCATCGGATCGTAGGGCTCGCTTGCCCCACAGACCGAGCAGCGGATCATGCGCTGCTCGAAGGGTGACTTTGGATCGAGGGCCATCAGGTCCTCGAATGTCAGGACGGCGATCGCAGCCTTGAGATCGTGGTCCGCGTAATTTCGGTCGACCGTCTCCAGCTTCTCTTCTTCGCCGGAGAGGACGATCTCCGCGCGGCACTGCCGACAGAGCGGGGCTTTTCCCCCGTTTTCCGGCGGCACCGTGCCCGCGTTGCACTTCAGGCAGTTCATCTTTCTTTCTCCGGACCTAAGGGTCCTCAGGTCTAACGGCCCTTCGAGTTCCACTCCTCGTCCGGGACGAGGACCCGCTGGCCGAAGGGGACCTTCACGTCCTTCGAGGACTCGGGCGCGAGCCAGATCACCTGGCAGGGCGGCTTCTTGTCCGGGAACGTCCCGTAAAGATCGGTCGCGATCACGAGGGCATCGGGCTTGCGCCGGCCCGCCTTGATGTGCTCGAAGAGGGGGCGGAAGTCGGTCCCCCCGCGGCCCTTGAACTTGACCCTCTTCATGATCTCCGTGTCCCGGACGCCGGGCTCGAACAACTGGACGGCGGCATCGAAGACGCCGCAGTCGAGCTTGACCTTGAGCGTCCGGGCGATGTCCACGGCCGCTCCCAGACCGAGGCCGAAGAACGTGGGCGAGATCGATCCCGACGAGTCGCCCCACCACTCGACCGACGTCGTGTAGCCGTGGGGCGTGGGCAGGATGATGCCTTGCGAGGCGTAGCGGCGGTTCGGTCGGCGCCAGGACCAGTCCGTCTTGGCGGCGAGCGAGAAGGCCGCCCGGATGATCTGTCTCCAGTTGACCTTCGGGTGGACGATCTTCTCGACCAGTTCCTCGAGGTGGCCGGGCATCTTGCCCCGCATCCGGGCGAACGTGGCCGCCTCCACCACGGCCCGCTTCCAGTTGACGGGAGGCGGGGGCGGCGGAGGGGCGTTCGGATCCACCGCCGACCCGGGACCGGGTTGAGGAGACGCGCCGGGACCGGGCTTGTCCGGCTTCTTCATCTCGCTCCGGACGATGACGCAGCCGCACCTTCCCCCTCCCGGGGGCTTGGGCGGGATGAGGTCGTAACAGGCCTCGGCCGTCTTCCCGCCGTATTTCACGGGGTCGCAGAGCCACTCGAACACGCCGGGGACCGAGATCGGCTTGAACCCCGACTTCAGGATGATCGGGTTGATGGCGTGGTCGCAGGCCTCCTTCCACCGCTCGGGCTCGCGCGTCCCCTGGCGGTCGAAGTGCTCGGAAGCGCAGTGCATAACCTCGTGGACGGCCTCGGTCAGCGTCTGGTCATCCTCGAGGAGGGCGTTGAAGCGCGGGTTGAACCAGAGCGTCTGCCCGTCCGTCGCGGCCGTCGGCATCGTGTCCGTCGCGACGAACTTGAGCTTCGCGGCGAGGTAACCGAAGAATGGGTGCTTGATGAGGAGGAGCGTCCGCGCGCGCTTCATCCTCTGCATTTCCTTGTCGATCTCCGCCTGCGTCAAAGGGACGGGCGGCGCTTGCACGGCCATAACGGTCTCCTTAACCTGGGTCATCGCCTACAGGGCGCCACCGGCCGGAGGCCGGTGGCGCCGAATGGACGGTGAGATCACACCACGAACGCCGACAGGCGGCTCACCGCCTTCGGCCAGCTCGGGGCCTGCATCATCCGGTCGCGGTGCGTGACCGACACGCGGCAGCAGTCCTTCTGCATCACCGCGGCCGCCTCGGGGTTGTGGTCGGCCGAGTAGACGGCGTACTGGAGGATCCGCTCCGCGAGCTTCCCCTCGGGCTTGCGGGCGAAGCGATCGGTCAGGACCGAGTTGACAAAGAACTGGGCGGACAGCTCCTGGGCCGCGACATTCTCGCCAGCGATCACGCGGTCGATGAGCGGCATGAGCGACCCCGCCGTCCCGACCCATCCCATGAACTCGGCGGCGACACCGTCCCCGATCGTCCCGTTCACGAGGACCTCCTGGTCGTCGGCATGGAACGTGTAGAGGATCTCGCTCGTCCTCTCCCACGTCCGGGGCAGGGCCTCGCCCGACATCGCGTTCACGTCGGGCTTGTAGCAGTAGGATGGCTTCGAGTTGAGGAACCCGAGGACGAACGGGTGGATGCCCTTCCGGAGAGCCCAGTCCTTCCAGGCGTCCCAATTGAAGGCGAACTCCACGAACGAAAGGCGGGTACGCTGCGGGCGCACCAGGTCCTCAACGTCAGCGCCGTCGGCCACGCGGTTCCCCGCGAGGATCACGACCGAGCCCTTCGGGAGCGGGGTGCCCCCGACCGCGTGCTTCAAGGTGAACTCCAGGCTCGCCTTCTGGAGCGGCCGCTCGCACTGGTTGTACTCGTCAAGCAGGTAGCAGATCGGACACTTCGAGTCGAGCCGGAAGTCCGGATTGCCGTGGAGCTTGACCTTCGACTCCTTGATGTCGTAGACGTAGAGCCCCTTGATGTCCTCCGGAGCCATCTGCGCGAGGTGCTGGGTGACGACCGGGACGAAATGATCCCCGCACTCGGGGCACTTCGTCTCGTCGAAGGCGTGTTCCACGGTGTCGGTCTTGCCGATCCCCGTATCGCCCTGCACCATCACCGAACCCCGGAAGGCCGAAGCCTTCCCCGCGTGACGCGCCAAGAGCGTCGTGCGGAGAATCCGCGCCAACTGCGGACTCGTGACCGTCAGCATAGTCTATTCTCCTTCTTCAAAATTCTTCGGGATGATGGTCTCGGGCTTGTCGGTCGGCCCCAGGCAGAGGATCGCGTGGCCCGCGTTCTCAGCCACGCCCTCAAGGGCCTTGGCCACGCGCACGGCGTCAGACCGCCAGGCAGCGACCACGACCCGTCCCGCGAGGCCCACCGTAATCAGCCACTCGAACCGCGGGCGATCCACGACAGGAACGGGCTCGGGCGCCCCGAACGTGAACTCGTGGCGGAGCACGTCTCCCCGGCGCTCGGGGACGATGACGGGCCGGCCGGCTCCGGTGCCGGCCGCACGCTCGAAGGCGAACTGCCAGAACCTCCGGGGCTTGGCCGCCTGGAGGTCCGAGCAGGCGCCGCAGGCATAGTCGTAATTCTGGGGCTCTCGGCCGCAGGCCGGGCAGCCGTTCTCGTAGTTGACCTTGGCCTGGCGGCGGGAGGGGTACTTCGCCTCGAGGGCGGCGAGCTGGTCGCCCGTGACCCCCACGGCAATCAACGCCTCGCGGACATTCGCTCTCATACACACCTCCATCATGCTCCGGCCCCCGCGGGCCTTTGTCGCGCGGACGTGCGCGATTCTGGGGAGAGTCTTCCAGACTCTCTCCCCATGGGGAGAGTAGCAAATACCCCGCCAAAGTGTATCAGAGTGACAGGGCATGGGCCAGAGTGTCGCGTGTCTATAAAGTGACGTAAAATGTACACTATTTACGCAATCTGTCACCCATGCCATCAAGAGACGTAAAATAACCGCACGATCGAACGCGGCAATCTCTCTGCCCACAGGAAGAAGACGAACGTCCGCACGATCGACGGACGTTCACCTCCAGGGCCTGGCGCGCGTCTTGAAGAAGATGGACTAGCCAAGGACTTGACGCTAGACCTTTTCTTTCGGTCTTTTCGTCCGTGCCTCCATCCGCGCTCCGTGGCGCGGAGCTCCACGTCCGCGCCAACGTGCAGGTGCATGGTTGCAGGTGCGGGGCGTGGCGGCGTCCGCGCAGGAGACGCGGCACAAAGGACCGGAAGGTCCAGAGGATGCGGGATGCGGTTCTCTCTTCCGGCCTTGCAGGTGCAGGGCCGGGTGGGTTGGTGTGTGGGGGCCTTGCACCTGCATGATCGCGGGACAAAAAAACCGCGCATGGGGCGGGTTCCCCATGCGCGGTTCGTGTTGGCGGGTACTACTTCGCCGCCTTCGCCTTCTTCGGCGCGGCGGGGTCGAAATGCTTGACCCACACCGCCACCTCGAGCTGGGCGGGCTTCTCCACCGCCACGTCGTTGTAGGTGAACTCGTGCGGGACCGTCTTGCCCTGGTACGTCTTGGCGTCCTTCCAGAGCACGTCGTTGATCCGCTTGGCGGTGGCGTAGAGGGCGTCCACGTCCTCCTTCTTCACGCCGGCGGCCACCAACTGCTCCGCCACGGGGTCGCCACCCCCGGAGCCGCTGGTCAAGCGGCCCTGCTGATCCCACTTCGCGTACATCTCGGCGGTGATGTCATTGGCGGCGAGCATCATGTCCGCCGTGGCCCGGGCGATCTTCTTGATCTCGGGCTTCGACTCCACCGCCGGGGAGGCGGCCGCCGCGACCGCCGCGGGCAACTTCGGATTCTGATTTGCCATACACACTCCATACCGCGTTCCGCAGTCCGCTCGGCCCAAAAGTAGACGCTCTTGGGTGCTGGTCTGTCGAAACGACAACCCCACAAGCGCAACTATCCCGCCAATCGTGAAACGACGCGCAATCACAGTTTGACAGCATGGATTGACGCGAAGTGTAGCACAAAAACGTAAAGCGGAACAAAACGTGTAAAAGCATCCGAAAGAGAGAAAAGCGGAGCATAAAGCGCGGACGCTCTGTACGGAGAGCCATGCGGTTTCTTTCGCTTTCCGCGCTCTTCTTCTCCGCTTTTGGCTTTCGGTCTCTTCTCCTGCCTGGCCGGTGCGGAGCCCTCCAGCCCGCCGGCCCGGCAGGTGCAGGGCTGCAGGTGCAAGCCCACGGAGAAGAAGAGGGACGGTCTTCTCATCCGTCCTCCCTCCTCTTCTTCAAAACACCTGCACCTGCAAGGCGCAGGCGCGTTAGCGCCGGAGCGCCAAGAGGTTACGGATGTCACCACCGCATGGCGCCTGAAAGAAAAGGTCGGCGCCACGTCTCCCCTGCGCTTCTCTTCTCTCTATGGACCAGCGTGGGACGCCCCAGAACGCCCCAGGACTGGCGCAAGCCAAGAGGGGGTATCTTGGGGTGTCCCCAGCCCAATGCGCCAGAGCAGCCCCCCAACGCGCCAGCCAGCCCACGCGCCAGAGTTGGGGTGCTGCTTCATGGTGTGGGATGGGGGGGCCAGAGGCCCCCCCACCCCCCACCCTCAAGCCGTCACGGGACCGACCTTCTGGAGGGCCTTCTTCTTCGCGATCGTCGCCAGCCTCTTCTCGAGCGAGGCCTGCTTCCGGACCTCGGCTTCCTGGGCGAGCCTTGCCCGGACGACCGTCCAGTCGGGCTCGGGAGCGAGATCGTCCAGCTTGAGCTGGATCTCGACCACCGCCCACCGCGGAGGTCCCCAGTTGCCGGTCGAGGGGTTACGCTCCTTGCGCTTCCTCCAGGATGAAACGAGAACCTGGTTGCCGGCCCGGATCCAAGCCCAGACCGCCTCGATCTCGCGCAGCTTGGCGACATGATCGGCCTTCCGGTCGCTCGCGCAGACCTGGACGCCGAGGACCCCCGGAACGTCGGCCTTGACCGCGATAAGGTCGAAGGCGCCGAAGGCGTCGCGCTTGATGAACGAGTGCGGAAGAACTTGTTCTACCGTCGCAACGAAGTAGCCTCGGTCGCGCAGGATCTCCGCCGTGCGTGGGGACTGGGAAGCCATACACACCCTCTCCTTCTCGATCATCGAGCTCGCCATCCCTCTTCGAGGGATGGCTCGCTCGATCGGATGGATCCGATCCCTCCTCCTGGCTCTACTCTCTGGAGAGAGTAGAGTAGGGGGAGTGCTCTGCGAGAGCGTACACTGAGAATGGGGGGCAGTTTCAGAAATCGTCCCACGAACCCCCAAGTTCTTGTGCGAGGGACTCGACCGTCTTTCAAGACGGCCGAGCTTCGGAGGCGTGTATGCGGCGCGGGCGGGGCCGGAGCGTGTAGCTCTCGAGGTCCCAACCGGCCTTCGCCCAGGCGTCCACGATGACCTTCACCCGGTTCTTGAGATCGCGATTGGACGGGTCGGACCAGATGTCAGGACCGATGTCGGCAAGAACGACCTTGTGGCGGAACTCGGAAGGGACGAGCTCAAGAAGCTCCTTCTGGAGGACGACGATCGTGTCGGCCCACTCGCCGAGCAAGCTCACGGTCTCGGGCGAGTTGTAGCCGAGCCCTACGACGAGGACGTCGTGACCATGCTTCTTGAGCTCGCGGCCCATCGCGGCCGACCTGGCGATCCCGGCGTGGCAGGCGGAGAGGATCTTCATGGGATGGACCTGAACTGACGCTCAAACTCGTGAGGACACCGACCATAGTGGCCGATAGTCATGTTGCAGTTGTAGCAGAGAACCTGAAATCCTTCAGGCCATCCCTCTCTCTCCAACCACCGATAGGTCTTATCCCCCGCACGAATCTTGTTCATCTTACGATGAAGATTTCCACCGCCTTTGACGTGGTCAATCGTCAGAAATTCTTCAGTCTTCTCTCCGCAACAGGCACACATACCACCGTATCTGACAATGGCCCTCCTTCTCAGCTCCACCCGCCATTTCTTCTCAAGAACGGGATTCTTTTTGTTTTTGTTCTCTCTCAACTTGTGACAGACCTTGCAGTAAGCCTGAAGGCCACCTTTCCTAGTCGTATCCTTCCAGAACTCCAAGTCACTCTTCTCCGTCATGCAGAAAGCGCATCGCTTCATGGGCTGGATTGTAGCCTTGGATCTCTCGAGATGCAAGGTGGACCGGGCAAAGCCCGGTCCACCGAGGCCATTAAGAACAAGGCCTAGCCGTCCAGCCCTCGAGCCGGATCCGATCGTGCCAGTCGCACCGCGTGCAGATCACGGACGGGCTCACGGTCCCGTCCGCGGCGATCGCGTGGAAGAGCTCCTCGCCCCCGACGGCCACGAGGGGCAGCATGTGGAGCTTCTGGCAGACGGGGCAGGAGACGGTGGGACCCGCCTGGCCCTTCATCCACCACCAGGTGCCTGGAGCACATTCGCTGTGCTTTCGTATCTCGTAGATCACGTTCTCTCCTCGAGATAGTTGGCTGCCGACCTTGCCCGTTCAGGAATGTGCCTCAACTGGGCGATGGCCGTGTTACAGGCACAGCACAGTAAGCCCCTGAATTTATTTGTCCGATGGCAGTGGTCTACCGAGAGGCGAAGTACCTTTCCACCTCTCTCTGCCGTCTCCGAATTTTTGCAGATGGCGCAGACGCCTCCTTGAGATTTGAGTGTCCCGTTGTACTGGTCAAGCGTGATTCCATACTTATCTCTGAGCCAGTAGCTAAAGAACCGCTCTGGTTCCTCATGGTAGACCTTCTTCCATCGAACCCTCCTCTTCCGGAGAATCTCATTGCGGTTTTTCTGGTAGTACCGCTTACTTTGAGCCTTCCACTTCTCATGGTTGCGACGTCTCCATTCGGTTGTCTGAGCGTAGCTCATTTTCTTTCTCCGCAGTCCGGATGCCGGCGGATCTCTTTCATGGGCCACACCCCCCAGGCGAACGAGATCCCGAAAACCGGACACCCAATCGTACACCGAATCGAAAAAAGAAGGGAGGCCGGAGCGTTCGGACCCCGGCCTCCCAAATGGAGTGTGTATGCGGGTCAGACGGGAGACTTGTTCGCCTCATTTACGATGCCCAGGATGACGAGCATGCACGGCCTGGAAGCCTTGATGCTCCGTTCGCTGGGAGGAAGCATGTCCGGAGGGAACCCTGGCGCTGACTTTGGATTTACGCCGTATTTTTTAATGGCCTCCTGCATACAGACATTGGCGGCCACCGTCGCCGCCGCCTGAGCGGACTTGAGAACTCCCTGTCCATGCGACATGGCGATATCGAACGAATTCTCGAGGGCTGTGACTCCCATGGAGCAGAACTCCCTGGCCTCTCTGATCGAAGCCGAGCATACCTTCCTGCCGTAGGCGATTCCATGACGGACCTGCTTTTCAGATTGGATCACCCCGAGACGGCGCTTGCGCTTCTTCTTGTGGGTCATCTGCCAGCCTTTCAGACGTGACGGCTTCTCTTTTTCCTGGCTTCCTGAACGAAGGCGTTGACTTCTTTCGCCGTCATCTTCCGGATGACGCCGTCGTGGATCAGGACGCCGACGACGCAGGCTTTGCGACCGGACTCTTTCGTGAAGCTATTCATGCACCCAATTGCGGAGTGGAAGGCCGATTTGCTGGGTTTCGCCATGAATCACCTTACCTCAGATCATAGTTCGCGATCAAGAGCTCGCGGACCTTGTGGACCTTCCCGTGGTTCCGGTTGCGCGAGACGTACCGATAGGGGATCGTCTTCATCGAGAGCCCCGCGCACGCCTCGCGGACCTCCCGCTTGTCGTAGTGCGTGATCAGGACGCGAGCGTGCTTCAAGCCCCGAGCGGCGTCGCAGACCTCCCGTGGGGAGGTGCCCTCCTCGAACTTGTAGAGCCCCTTCGCACGGCCCTCGTAGGGAGGGTCCCAGAACTGGACGGTCCCGGGCTTGTCGTTCTCGCGGGCGACCTTCCGGAAGTCCTCGCTGAGGAGGCTCGTCTTCGAGAGCCGGGCCTGGACGCCGGCGCAGTTCCGGACGGCCTGCTTGCCCACGCGCTGGATCGGGGAGGAGAGGTTCACGTCCTTCCCGTTCGAGTTGAAGGAGACGCGGCGGGCCATGAAGTAGGGGCAGACGTCGGAAGTGCCGGCGCGGTAGGCCTGCGTGAACTTCCGGCGGTTCTCGAGCGTGGCGGGGTTCCGGTCGACGCAGCGGGCGAGGGGCTTGCAACCCTCGAGGCGAAGGTTCTTCCAGAACCCGATGAGCTGGTCGTCAAGGTCGTTCGCGACGAACCGCTTCGCGTAGCCGTCGGACAGCGCGAACGTGACGGCGCCCGATCCGAAGAAGGGCTCGACGAAGGTCCGGTGCCGGCCCTTGGGCAGGTGAGCGATGATGGCAGGGGCGAGCTTGGTCTTGCCGCCCGGGTAACCCAAAATCGAGTGCGTGTGCGGGATGACCTTGAGCCGGAAGAGAGAGGCGTCGATCATTCGTCCCTGACCCCTTCCCGCGTGGCGAGGAGGTTGATCGCGTTCTTCGCGCCGAGGACGCAGGCATCCTCTCCGATCTCCCGCTCGTTCGGAGTCAGGTCCGTCCGTTTCTCGTAGGCCCTCATGCACCGCGTCGTGACGATCTTCTCGACTTCGCGAAGGTTCTTCTCTCCGATGTGCCCGAGACGGTGCTTGCGCTTCTTCGCCATCAGTCCCTCCGCTTCGCGCCGGGGATGTCCCGCTTGATGACCCCGGGGCTCGGGTACTCCTTCTTCCGGCGGAGCGCCCCCTTGTGGGCGGGCTTGCCCTTGGGGGCGTGCTTCTTCCGGACGTCCTCGTCAAGGCGGCAGATCTTGACCCTCGGGTTCTGGCCCCCGCGGAAGACGACCTCCTCGAAGCCCCTCGGGCAGTCCTCCATCGGGGAAACGATGATCCCGAGGCGGCCGAGCTTGACCGGGCTCTCGAGTTTGAATTCCGTCACCATCTCGCCAATCGCGGACATCCCGCCGATCAGACACGCCCGCCGGCAGTCCTCCCCGATCGAGGGGTGGTCGCACTGGGACTCGAGGCGCTCCCGGGCCCTCTTGATGGCCTGTTCGTGCTTGGGCAGCGTCATACGCGCTTCGGGCTCAAGGGCCCTACGCTTCTCTCACGATGTCCGCGACCTGCGCCTGGCTCCCGCCCACGAGCTTGATCGTCTCGAGGGCGAGGGCGATGACCCCCCACGCGGTCCCGAGGGCGCCCAGGAACCGAAGGGGCGTGGGCCTGGTGCACATGAAGGTCGCGAGGCCCGTCCCGATGAGGAGGGCGTCCGTCCCCATCGCCGCCCATGGGGAGACGATGAGCTTCGTGTCCCCGTTCAGGCGGATCGTCCCGAGGGGGGACGTGATGCGGCCGAGCCCGGCGATCACGACAAGACTCCGATCCCAAGAGATCTTCGCAAGCTACCTCCCGCGGCCGTGCGCGACCAGCATGGACGGCTGCCGGGCCCCGAAGAGCTTGAGCCCGGTGAAGAGCTGGTTGATGACCGGGAGCGCCGCCTGGGCGTAGTCTCCGTACCTCGAGTACGACGGAGGCTTGGGCGTGTAGGGTGGAGGAGGTGGCGGCGGAGGAGGCGGTGGGGGCGGAGGCGGGGCCGCCGGCCTGGAGACCATCTTCACGACGAGGGAGATGAGCGATCCGGCGATCGCAAGGCCGCCCACGACGCCCAGGGCCGTCCCAAGCGTCTTCTTGAGCACGATCCCGCCCACGACGAGGCCGGTCCCAGCCACGCCGCCGACCGTCTCAAGGACGGGGAACGCCATCGGGCCCGCCTGCCCGAGCCCGCGGATCCTTCCGATCTGCTGCATCGCCTACCTCCAGTTTTCGACCGTGTCGGGAGC
>Ga0247727_10003096_pt1 | contig 37225 bp, 40 predicted proteins | sample WisWelCaveWW1625_FD_202498 | JGI IMG/M metagenome (GOLD analysis project Ga0247727, IMG submission 202498) | Biofilm microbial communities from Wishing Well Cave, Virginia, United States - WW16-25 | ecosystem: Environmental > Aquatic > Deep subsurface > Groundwater > Cave microbial mat | place...
ACGATTTTTGCCTATGAAATCAACCGACAAAAAAAGACTAATAAAAGTTAAATATCCTGTCCTGGATTTTTTTGCTGAGACGGGGCTTCTTAAGCGGGTCAAGCGTAGCGGTTGGTGGGTGGCCGGTCTTAAAGATCCGGAAAGTGTCGCTGAGCATTGCTTTCGCTGCGCGGTGATCGGCTATTACCTGGCCCATTTGGAAAAAGTGGACGCCTATCACGTCTTGGTCATGACGCTATTTAACGACATCCATGAAGCCAGAATCAATGACCTCCACAAAATGGGGCACTACTATATCAATTTTAAGGAGGCTGAACAGAAGGTATTTAAAGATCAGGTGGCGCCGCTTATTCCTTCGGTCCGTGAGGAGTTAACGGCGATCCGCCGGGCTTATGATAAGCAGTGGTCCAGGGAATCTGTCGTCGCCCGGGACGCGGATATCCTGGAATGTTTGCTGCAGGCCAAGGAATATTTCGACAGTGGACACAGCGGCGTGAAAGAGTTTTTTAAAAGGGCACCGGAACATTTAATGACGAAATCCGCTAAGAAGCTTTGGCAGCAGATGAAAAAATGGGACAGTCATCAATGGTGGACGCGGGTGGTCAAATTTGAGCGGTAGGGTATCCAGGAATCCGAAGAAATTCAAACTCATCATCGCTGGAATCTTTATGATTTCCTGTTTGTCCGGCTGTGCCACGTTGGGTAGTTATAACCCGGCCACGGGCCGTAACGAGTTTATTTTTATATCAACGGACATGGAAGTTTCCATGGGGCAAAATCTTCACCAGCAGCTGACCCGGCAATTCAAGTTATCTCAAGATCAGGCGAAGATCGGGCGTCTGAATAGGATCGGACGCAGACTCGCGGCCGTCTCCGACCGCCAGGATTACGAATACCGTTTTTATTTGGTTGATAAGAGCGAACTCAATGCCTTTACCGTGCCCGGGGGGAGTATTTATTTTTTTGCGGGGTTATTCGATAAGTTATCAACGGATGATGAGGTTGCGGCCGTCCTTGCCCATGAGATCGGACACTGCGCGGCCAAGCATACGGTGAAGAAATTCCAGGCGTCGATGAGTTACAATTTAATCCAGGCTATTGCTTTAAGCCAGCTGGGGGAAGCCAGCCGCGGCCTGTCGCAGCAGGCCTCCGGTGCGGCCATGAATCTCATTTTCTCGGCGTATAGCCGCGGTGATGAACATCAGGCCGATACGTTAGGAGTTAAATATATGTACTTGGCAGGCTATGATCTTAATGGTATGATACACACCTTGCAGACGCTGCAAAAAGAGTCCAAAGGGGAGGCGGGCGCCCCGCTGATCCTGCGGAGCCATCCTTATATCGAGGATCGTGTCAAAGCGGTGCAAGAAGAAATCAAACAAGCTCCAGCCAAATACGGGACCAGGGAATAATTCATGGAACGAATCGGGCGGGCCGCTAGTAAAATTGCCAAAGGCAATTTCTTCATCTACAATCTTTTTGTCGTTTTGATTTCCTCTCTATTTTCTTTGCTGGTTTTTTTTCTCTCCGGGTGCGCGATCGTGATTACGCTGGTTATTATTGCGTATCTGTCCGCTCGGGGCAAAGCCCCGGATCTGGAAAGCGGATGGATGCCGGTTATGCTGATTTGTCTGATCTCATTGGGCGCGGTTGTTTTTATTTTAAATTTGTGCGCTATTTTAAAAAATATCCGTTTTCGGCGAAATCCGTAGTGCCCCCGACACCCTAAACGCTTAACGCTAATCCCTCATATGACCGCTGGAAAAAATATTCATCCTCAGGATTTGATCGAACAGTTGAAGGTCGGCATCTGCCGCCTTTCGTCTCCCAGAAAAAATCAATTCCTGTATGCCAATGGGGCTGTGGCTGAAATGTTGGGATATAAGCCACGGGAAATAGCCAGAAACAAAGTCTCGGCCATCTTTGCCTCCCCCCGTCAGTGGGATTCTTTAAGCAAGAAGATTGAAAATTCGGGTTCGCTGCGCGGGGAAGAAGTGTTATTGAAGAAAAAAGATAAAAATTTCATTTGGTGTTCCATGACGGCGACCGCGGTCAAGGACCGGCGGGGGCGGTTACAGTGGGTGGACGCCATCATCGAAGACATCTCGGCGCACAAACAGGTTGAACGGGAATTATTGGAGTCCAAAGAGTTGTTCCGTCTGGTCTTTGACAATTCGGCGGTCGCCATCACCGTGGCCGATAAGGATGAAAAGATCCTCGCGTGGAACCCCTTTGCCCAAAAGCTGCTGGGGATGAATAAGGAGGACCTTTTCAATAAGCCTATTAAGACGCTTTATCCTCTCAGAGAATGGCGCCGTATCCGCTCCTTACGGATTCGCAAAAAGGGGCTTTTGACAAATTTGGAGACTAAAATTGTAAAAAAAGACGGCAGTGTCATTGATGTCAACATGTCGGTCACTATTTTGAAAGACCAGAAAGGGAGCATCAGCGGGGCCATCGGGATCCTGCGGGACATCACCCGGGAAAAAAACGCCGAGAGAAAGCTCCGGGAATCCGAGAACAAGACGCGGGTCATCCTGGACAACTCCGCGGCCGCTATTACGCTGATCGACCAGGACGAACGCATCGTTTCCTGGAACAAATTTACCGAGCAGCTCTTGGGGATGAAGAAGAAAGATTTGTATATGAAACACGTGAGCTTTCTTTACCCTCCGGAGGAATGGAAAAAGATCCGCCAGGAAAACATCCGCAAGATCGGGGCCAGGCAGCATCTGGAGACCAAGGCCGTCCGCAAGGACGGGAAGGTTATCGATATTGACCTTTCTATTAAAATCCTGAGAGATTCACAGAACAATCTTATCGGTTCCGTAGGTATTATCCAGGACATGACCCAGTATAAAAAAGCCAAAGAGATTTTATTGGAGGCCAAGGTCGCCGCTGAGGAAGCCAATAGCGCCAAGAGCCAGTTTTTGGCCAACATGTCTCATGAAGTGCGCACCCCGATGAACGCGATTGTCGGGATGATCGACATGACGCTGGATACGCAACTGACGGACGAACAGCGGGACAATATGAACACGGCCAAAGAGGCCGCTGAGAACCTTTTAAACCTGTTGAATGATATTTTGGATTTGTCCAGGGTTGAGTCCGGGAAAATGCGCCTGGAAGAAATCGATGTCAATGCCCCCAACCTCGTTAAGAGCATCTGTAAAGGCCTTTCGGTCCTGGCGAGAAACAAAAATTTGGAATTGGTTTGGAAAGTGGACGATGGCGTCCCTTATCTGGTGAAAGGAGACCCCGTCAGGCTAAGGCAGATCATTATCAATTTGGTGAATAACGCGATTAAATTTACGTCTCAGGGAAAAATTGAGATTACGGTTCAGAACCTGATCCGACCGCAGGGGTTGGTCCAAAACGGCGAGGAGAGCTGTGAATTGCGTTTTGCGGTCAGCGACACGGGGATCGGGATCCCGAAAGACAAACAGGCGGCCATTTTTGAAGTCTTCACCCAGGCGGACGATTCGGTCACCCGCAAGTACGGCGGAACGGGCTTAGGCTTAGCGATTTCGAAGCGCTTAGTCGAGATGATGGGCGGACGGATCTGGGTGGAGAGTGAAGTCAACCAGGGCAGCACGTTTTATTTTACGGCTGTTTTTAAGGTCAAACAGAAAGACGTCCCGCGTTTGTCTCCTATCGATCTGGATCCTCGCCGGCGATTGGCGCCGATTTCTCTAGAGCCTTCCGCAGCGCCGGCTGTCGGCCCGACGGGTAGTGCCGTCGCGGGCCCGCCGGTTTCGGATTTAAAGTTACGGGTCCTTTTGGCGGAAGACAATCTGGTGAACCAGAAGATCGCGGTGAAGATCATCGAAAAACGCGGTTGGACCGTCAAGGTCGTTGAAGACGGGCAACAGGCGGTGGATATTTTGGAAAAGGAGAGTTTCGACGTTGTCCTGATGGACGTGCAAATGCCGGTGGTGGATGGTTTTAAGGCCACGCAGTTAATCCGTCTTCAGGAGCACCAGATCGGAAAACATACTCCCATCGTCGCGATGACGGCCCACGCGATGGAAGGCGATGAAAAACGCTGCCTCGATGCCGGCATGGACGGGTATATCGCCAAACCCATAGACCGCAGCAAGCTGTTTGAAACCATAGAAAGTCTTGTTAAGAAAGGGCAGACATGTCAGACGAAATAGTTGATCTCAATGAGGTCTTGGAGCGCGTCCAGCATGACCGGGAACTTCTCTTGGAACTTTTTGATATCTTTTTGGCCGATTGCCCGCCGAAGATGGAGCAGCTAAAGACGGCTAGCAAAAATAAGAACGCGGAGCAAATCAAAACCCTGGCGCACGGGTTAAAAGGGGCCTCGGCCAACATCGCCGCTAAGAAATTAAATGCCAGTTTCGTGGCCATCGAGAATAAAGTCAAGGAAGGCGCCTTGGACGACCTCCCGGACTTGGTCGCCTCGCTGGGGCCCCAGATCGATGAGTTGCGCGTTTATTATAAAAAACTCAGCCATGAATTTAAGGCGACAGAGTAATCCTGCCTTGGTTTCAAACCCTCATGAAGAAATTCTTAAAATTTTGTGTCGCAGGTTTTGTCCTGCTGGCCGTCCTTGCCGGGGGCGTGGGGTGGATGGTCCAGACGAAATGGTTTTTGACCGGATTCATTCCCCGGGTTTTGAATGAGCGTCTGCCGGGGATACGGATTGCCCGCGTCGAGATAACCAGTCACACTTGGCATTTTCCCTGCCAGGTGGTCGTTGAGGACTTGCATCTGGTTTTGGAAAAAGAGAAGGAACAATATGTGGTCGACTGCCGGCATGCTCATTTGGAAAACGCCGCGGGGATAGGGACATGGAAACTGCACACCGAGAGTTGCGACGTTTATAGTCAGGACGTCAAAGGACAGGATATTGATTTGAACCTCATGGCGCAGGTGAAAACGTCGGGACTAGAGAAATTGGATGGTCAGGTCCGGGCCAAAGAATTGACGGCGAGCGGTTATGCTTTAACCGATGTCAGGGCCAATGTCTTGATGCGAGGGAAGGAAATTTTTATCGATGATATTAAAGGCCAGCTTTATGGCGGTCGCTTGCAGGGTAAGGCCTCGATTGAAAATGCACAGGATTCTCCTTATCAGCTCGCGTTGGATTTAGAGGAGGTCAGTTTGAAAAAATTGCAGCAAGCCTGGGGGGAGGCCAAAGCTTTGGCGGGCATACAAGGAGATATTACCGGGCATGTCGAATTATCCGGCAAGAGACAGGCCATATATGCGTTAAGCGGCAACCTGAATATGGCCCGGGGCGCGCAGCTCAAAGCCTCGTGGCTGGAATTTTTGATCGAGCGGCTGCCGGCTAACAGCACTCAGCGCAGAGAACTGGAAGGGCTTGTCAAAAGCGGAGGCGATGTGTTTTTTGAAAAGGTTTCTTTGTCTGTCCAGAATGTGACGGCGGAAAAAATTGTCTTGAACGTCGCCATGGAGAGTCAGCAGTTCAACCTCAAGGTGAATAACCAGATTGATGTCAATCTGGACGGCGGGCTGGCTGGGTTGGGAGAGTATTTAAAGTATTTCAAATAAGTGCAGACAATTTACGTTCATTATCGCCTGCCTGCGGTAGGCAGGTTCCGTAAATTGCGCGCTCATTATTGACGTTCTTATTAGTTAGAGAGAAGGTCAATAAGGGAAGGAGAAGGTATGAGGTTATCGCACAAGTATGGTCGGGTCGGCGGATGGTTTCTGCTGGTGGTTTTCTTGACGGGATGCACGGTCAAAGCGGTCGGCGATCCTAACCGGCCCATTACGATCAACGCCCATATCACCGTTGATATCAAGGGCCTCAAGGACACGGCCAGTTCTATCGAGGATTATGTTAGCGGGGAAAAACCTAAAGAGAGTTTACAGAAATAAACAGGAGGTCATGCCATGAATAAAAATATTTTCTGGGTGCCGTTGAGTCTTTTTTTATTAATGACTATCGCGGGGTCTGAATTGATTTCGGCCCAGATGAAATACGATATCAAAGAGATGACGCCCGAAGTGGAGGCCGCCCTCAATAACCGCCGCGAGCGTTTTGACCAGTTGCGGGGATTTAAAAGCGCCGGAGTCGTCGGCGAAAACAACCGCGGGTACGTGGAACTTTTAAAAGATGACGCCGAGGCCAAAAGGCTGGTGGACGCGGAGAACCGCGACCGTAAAACCGTTTATAAAACAATCGAGCAGCAAAACAATCTGAGCAATGCCCTGGAGACTATCGAGACAGTTTTCGCTCAGGTTCAGCGGGAAAAGGCCCAGGCCGGGGACAAGGTCCAAGAGGAAAACGGTCAATGGGTGACCAAATAAAGGTATTTTTTCTGTTGCTGGCGGTTGGCCTTTTGGCTTACGCCAACGCCATCTTTCATCCCTTTGTCCACGACGACGTCGTTTTTATCCGGGATAATCCGACCATCGCAGACTTAAAGAAGCCGTTGTCTTTCTTTGTAACCCCACCCCGGCCGGTGGAGAGTTTGTCGATCATCAATACGTATTACCGGCCATTTTTAGAAATTTTTTACCGTCTTGAATACCGGATTTTTGGACTAAACCCCGCCGGCTATCATTTCGTCAATATTCTGGTCCATATCATCAACGGATTCTTGGTTTTTCTGATTGGACGATCTCTTTTCTCAGAGAGAGTCGTGGCTTTAGGGGCAGTGCCCTTACAATTATTTTTTGTTCAAGGAGCACTAGCCATGATATTCCTCGTTCATCCGGTGCAAAGCGAAGCAGTGGCCAGTATCGTCGGTATTTCCAATCTCCTGTCCGCGTTATGGGTTCTGTTGAGTTTTTATTTTTATATGAAATCCCGGGAAGGAAAAAATTTCATCTGTTTTCAGTATCTGGCGGCGATGTTCTTTTTTATTTCTTTGACGACAAAGGAATCGGCGGTGGTCGTTCCCCTTCTTTTGGGAGTTTATGAGTTGTGTTTCCCGATAAAAGAGGAAGCCTTTTTTAAAAAGTGGCTGCGGCTCTTGCCTATTTTGATTATTTTCGGCGGGTATATGTGGATACGCCGGTTTGTCGTGGGAGGAATGGTCCCATCGGTATTGGAATATGAGCAGGAATTTGTTTTGCGTCTGCTGGCTGTCCCGGGCATTTTGGCGACGTATGTCAGCCTTATCTTTTTTCCCATCGGGCTGCATTATTACCGCTGTGCAGATATTCTCCGTCCTTGGTTGGGGCCGGCGCTGGCTTGTCTGGCTATTTTCGTTTTGGCACTGGTCATGATAGCAAGGTTACGGGATCAGCGTAGAGTTCTCGTGTTTGGATTTTTATGGTTTTTGTTGTCGTTAGCCCCGACGCTTAATATTGTTCCCCTCATCAATGAATATTCGCTGGTCTTGGCAGCGGAACATTTTTTATATTTCCCTTTGGTCGGCTTTTTGTTATTTGCGGGCGGGGTCGTTATTGAGTTGCTTTCAAAAAAACAGAAGGAAAGGGTCAATCAATCGTCTTTGGCTCGGGCGGAGTCTACGCGATGGAAACAACCGGCGGTTATCGGTTGCGCAGCCGTGGTATTTATATTAATTGTTATCACCGTCCGGCAGAATTCGTTTTGGCGTTCCGAAGTCGCGCTTTTTGAACGTACGCTGAAGTTCGAAAAGGATTTCGGGCGGGGGCACATCCTGCTGGGGCGGGCGTATTATTTCAAGCAGAACTGGGCGAAGGCGCTTAGACATTACCAGAAAGCGTTAGAGATCATGTCGGGGTATTTATCCCGCGTCGACCATCCAGAGGCCAGGCGGTTTTACTTGGGGTTTATCAAAGGGATTTATTTCGACCGCGCGCATATTTATGAAGCCCGTGGAGAAATGAAAAAGGCGCTGGACGAATACAGGCGCGCCTTGGACATCGATTCCGGCGATCATGTCTTGTACAATAGCGCCGGCGTCGTCAGCCTGCGCCTCGGGGAGATGGAGGCCGCGCAGATTTATTTTAAGAAGGCGATAGACCTCAACCCGAAAAATTTTATGGCGATGACCAACCTCGCGGTGTGCTATATTTATCAGGGAGAGTTCAAAATCGCGGAAGAATTATTGGGCAGGGTTTTAAGGCTCAATCCTAACTTTCAGCAGGCCAGAATTAATTTAGAGAAGTTAAAAGGAGCTCATTAGGGGACATGGACAATTTTAATTTAATTTTGTTGGGGCTGATCATTATTGTTTTTGTGGTCCTCGTGGCCCTTTTTATTCTTCCTTCGAAGTCGGGAGAAAAAAAGGATAAGAAGAAGGAAAAACAAGAACCGGCTATCCCTCAAAACGACCCCCGTTCGAAAGACTGGCAGGAGGTTGCCCATCGTTTGGAAAAGCATGTCCATAATTTAAGAAACGAAGTCGCCCGCTACAAACATCACGAAGAGGTTTATCAGAAACAACTTGATCAGCTCAAAGGTCTTAACGAAAAGTTAAAAGAAAAATTAAAGCATCACGAGGAATGGCTGGCCAAAGAGCAGGCCGCTCGCGAAAAGGTCAACAAAGAATATCAGGACGCCAAGACGGGTCTGTTGAAGGCGGAATCAGATAGGGAACAGGAATACCACAACCGCGTGCGCATGGAACGGGATTTTGATGAATTAAAACGGGAAGTGGACGGCCTTAAGGAAAATAAGCGGGATTTATCCCTGAAAGTCACGGAGCTTGAAGTGCAGCTCAAAGGTTACAAGGAAGAGTATACCAAACAGAAAAAGCTCAATGAGGAATTAATTAAAAAAGGCGAAGAGATGAGCTGGGTTTCGCAGGCGGAGTATGAGAAATTGGAAAAATTATTGGCACAGAAAGAAAAGGAAATCGAACGGATTCAACGGGATTATATGGGAAGGGAATCTTAAAACGTGTTACGTGTTAGGTGTCAGGTTGGAGTGGACCCATGACACCTAACACGTAACACGTTAAAAAGGAGAGTCCATCGTGAACAAACTATTACACATCATCGCCACCCCGCGCGGGGAGCAATCGCGGACGTTAAAAATCGCCCAGGCCTTCATGGAGGGACTTGAGGAAAAATATCCCGATTGCATTATCAGTTCCCTGAATTTATGCGAGAAACAGCTGCCGCGCTTAGACGGTGAAAAACTCGGCGGTAAATACACCCTGATGATGGGCCAGGAATTGGTCAGCGATGAGAAGGCCCGCTGGAAAGATGTCGAAGAATTTATCGAGCGTTTTAAGTCGGCGGACGCGTATCTTTTGACCACCCCGATGTGGAATTTTCATATTCCCTACTATTTGAAGCACTATATCGACATTATCGTGCAGCCGCATTACACGTTTCGGACCACGGATAAGGGCACGCAGGGACTGGTGTCTAATAAAAAGATGGTGGTGGTCTCTTCCCGGGGTTGGGATTACAGCGCGAACAGTCCGCTTAGGCCCATGGATTTTCAGGAGCCGTATTTGAAGGCTATTTTTGGTTTCATCGGCATTACGGATATAAAATTCGTTTACGCTCAACCGATGGATCTCTTGGGGCCGAAAGTCCAGCGGGAACGTATCGAGGCCGCCCTTACCGAGGCGAAAAAATTAGGACAGGAATTTTAAGGTTGACTTTGGCTATGTTTTCGCGGCGGACCCATTGGTCTTTTGAAAAAAATCCTTTACTAGTGAGGTTAGAGGAAATCCGCCGCTTGGGCCAAAGGGTTATTGACTTAACCGGGTCTAACCCCACACATGGCGTGGCCTATCCGGACACCGAAATCCTCAAGCCCCTGGCCGCCGCCCAGAATATGGTCTACGCCCCCAGCGCCATGGGGACACTGAAGGCCCGCCAGGCGATTGCCCGGTATTACCAGGGTAAATCCGTCGTCGTTGAACCGGAAAGAATATTTTTAACGGCCAGTACTTCCGAGGCCTACGCGTTTCTCTTCCGTCTGCTCACCAATCCGGGACAAAAAGTTTTGGCCCCGCGTCCGAGTTATCCTTTGTTCGAATATCTCGCGCAGCTCAACGATATTGAGTTGAATTATTATTCTCTGGTTTATGATCGGCGTTGGGGGGTGGATGTGGGTTCTCTTAAACGCGCGATGACGGAGGACACCAGGGCCATCCTTTTTGTGAATCCCAATAACCCGACGGGTTCATTTTTGAGGAGGAATGAATTGGAGGCGATCAATGAACTTTGTCGGCGCTATCAGGCCGCATTTATCTGCGATGAAGTTTTCGGAGATTATGGTTTTGACCAGGACGACGCTACCGTGCCGACGGTCTGCGGCAACAAAATGGCGTTAACCTTTAGTCTGGCCGGGGCCTCCAAAACACTGGGGTTGCCGCAGATGAAAGTGGCGTGGGGGACGGTCAGCGGCCCCGAGACGCTGGTGCGGGAGTCCTGCGAGCGTCTTGAGGTGATACTTGACACGTATTTGTCGGTGAACACACCGGTGATGAATGCTTTGCCGCATTGGTTTTCTTTGCGGTCGCAAATTCAAGGGAACATTATGAATCAACTGAAAGAGAATCGGAATTTTTTAAGGCAGCGAATTAGAGATGCCACCGGAGTTGAATTATTGAACGGTGAGGGCGGCTGGTCCGCGATCCTCCGGTTACCGGTGGAAACAGATGAAGAGGAGTTGGCGATGACCCTTTTGGAGAAAGATTCCGTTTTCATCCACCCGGGATATTTTTTTGATTTTGAGACAGGATCACACATCGTGATCAGTCTTTTACCGGATCCGACGTTATTTAAGGAAGGAATCGATCGGGTCGTTAGCAGATTTTGCTGATGCAAAATTTGAGTTTATCTGTTAATATGCCCTTCAAAAATGGAGGATAGCGATGACGAAACGCCCCAATTGGGATGAATATTTTTTAAAACTGGCCATGTTGGCGTCGGAACGGGCCACCTGTCCGCGGATGCATTGTGGTTGTATCCTGGCGCGCGGCAAAAACGTGATCGCCACCGGCTATAACGGTTCGATCCCCGGCGACGATCACTGTGAGGACGTCGGTTGTCTGGTCGTCGACAATCACTGCGTGCGTACCGTCCATGCCGAGATGAACGCCCTGGTCCAGGCGGCCAAGTGGGGGACCTCGACTGACGGGGCCAGCGCCTATGTGACCAACATGCCGTGCACGACCTGTGCCAAAGCGCTCATTAGCGCCGGGATAAAGCGCATCGTGGTTTTTTCGGATTTTCACGATACCTTGGCTTTGGAATTTTTCGCGAAAGCCAAAGTCAAAGTTGATAAATTGTCCATGCCGTCGCGCGAAATCAATTATAACTTGGCCAGCTATTCTTCGGCTCGGCCTTTAAAATAGTCATGAGAGAGAAAAATGGATAATATGAAAATTAAAGTCTTAGTCGCGGACGATGAGGCGGATGTCCTGGCGGTCATGGTCAAAAAAATCGTCGCCGCCGGTTACGATGTGGTCTCGGCTGTAGACGGCCGTGAGGCCTGGGCCAAGATCGTCAGCGAATCTCCCGATGTGGTCCTGCTGGACCTGACGATGCCGTATATGGACGGCTATGAGGTTTTAAAAAAATTGCGTGAGTCCCCTCCAGCCAAGAAATGGCAGCCGGTCATCATCGTCTCCGCCCTTAATGAAATGGAAAATCTCAAGAAGGGTTTTTCTCTGGAGGCGGATCACTACATCACCAAACCCTGCAATGTCGAAACCATCTTGAATGCCATCAAAATTATGGTCAGTCTTATTCCGCAGCGTAAGTTGGAATACGATTAAGATTTCGGTATTGTTGACTTAACTTATTCCATGAAGATGTTTGTCTCGGTCCTTATTTTTACCTGCGCCTTTTTTCTGAGCGTTCGGTATATCGAATCCAAAAGTGTCTTTATGCCGTCGCGCGACTTACTGGCCGACCCTTCGGCGGTCGGCCTGGGCTATGAAGATGTATTTTTTGTCAGTGAAGACCGGGTGCGACTTCACGGATGGTTTATTAAAAGTCCTGGTAGTCAGACGACATTTCTTTATCTGCACGGCAACGCCGGTAACGTGTCTTATCGCCTGGAAAAGTTGTCGATGTTTTATCCTTTGGGAATCAATATTTTTATTATCGATTACCGCGGTTATGGCAAGAGCGCGGGGCGGCCGACAGAAGAAGGCGTTTATAAGGACGCCGTGGCGGCGTTTGATTATTTAGTGACCCGGCCCGATGTGGATAAGGAAAAAATTGTCATCTACGGCGATTCCTTAGGGGGCGCGGTGGCCATTGATTTAGCCACCCGGCGTCGGCCGGCGGCCTTGATCATAGACTCGTCGTTCTCTTCGGCGGCCGATGTCAGTCGGACCATTTATCCATTTATCCCCACATTCTTTTTAAAGACAAAACTGGATTCCGTCAGTAAGGTCAAAAATATTCGGGCCCCTAAGTTATTTATCCATAGCCGGGACGATGAAATCATTCCGTTTGGGTTGGGAGAGAAACTTTTTGAAGCCGCCGCCGGTCCGAAAGAATTTATTCCCATCAGCGGTGGACACAACAACAATCATATCGATTCGCGGGAACATTTTTTTGGAGGTATCGAGACGTTTTTAAAGAGATTAAATCTCACTTAAAGGTAAAGGCGTGAATAATTTCCTTAAGACACAAAAAACGAACATCCTGAATGCCGACGGAAAGGCGTTGAACCTGGCGGGTGTTAATTTGGGGGGGTGGCTGTTGATGGAGGGGTATATCCTCCATTCGCTTAATCACCCCGAGCAAAAATTTAAGAGAGAGTTTGTCAAAATGTTGGGCCCGGCAGCGCTCAAAGATTTTGAGAAAACCTTTCGGGATAATTTTATCGGGGAAGAAGACATCAAGACCATCGCGGGTATCGGATTTAACTGTTTGCGCGTCCCCTTTAACCATCGCTTGGTTGAAATAAAGCCGTTTCAATATAGTTTAGAAGGTGTCGCCTATTTGGATCGCGTGATTGAGTGGGCTAAAAAATATAAATTGTTGGTCATCTTGGATTTGCACGCGGCCGCTGGCGCGCAGAACCACGACTGGCATTCGGACAGTCTGGGGAAAGCGCAGTTGTGGACGAAAGAAATCTACCGTCGGCGCACGTATGCCCTCTGGGAATTCCTGGCTGACCGTTACCAGGATGAACCAACGGTCGCGGGCTATGACCTCTTAAATGAAGCGGTGCTGGAAAACACGGCTCTTTTGAACCGGTTTTATAAGGAATTGATCCGCGTTATCCGCAAAGTGGATCGCCGCCATATCCTTTTTGTCGAGGGAAACCGTTGGGCTCAGGATTTGGATTGTTTGGAATGTTTTAAAGACGACAACATTGCTCTGAGCATCCATTGTTATGCTCCGCTGGAATTTACCCACAATTTTATCCCGCAATTGCGTTATCCGCTTAAAAACGGGAAGAGTATTTTTAATAAAACAAACCTCCGGGACTTGATGGGGCGTTACGCAAAGATCGCTCAAAGGCGATCGTGCCCGGTTTTCGCCGGGGAGTTCGGCGTCAACGCCAGGGGCGGTTTATACGGTGAGGATTTGTGGCTGCGGGATATCTTGGCCTGTTTTAAGGAATTTAATTTTCATTGGGCTTACTGGACGTACAAGGCCGTCAAGAACGCCGTTTGTCCCGACGGAATCTTTAGCTATTTTCCTAATGAGCCGTGGATCAGCCGTCACGGGCCGGTTTTGGGATGGGACACGTACAAGGTCCATTGGCCGTCCCAAAAAAAAGAGATGACCAAGTCATGGCGGACTGAAAATTTTCTGGCCAATAAAGAAATCCTTCAAACCCTGCGCCATGCTCTCTAAATCGACCCAAATTACCAGCCTAGCAAACCCCTCGGTCAAACGCGTTATGAAACTGCGTGAAGCGCGGGAACGCAAGAAAACGGGGCTGATGATTGTCGAGGGAATGCGCGAAATAGACAGGGCACTGAGCGCGGGTGTCAAATTCCAGGAGATTTTTTTCTGTCCGGATTATATAAACGAAGTGGGGGAAGATATATTAAAGAAGTGGAATCATAAAAATATCAGGTTGACAGAGGTGACAAAGGTGGTTTTTAGTAAGGTCAGTTATGGCGACCGGCAGGAAGGGCTTGTCGGTATTGGTGTTCAACCCCAGCGGTTGTTGTCGGATTGGAAATTAAAAAGCGCGCCGCTTATCGTTGTCTTAGAAAATGTCGAAAAACCGGGGAACCTGGGAGCGGTTTTACGTTCTTGCGACGGAGCCGGGATTGACGGGGTAATCGTCTGTGATAATCAAACGGATATTTATAACCCCAATGTGATTCGGTCAAGCGTGGGGACCATTTTTTCGCTGCCGGTGGTGCAGTGTTCTAATGAAGAAGCGTATGAATTCCTTCAGAAGAACCGGATTAAAATTCTGGTGGCGCTGGTCGAGGCGAAAACGGCTTATACGGCCATTGATCTGCGCTGCGCCATTGGTTTTGTTATGGGCAGCGAGCCGGCGGGCTTAAGCCATTTTTGGAAAAAACATTTTACGGAAGCTATTAGTATCCCCCTGCGCGGCCAAGCCGATTCGCTCAACGTTTCAACCGCCGCCGCCATTCTCATCTATGAAACCTTGCGCCAACGCGGATAGCGAACTGCGCCTGCAGGTGTTCCTTTCCCGTAGCGGCCTGTGTTCCCGTCGCCAGGCGATGGCAATCGTCCAGACGGGCAAGGTCAGCGTTAACGGACAGGTCATCCGTGAACCATCGTTTAAAATCAATCCGCAAAAGGACAAAGTCGTTTTTCAAGACAAGGTCATTGAATACCATCACTATGAATATGTGCTTCTCAACAAACCGGCCGGGTACGTGACGACCCTGGAAGATTCGCATGCCGAAAAGATCGTGCTGGATTTATTGCCCGAAAACTTAAAACATTTAAAACCCGTCGGCCGGCTGGATAAAGATACCGAGGGGTTGCTGCTTTTGACCAACGACGGCGATGTCGCTTATAAACTCACCCACCCGAAATTCAACGTCGATAAAGTTTATCACGTTGAAATTAAGGGGCAACTAACCGAACTGGACAAAGTGGACCTGGAAGAGGGAGTTGTTGTTGAAGGTCAAAAGACATTCCCGGCCAGGGTTGAGCGCGTCAAGTTTTTAAAAGACCGAACGACCTTACAAATGACGATCCACGAGGGCCGCAAGCGGCAGATCCGACTCATGTTTAGGAGTTTGGGATATCATGTGGTATATTTAAAACGTATTATTCAGGGGCCGCTTGGTTTGGGGGATTTAAAGCCCGGCGAGTTGCGGATGTTGACGATGGAAGAGATAAGAAAATTAAAGAGTCCATAGCCCACGGCCCACAGTCCACAGCAAAATATTTTTTAACCGTGGTCCGTTAACTGTCGACTGAGGACTGATCGTGATTACCATCAGCAATCTTTCCAAGAATTTTAATGAGCGGATTTTACTCAACGATGTATCGCTGAGCATTTATCCCAACGAAAAAATCGGCCTGACCGGGCCCAACGGCGCGGGTAAGTCGACGCTGTTTTCTATTATTTTAGGGGACATGGAGCCTGGAGGCGGGGTCGTGCAGATCCAGAAAAATATCCGCATCGGCCACATCCGCCAGGAGTCGCATTTTCAATCAGACCGCACGGTCATCGATGAACTCACCGAAGGCGATGAAATGATGTTGGCGTTTAAAAAGGAAATGGCCGACCTCGAGGCCGCCAACAAAGCCGACACCGAGCGTTACGGGGAAATCCTCCATGAGCTGGAACAGTCGGGTTATTATGAACTCGAACATAAGGCCAAAAAGATTCTCGCGGGCTTAGGGTTTCGCCAGCAGGATTTTAATAAACCCATCAATCATTTGAGCGGCGGCTGGCAGATGCGCACGCTCTTGGCCAAACTCCTCACTTACAAATATGACCTGCTCCTGCTCGATGAACCGACTAATTATCTGGACTTAGACGCGACGATCTGGTTTAAAAATTACCTGACCAGTTACCGGGGGACCTTTGTCATCATTTCCCACGACAAAGTTTTTTTAAACGACGTCACCAACTATACCATCGTGCTCGAGTTCGGCCGCATGACGAAGGTCAAAGGGAATTACGAGCAGTATGAGGCGATGAAAGAGGAACGATTGACTTCCCTGGAAAAACAGAAGAAGGTCCAGGACAAGCGCCGGGATCAACTGGAGCGGTTTGTCGAGCGCTTTCACGCCCAGCCCAACAAGGCCTCGCAGGTACGCAATAAACGTAAAATGATCGACCGCATAGAAGAGATTGACATTCCCGTCGACCGCCAGAGCATCAAGGATTTCGAATTCCCCCAGACGCGGGAAAGCGGTTATATGGTCGTGAAGCTGGACAATATTTATAAATCTTACGGCGAACTGAAAGTTTATGAAGACATGAACTTTGAAATAGTCCGGGAACAGAAGATTTGTCTGGTCGGGCGAAACGGGGCGGGCAAGTCGACTCTGTTGAAAATGTTGGCGGATGTGGTGAAGCCGGATGCGGGGGTGCGCAAGCTCGGCTACCAGGTGGAGATGGGGTATTTCTCTCAGACGCGGTTGGATGTCTTGCAGCCTGACCGCACGGCCTTTGATGAAGTGGCCAGCATGTGTCCGAGCGGTATCCCGGCCTTAAAGATCCGTACGTTACTGGGAATTTTTAATTACCGCGGCGATGATGTCTTTAAACAGGTCAAAGTCCTTTCCGGCGGGGAAAAGAGCCGTCTGATTTTGGCCAAACTCTTGATCAACCCGCCGAATTTTATTCTTTTGGATGAACCCACGACGCATCTTGACATTGACGGGGTGGAGGCCTTGACGCGGGCGCTCAAACAATATCAGGGCACCTTGTGTTTTATCAGCCATGACCTTTTTTTTATTAAGGAAGTAGCCAATCATATCGTTGAAGTGGATAACGGTCAGTTGCGAAATTTTCCCGGCGGGTTGGATTATTATCTGTATAAAAAGCAGGAAGGCGAGAGCGCCGCCAAAGAGGCGCAAGAGCGCGAACGGACGCAAAAAAACGCGAAAGAAAGAGAAGACCGCGAAAAGACGCAGAAATCCAATCCGGCGATCGAAAAAATTCACCAACAGCACAAGGCCGCCCTGGCACGGCTTTCCCAGATTGACAATGAAATTAAGAATTTACATAAGGAGAAATCGGAACTGGAAACCGAAAATTACGTCAAGGCCCGCGTCATGTCCCAACCGCTCAAGAACCGCGATGAAGAAACCCTAAAAGAATATGGACAGCGGCTGAAATTCATTCAAAATCGTGTGCGGGAAATTGATTCCAAGGTTGAGCAACTTAAGGAGGAGAAAACTACCATAACGAAATCATGAGAAAGATAAGGTTATTGGTCGTTGGGATATGAATTGGTTATCAAAAATATTTGGTTGTGTTGCCATTCAAAAACGATCGGGGATTACTTTGAGAGAGAATGTCGATTGGGAAGTATCGCCTGTAGAAAGTGTTTCATCTTTTTTGCGAGCACTGATTGATTTGGTGCCAACCGATTCCGTTCTTTATCTTGAAGGGAGTTCAACACCGCCGAAGATCGAATCCTTTTTAGAAGATCATAAATCGGGTAGAGTTACAAAAGTAGAGGTGGGGACTATATGGCCCTCTCCAAAATGTTTTCATGTGGTGGTTTCTTCTGAAACACTTGAGGGATTGGCCCAATTAACTGGAGACGTCTGTCCACCGGAATTAGCGACCCACGTACATGTGTATAAAGATAATAAAATTCTTTTAGAGTGGTATGACGCTTTTGATAGTCCTCTTTATCTTTCAAAAGAAATTCCGGAGGAAAAGGTGAAAAAATTTTGTAACAATTTGGGAGTAGATTATCGAAAGATAAAAATAAATCAGCGGTGAAGAATAAATATAAGGTAATTTGTATGAGAGAGGCTATCTTGTCATTTTTTGTGATTATTTTTTTGAGTGGCTGCGCGAAGTTGGCCCACATGCAGGAATTGTTGACACTTAAAGCGATGTCGGATGACGGCGAGCGGCAGAAACGTTATGTGAAAGCGCAGGACGATAAGTTCGCCGCGTTGTTGGAAAAGGTTAAGAGCCAGCAGATCAAAACGTATCCCGACCAGCGCAGTATTTTGAAGGCATTCGGCGATCCGATCATGACCAAGGCGGTTGAAAAAGACGGACAGGTTTTAGAGCAATGGCTTTACCGCTACAGTGTGAAATTTTTTGATTCAGAGAAAGTTTATTTATTCTTTGATAACAAGGGTCAATTGATTCAATGGGAATATGTCGAGGCCCCCAGGAAGGAAAAGTCCGATGGATAAGATTTTAATCGAACGCCTTTCAGACGAAAAGAGAAAGGCCCTCAAAATCCCCGATGCGCCCCAAAATTTTAGCGGCTGGTCGGTCTGGGAATGCGCGCCGTCGAGTTTTGATTGGCGTTATTCGGAGGCAGAAGAAGCGTTTGTTTACCAGGGTAAAGTGAAAGTCCGCACCAATAACGGCGAGGTCGAAATTAATTCAGGAGATTTTGTCACCTTCCCTAAGAATTTGTCCTGCCATTGGGAAGTTATCGCAACAGTCAAGAAAGTTTACCGGTTCAAGTAAATCAGTTCCTGATTTCAGTATGAGCCAACGCGTCAAAAAGAGTTTGGAAAAGATTTATCAACGACTCTTTGATCAATTCGGTCCGCAGAGATGGTGGCCGGCGAAGACGCGCTTTGAAGTGATCGTGGGCGCGATTTTAACGCAAAACACCAATTGGGGAAACGTTGAGAAAGCGATCGGTAATTTGCGCGCTCACCGTCTTTTAACCCCGCGGCGGTTAAAAGATATCCCTGCCGAGAAGCTCGCCCAGCATATCCGCCCCGCCGGCTATTTTAATGTTAAAGCCAAACGCTTAAAAAATTTCATCGATTATTTTTATAAGGAATACGCCGGCGACATCTCAAGAATGGCCGGCCAGAAAACGGAGCTATTGCGTGAACAGTTGCTCTCCGTCAGCGGTATCGGCCCCGAAACAGCGGACTCAATTCTGCTGTACGCTTTGGATAAACCCATTTTTGTTGTCGACGCTTACACAAAAAGGATTTTTTCCCGCCATGCGCTGATCCGCTCTGGTGACGATTACCATGCGGTCCAAAAAAAATTTATGAACCATTTAAAGCCCGATGTTAAGATGTTCAATGAATACCATGCGCTGGTCGTGCGGTTGGGGAAAAATTTTTGTAGAACAACCCCGCGCTGTGCGGCCTGCCCGCTGAATAATATCAGCCGGTCGGCGTATGTGCGTTCAATTTTAAAAAAGTCGTAGGGGCAGAACAATGTCTGTCCCTATAGCTATGGTCCAGATGAAGAATTTAAACGAAAAATTCCTCCAAACCTGCGAGCGCTTTTGTGACCGCGAAGCCATGCGGATAAAAACCATGGATGGCTGGAAGGTTTGTGTTTATGGAGAGTTACGGGAACAGTCGAGAAAAATTTCTTCCTGGTTGAAGGGGCGTGGATTAAAACCACGCGAGACCGTCGGGCTCATTGTCGACAATGGGCCTCTGTGGGCGCAGATTTATTTCGGCATTCTGCTGGCAGGCGGGGTGGTGGTGCCGCTCGATCCGCAAGCCAAAGAGAAGGATTTAAGCAAATTCTTGGCTGATGCGGACGTTCGTTTTTTATTCCTGGAAAGCAGATTAGCGGCTGTTTCTTATCCTTGGCCATTGGCCAAAGAGAAAATTGTGGAGGTGGATTCTGTCCAAAATATTCTTTCGATTGTCCTGTCTGAACGGCCAATGGCCGACGATAGACCCTTGTTCATCAGTCCCGATGACACCGTGGCCGTTCTTTATTCCTCCGGGACGACCGCTAACCCCAAGGGCGTGGAGCTGACCCATAAAAATTTTTTAGCCAATGTCGCAAGTTTAGAGAAACTCGGTCTCTGTTCAGGGGACGATGTGTTTATTTCGGTATTGCCTTTGTTCCATTCTTTCGCCTTTACGGGGACGCTGCTTTTTCCGTTGTTTTTGGGGGCGAAGATTGTTTATCCCAATACGAAGAAGAGCCAGGAGCTTCTGGAAGCCATGCAGGGAACCGGGGTCACCGTCATGGCCGGCGTCCCGGAGTTGTTTAAGACCATCCATAAATCCATCAACGAGAAATTAAAGAATATGCCGGTGGGCGGACGTTTTGTGTTGGGCGGTTTAACCACGCTGGCCTATGGTGTGCGCCAGGGGATAGGGATTAATCTTAATAAAATTTTGTACGGTTCTTTGCAAAAACGGTTCGGGAAGAAGTTGCGTTTTTTCGTCAGCGGCGGCGCTAAATTGGACCCTAAGATCGCCCGTGATTTTGAGCGCTGGGGTTTTACGGTCATGGAAGGTTACGGCCTGACCGAGACCTCGCCGATTGTCAGTTTGAACCTTCCCCAGGCCAATAAAATTGGATCGGTTGGTAAAGCCGTGAGCGGTGTTGAGGTCAGAATTCTTAATCCTGACGCCCAAGGGGTCGGGGAAATTATTATCCGCGGGGAGAACGTGATGAAAGGGTATTATCGCAAACCCGAGGAGACCGCTCAGGTTATTAAAGACGGCTGGTTTTATTCGGGGGATTTGGGGTTCATCGACAGAGACGGTTTTATCTCCATCAGCGGGCGGATCAAAGAAGTGATCGTTTTAAGTTCCGGGAAAAACATTTTTCCCGAAGAAATCGAGGACGCTTACAAGCAGTCTATGTTTGTTAAAGAAGTCGGCGTTTTCCTCTCTTTGGGAGGAGAGGCTGAGTCGTTGGGGTTGAGGGCTGTGATTGTCCCCCATTTTGAAGAATTTCAGAAAAAAGGCATCATTAATATTTATGAAAAAATTAAATGGGACGTTGAAAATATTTCTAAAGAGTTGAGCAGTTACAAGCGGATTATGGGCTTTGTTATCAGCAAGGAGGACTTACCCATAACGCGGTTGGGTAAGATTAAACGGTTTCAGTTAGAGGCAATTTATAATCGCGAGAAGACACGAAATATAACGCAAAATAACGCGCGCGAGTCTCAGGAACATGACCCGCTCCTGGATAGCCCTGTTGGGAAAAAAGTGCTGGATTTCCTGTCGACGGAATTAAAACTGGACCGGCCGCTTTTTCTATCCGACCACCTTGAGTTAGACTTAGGCATTGACTCACTCGCGCGCGTTGAACTGGTGGCCGGGTTAGAAAGATTATGTAAGGTGCGCATCCCCGATGAGGTTTTAGCCAAGGTCGCCACGGTCAGGGACATTATCGAACAGATGGTGAATCTCTTGCTGGAGCAGACGCCGCAAAAAGAGCTGGAACAATCTTATAGAATTTCCTGGCAGGACATTCTGCGCGCGGTTAAGCCAGCGGAAATGTTTAAAGACCTTAATTTGCAGTCCGGATTTGGGCAGCGTGTATTGGGGATGATGGCCAAGGGATGGATTTACCTGACCTTCAAGATTTTTTGCCGGTTGAAAGTTTACGGCCGGGATCATTTACCCCTCCAGGGACCGTATATCTTGTGCTGTAACCATAGTAGTTACCTGGATGCCTTTGTTGTCATTGCCGGGCTCCCTACAAAGATTTTTCAGCAAACGCATTTTATCGGGCTCAAGGAAATTTTTTGCCATCCGTCTGTACGCTGGTCGATGAAACTGGCCAGGTTGGTCCCCATCGACCCGACAGGTGAATTGACCAAGGCTTTGCAGTCGGCGGCGTTTCTTCTGCAGAATAGTAAAATGATCTGTATTTTTCCCGAAGGTCAGCGATCCATTGACGGGGAGATAAAAAAGTTTAAGAAAGGGGTCGGCATCTTGGCCCAGGAGTTAAACGTGGATTTAATCCCTGTGGCCATCGAAGGGACGTATCGCGCTTGGCCGCGTACGGTCAACTGGCCCAAACCCTACCCGATTAAAGTGGCGTTTGGCCGGCCGATTAAAGCCAAAGAAATTTTGGCATCGATGAAGAGCGGTGAAGACACTTACGAGTTTATCGCTGGAGCATTGCGAGAGAAAGTGATTACTCTTAAAAAAGAGACGGCAGGGACAGTACCCACCCGTTAATTTCTTGCCGAAATTTTCACCCGGCGATATAATACCGCCGGTTTAATTCACTTTAAGGAACGGCCATATGATATTAGAGCTACTTTTGTTTGTTGTTGCCACGGGATTAATGTTGGGGCTTTTTTTCTTTTTTAAAAATCACCTGGCCCGGGAAATGGAAGGGCAGTTTGCCAAACTGTCCCAAGAGGCGATGAAGTCGACGATTGAACAGATCGCGACGTTTGAGCGCCAGCGCTTTGAGGGCGAACTAAGAGAAGCCAACGTGGACCTGGAACTAAAAAAACAATCGATTGAAAATTCTATCAAGGGACTAAAAGAGCAATTGGAAGAATATAAGAAGCTAATGCATGAATTTGAACAGGATCGTACCAGGAAATACGGGAATCTGGAGAACGAACTTAAGAACACCTCGCTTGTCACCTCGCGGTTGCAGGACACCACGAACCACCTGACAAATATTTTAGGGAACGTAAAGTTGCGCGGCCAGTGGGGCGAGCGCATGGCTGAAGACATCATCAAAGGCTGCGGGCTCATTGAGGGGATCAATTACCAGAAGCAGAAACAGCTCGAGGCCGCCGCCACCAAACCCGATTACACATTTTTTCTGCCCGACAAGCATAAAATCAACATGGACGTGAAGTTTCCTTTAAATAATTATTTGCAGATGGTCAACGCCCCAGAAGAAGCCCAGCGCGAGCAGTTCAAGAAAGAATTTTTTAAAAATGTTCAGACCCGCATTAAAGAGATCAAAGACCGTTCCTATATAAACCCGGCGGAGGAAACCCTTGACTTTGTCCTCTTGTTTATCCCTAACGAGCAGGTCTTCGGGTTTATCCAGGAACATATGCCCGGCATTCTCGATGAGGCCTTACAGCAGAAGGTGGTGTTGTGTTCGCCGTTTACGTTGTATGCGATGCTTTCGGTGATCCGTCAGGCCTTTGAAAATTTTCATTATGAAAAGGCCACGCGCGATATCGTGCGCATGATTGAACTCTTCGCCCAGACGTATGAAAAATTCAAGGAGCGGTTTGAGGATTTGGGCCGGTCGATTGAAAAGGTCGAAGGCCAGTACCATGAGCTCAAAGAGAAAAGTTTCAAGAATTTGGATGTCAAAATTAGGCGGATCCATGATTACAAAAAGGGCCATACGAAATCTGCCGAGAATTCCCGCGTCCTCATCGACCTTGCTTCCGAGGCGGCCAACGATGAAGAGCTTGTTTGACGGATTTTTCCCGGAGGAAGTTTTAACGTTGGTGAGCGACCGCTCCGTGGATTTTACGTTGCGCGATGTCCATAGCCCTTTGACGATAGCCCAGGCCAGATACCTGGCCGCGCATGCCGGCCGGCCCATTGAACGGTTGTTTAATTTCCGACAAGTCCATGGCCGGCGTGTTCTCTTTTTATCAGAAAAGAATATCGAAAAAGTCTCTGGAGAGCGCTTGGCCGACGGCGTTATCACGGCTGGGGCCAATGTTCCCTTAACCGTCCGGACGGCGGATTGCCTTTCCATTTTTTTATACGACAAAAAGCACCGCGGCATAGGCCTTATTCACGCCGGGTGGCAAGGCACGCGGAAAAAAATCGTCCTGGCTGCGCTGGGCCTTATGCAGAAAAAATTTGGCACCAAACCCAAGGACGTATTGGCCGCGTTTGGGCCGTCCATTAAAACCTGCTGCTATCAGGTGGGAAAAGAGTTTTTTAGAATTTTCCCGCAGGCGGTAGAACAGCGCCATGGTTCATGGTATCTGAACCTTTTGCTAGTCAATCAACGACATCTTCTAGAGGCCGGACTTAAACGTCGGCAGATTTTCGACTGCGGTTTGTGTACCGGCTGTTCTCCACGGTTTTTTTCTTATCGTCGCGAGGGTGAGCGGGCCGGCCGGATGCTCTCGCTGATGATGTTAAGGGAGTAATCAGAGATGAATATCATTATATTTATCACCGCCTCCAGTTTTGCTGAGGCCCAAAAAATTAGTGAAGGGCTTTTAAAGGAAAAACTTATCGCTTGCGCGAATATCACCCGAGAGGTGAAGTCGTTTTTCTGGTGGGAGGGGAAACTTGACAATGCCGAAGAGGTTTTATTGATTTTGAAATCACGGCGAAAACTTTTGCCAAAGATTATTAAGACGGTCAAATCGTTGCACAGCTACCAGGTCCCGGAAATCATCGCTTTGCCGATTATCGGCGGGAATAAAGATTATTTGCAATGGGTTGGCGATAGTATACGTTAATGTTCTGGAGGAGGTTTTAAAAATATGAAAAGATTTTTAGTCCTTTTAATTTTTTCGACGATTTTATTTTCTTCGATGACGGCCATCGTTGAAGCGCAATTTGGGTTTCCTGAAAATCCGCTGGTCGGCAAACAGGCGCCGGATTTTACTCTAAAGATTTTAAACGGGCAGGAGGCGAGTTTAAATCAAATCCGCGGGAATGAGGGGAGTATATTGCTGTTTTGGGCCACGTGGTGCCCGCATTGCCGCAGTGCAGTTGAAAATCTTAGCCGCATGTCCGGTGAATTGAACGAGAAGGGCGTTAAGGTTTTGCTGGTCGATTTAGCCGAAGACCCGCAGACTGTAAAAAGTTATGTCCAGCGCAACAAAATTAATTTTGAGGTTTTTTTAGACGAAGATAACTTTGTGGCCGAAGAGTACGGTGTCATCGGTGTGCCGACGTTTTTTCTTGTCAATAAAGAGGGCGTTATAAAAGACGTGGGGCACGCATTGCCCAGAAATTACCACCAGTTGTTGCAGTAAAAATTCTGCTGGTTATTCCTCGTTACTCTGCGTTTTAGGTTGGGAGGCTTCCTGGCGCAGCTTCGAAATATTATCTTCTAACTGGGCCTGGGAACGCAGGCTGTTGATAAAAGAAGAAAAGGTCTCGGTTTTCCTCTTGGTGAGAAACGCCTTTTCATAGGTAACCTTTTCCTCAGCGAATTTTTTTTCATCAACGGCCGTGCGTGATTTAAGATAGAGCAGGGCGAAACCTTTGGGAACGGCCACGACATCGCTCAGTTTATTCTGGTCATTGAGGTTAAAGGCGGCGTCCTGAAAATCCTTTGAAAGCCCGATCAAGGGAAGATATTCTCCCCGCAAAAACGGGGCGGTCTCTTCGAGCTTAAGGCCGAGCCCCTGGGCCGCCTCGGCAAACGTCAGGGCCGGGTTGGCCGTCAGCGATTCTTTAATTTTTTTAAGGAATTCTTCGGTTTTTACTTTGGCCACCTCTTGGGATTTTATTTTGATAACCGTTTCCTCAACTTTTGGTTTGGCCTCGGGAAATTCCGGGACGTAGGCTTCCTTCTGCTTTTTGAGTTTGAGGATAAAGTAACCCTGCTCCGTTTTGACAGGGTCACTGATTTGTCCTTCCTCTAATTTTAAGGCGGTGGCGAGGAGTTTATCGTCAAAGGCGATTTTAAGATTGGGTTGCTGTAGATTAAAAAAGCCGCTTTCCCCGTAGACGACGCCGTGGCGGTCGACGGTTTCCTTGACATTCTGACTTTTCTTGAGGTCTTCGGCGATCACATTGATGCGGGCGACGAATTGCGATTCATCAATCTCCTCTTTCTTTTCCGGGTAGGGGAGTTGCAGGTATTCAACGTTGATGGCCGGTGGGACGAAGAAGTCATTTTTGTACTGGTCGTAATGGTTTTTAAGTTCCTGTTCCGTGACGGTGACTTCCCCCTTGTGGGCGTCGGCATTCATGAGGACAAAATTGACTTGGACCTTCTCGTTTTGCTTGGCGTATTCTTGGCGGATTTCTTCTTCTGTCGCTGTGACAGCGGCGGTTTCTTGTTCGTAGAGTTTGGCCAGCATCAGAGATTCACGCATCCCCTCTTCAAAGTCGCGAGGGGTGCATTCAAAGACGTAGCGGACGATCCGCTCATAGAAATCCGAGCGGAACTGCCCGTCTTCCTGAAAAAATTTCATGTTTTCGATAGCTTTGACCACTTCGTCATCGCTGATTTTGATTTTCCGGTGGCGGGCTTCATAGAGGAGGATTAACCGGTCCCAGGTTTCCTGGTCGAGGTTCAGGAGCTGGCTGACTTTTTTGAAATTATCCCCATAAGTCATGATGGCCTGGGTGCGCGTGTGCAGGAGCCCTTTTTGGAAATCTTCAAAGGCAACCCCTTTCCCAAAGATTGTCCCGGCGCGGGAGGTGGGATGATGCGCGCGGGTCAAATAGTTCGCTGTTCCGAAAAGCCCGAAGGAGAGGATGAGGATAATCGCGAGCGTCCAAAGGACTTTTTTGGCGAAGCCTTTTTTACGGAATGTTTTGAGCATAGAAATTTTCTCCTGAAAGATTTTAACCCGTATGCCCCGTGAAATGGGGAGCATTTCCGGGGTTTAAGAATTTTAAGATGTGCGATTATATCCACAGAATAACGCTTTGACAAGAAAATTTACCCATGATAAACTTGACTCCTTTAAATTTATAAAGATAATGACGATTGTATTTTACCTCGAATAAAAAAGGATATAGCGATGAAACTCAAATTGGGTATTCCCAAAGGCAGCCTTCAGGAAGCGACGATTAAGGTTTTTGAGCGCGCGGGTTTTAAGGTGGTGGTTTCTTCCCGTTCGTATTTCCCTAATATCGATGACCCGGAGATTGAACCCATTCTCCTGCGCGCGCAGGAGATGTCAAAATACGTCGAACAGGAAGTCCTGGACTGCGGGATCACGGGGCAGGACTGGATCTGGGAAAATGGTTCCAAGGTCGTCAACATTGCCGACTTAGTGTATGCCAAGCAGAGCGCGGTCAAGGTGCGCTGGGTTCTCGCCGTCCCCGAGGATTCGGCCATCAAATCGGTTAAAGACTTGCGGGGAAAACGTATCGCCACCGAATTAGTCCAGGTGACGAAAAATTATTTAAAAAAGAACAAGGTGAAAGCTGATGTCGAGTTCAGCTGGGGCGCGACAGAGGCGAAAGTGGCCTCGGGTGTCGTCGACGCGGTCGTGGAGTTGACCGAAACTGGTTCCAGCTTGCGGGCGCATAAACTGCGCATCGTTTCGACCATCTGCGAATCCACCACCCAGTTTATCGCCAATCAAAAGGCCGCCAAAGACCCTTGGAAGCGCAAGAAGATGGAAGAGTTGGTGATGCTTCTTAAAGGCGCCATCGAGGCCGAGCATATGGTGGGCCTTAAGATGAACGTTGAAAATAAAAATTTGGAGAAGGTTTTGCAACACCTTCCCTCTTTGAAAAATCCGACGATCTCTTCTTTGAGTCAAAAAGGCTGGAGCGCCGTCGAGACGATTATTGATGAAGGGACGGCCCGTCAGCTTATCCCCAAACTCAAAGAGGTGGGGGCCCAGGGAATCATTGAGTATCCACTGAATAAAATTATTCATTAACCAACCCAGAATAAAATACACGAGGAGAGCGTATGCCCTGCGGCAGGAAAAGAAAGCTTCGTAAAATCAGGACGCATAAACGAAAAAAACTTCGCAAAGCGCTAAGACATTTAAAGAAGAGAGACTGGAAGTAGTCTCACGGAAAGCATGTTGCGTCAATTGTTATTGGCTATTGCCGGTGGGTTCATTTTCTTTTTTTGCGTTTCGCCTCTGGGGGCGACGAACGAACGGGAAAATCTTTCCCGTGGACTTTCCCATTACATCATGGGCCTGCTCTATGATTTCGACGGCGATGCCGAAAAGGCCGTCGAGCAATACCGGGAAGCGGCGAAACATGATTACACCAGTTATGCGGTTCACCTGCGGATAGGCGCCGATTATGCCCGCCTGGGGAAATTGGACGAGGCTGTCCACGCCCTCAATTTGGCTGCCCAGTTTAATCCGGAAGATCTCCAATCCCACTATCTCCTGGCCCTGATTTATTCCTCCCAACAGGAATTTTCTAAGGCCGCTAACGAGTATGAAGTAATTCTCAAGCATTACAAGACGCTGGATCCAGAGAACACGCAAGTCTACAAATATCTGGCCCAGTTGTATTACTCCCAGAATAAATTTGATAAAGCCATCGAGCAGTATAATTCAATCCTTTCGTATGAACCTAAGAATGCGGAAGTCATTTATTTAATGGGTTCGGTTTATCTGGATATCAATGACCGCCCTAAGGCCACGGAACTATTTAAACAGGCTTTGACCATAGACCCAGAGCATGAGGGGAGTTTGAACTCTTTGGGGTATATGTATGCCGAGGATGGGGTCAATTTAGATGAGGCCATGGATTTAATTCAGCGGGCCATTAAGATCAACCCGGACAACGGGGCGTACCTCGACAGCCTGGGATGGATTTATTATAAAAAGGGATTATTGCAGGAATCCTTGTCGGAACTGATCCGGGCCAGCCAGAAACTCGAAGATCCAATTATCTATGACCATCTCGGCGATGTTTATTATCACCTTAAGAAAAAAGACGACGCTTTAAAATACTGGGATTTGTCTTTGAAACTTCTGCCAGACCAAGAGAGGATCATTAAAAAGGTTGAAAATGTGAAGAGTGGTAAAGAGTTGAACCCTTAGTCAGCCTTTGTGTTCATTACTAACTTTGTAAAGGGCCTTTATGAAAAGCATTTCCATTTTTTCTCCCGCCAAACTGAACCTTTTTTTGCAGGTCATCAATAAGCGTCCGGATAATTATCATAATTTAGAGACCCTTTTTGAAAGGATAAATTTAGGGGATGATATTACTCTGAAATTAAATCCGCATGGGCAAATACGCGTTTTTTGTGATCGAGAGGATGTTCCGGTAGGTCCCAAGAATTTGGTTTATCGCGTGGCCATGCTGTTGAAAAGAGATTTTAAGCTTCCCCAGGGGGTTGATATTAAGATCAGGAAGAGGATTCCGGTGGCTGCTGGTCTAGCCGGGGGATCCAGCAACGGAGCTACCGTTTTAAAGGGGCTGAGTGATCTTTGGAAACTTTTTTTGCCATTTTCCCGGTTAGTTGCTTACGCCCGACAGGTCGGCAGTGATGTGGCCTTTTTCCTTTATGATACGCCCTGGGCCTGGGGGAGCGGACGGGGGGAGCAAATTAAACCGTTGCCGGTGCAGGCTAAAATATTCCATGTCCTTGTTGTGCCCCGAGTTAAAGTCTATTCACGCGAGGTATTTGCGCATCTGAAAATGAGGTTGACAAAAAAAAAGGCCGATGTTAGTATGCTGCCTCGCACTTTGGCCAGAGGCGACCTTGTGCGGGCGGGTCAGCTTCTAAAAAATGATTTGGAGCCGACGACGTTCAGGCTTTATCCCCCTTTAGTGCGTTTAAAGCATACAATTGCCCATTTAGGGGCATTGGGTGTTTGCCTTTCTGGCAGCGGGCCTGCCATTTTTGGTTTGGCCAGATCTTATGAACATGCTGAAGAGATGAAATTGTCTCTAGCCCGAATATATAAACAGGTTTTTATTGTCCGGACATTCTAATACCCCGACAAACTCGTTTTTGTATGTTGACTTCTCGTATAAATCAAAGAAATCAACATACAAAAACAAAACTGTCGGGGTACTAAAAAGGAGGAGTTAAAGGCCATGCAGATTACGGAAATCCGCGTTTTTCTTAAGGAAGGCCAGGACAAAAAACTTAAAGCCTATACGACCGTCACCTTTGACGATGCTTTTGTGGTGCGCAATATTAAGGTGATCCAGGGAGCTAACGGTTTATTTATCGCCATGCCCTCGCGTAAAATGAAGTTCCCGTGCCCCAAGTGCAGTTTTAAAAACGAAAAGGGGAGTAAATTTTGTAACCATTGTGGGGCCGGCCTTCCGGTAGAGCCGAGGAGTGTCCCGCTCGATGAATCCGATGAGCAATCAGATCATCGCGACATTGCTCATCCGATCACGCAGCAGTTCCGTGATTATTTACAAAAAAAGGTTTTAGACGCGTATAAAGCGGAGGCCGAAGGTAAAGGAAAAAAGGAAGTTGCTCACGGATCAGCGACCGCCTGATTTGAGATTAAGAGGGTAGATATTGGAGCCAATAGAAAGATGTTAGCCCCACGATCTATTGTCAATTCTCAATTTTGATTTTTATAATTGCCCGGTGGTGTAATTGGTAACACAGCAGAATTTGGATCTGCTTTTCCAGGTTCGAGTCCTGGCTGGGCAGCCAGTCTTCGTTCCAATATTTTCATGTTGGAACTTCGCCTGGTTATACAGATGACGAAGACTGTTGTCCTGCGAAGCGCCCAAATGAAAATTTTGACGCGAAGCAGGATAGTTCGACGTGGCAGATGGTGAAAACCATCTGCCTTGCTCACCCTCTACCAAGGAGAACCATCCTGAGCGAATGACGAACGTAGCGAGGAGTGAGTCGAAGGATGGTTTGATGATTTGGTCTGTATATATTATTCAGTGCCAAAACGACACTTTGTATACAGGCGTAACAAATAATGTTGAAAGGCGGTTAGAAAGACATAACCAGGGAAAAGGTGGAACTTATACAAAAACATTCGGAGTAAACCGCCTTGTTTTTCAATAAAAATTTTTGACTAAGGTAGATGCATTGAAAAGAGAAGTACAGATTAAGGGTTGGACGAGACAAAAGAAGTTTGCCTTAATCGAAAATAAATTAGAGTTATTAAAGAAATCATAATGTCCTCACTTAAAGCCATAATTTTAGCCGCAGGAAAGGGGGTTCGGATGAATTCCGATACGCCCAAAGTGCTGCATCTCGTCTCTAACAAGCCGATCATCCGGTACGTCTTAGATGTCTTGAATTCTTTGGGTGTTAAGAATATCTATATGGTATTGGGCCATCAGAGCAATCTGGTCCGCCGTTATATTGGCAAAGAGGCGGTATGTGTGCTTCAAAAAAATCTTCTGGGAACGGCCGACGCGGTGAAAGTGACCGCTTCTCATCTGAAAAATTTTAAAGGGGATATCCTCATCCTCTGCGGTGACACACCGCTTTTAAACCGTCTTACCCTGCGCGAGCTAATCCAAAAGCACCGTAAGACGGGAGCGTCATGCACCTTTGTCACCGCCGTTGTGGACAACCCCGCGGGTTATGGCCGGATCATCCGCGATGGGCTCGGTTCGGTTTGTTCTATCCGGGAAGATCAGGATGCGAACCCCGAGGAATTGGCCGTCCAGGAAATTAACGTCGGGGTTTACTGCTTTAAAGCGAACGATTTATTTACCCACCTTAAGGAAATCAAACTCAATCCCAGGAAAAAAGAATATTACCTCACTGATATTGTTGGGATTTTTGCGCAAAAAAATTTTTTAGTGGAGACGGTCAAGACAGCCGACCCGTTAGAGGCACTAGGCATCAATACCCGCGTGGATTTGTCTATCGCCGAAGCGATTATGCGTAAACGAATTCTACGTAATTTTATGTTGCAGGGGGTAACGATCGTTGACCCTGATTCCACGTATATCGATGCGACGGCGAAGATCGGCCGCGATACGACTATTCGTCCCCATACGATTATCGAGGACGATGTGCGTATCGGCAAGCGTTGTCTGATCGGGCCGTTTTGTCGCCTTCGGCCGAAGACCCAGGTCGCCGATGAAACGGAGATCGGGAATTTCACGGAAGTCTCCCGCACCCGGATCGGGGAGAAATGTTTTGTGAAGCATTTTAGCTTTTTGGGGGATGCCCTGCTGGGGCGCCGGGTTAATATCGGAGCGGGAGTGGTGACCGCCAATTTCGACGGCAAGAATAAAAACGTGACGAAAATTGCGGACGACGCTTTTATAGGTTCTGATTCCATCTTGGTGGCGCCGGTCAAGGTGGGGAAAAAGTCTATAACCGGCGCTGGGAGCGTTGTTCTAAGTCAACACTCGGTTCCTGACGGGATGGCGGCCGTGGGAGTTCCGGCGCGCATTTTACCACGGAGAAAGGGCTTATGAGAAACGGGGTGGCTGTTTTCTGCGGGAACGCCAATCCAAAACTGGCGGCAAATATTTGTCAGCATCTGGACGTTCCGTTGACGGAAGTTTTGGTAGGGCGTTTTAGTGAAGGAGAAATTCAGGTTCAGATTAAGGAAAATATCCGCGGTAAAGATGTTTTCATTATCCAGCCGACCTGCCCGCCGCCGAATGAAAATTTAATGGAACTTTTGATCTTGATCGATGCCGCTCGCCGGGCATCGGCGCTACGCATCACCGCCGTTTTGCCTTATTACGGTTACGCCCGCCAGGACCGTAAGGACCAGCCGCGCGTTCCGATTACGGCCAAATTGGTCGCCAATTTAATTGCCGCGGCGGGAGCCAATCGCGCGTTGACGATGGATTTACATGCCAGCCAGATCCAGGGGTTTTTTGATATCCCTGTTGACCACCTGTATGCTGTAAACGTTCTTTGCGATTATCTTATTGATAAAAAATTGAAGAACCCGGTGGTGGTTTCTCCCGATGTGGGCGGTATAAAGATGGCCCGGGCTTATGCGAAAAAACTCTCCGCTGGCCTGGCCATTGTCGATAAGCGCCGCGAGAGTCCCGAAAAGACCGAGGCCATGCATATTTTAGGGGACATTAAAGGAAAAAGCGCCATCATCGTGGACGATCTGATCGCCACGGGAAGTTCGATGATTGAGGCCATTGAATTTATGCGTAAACAGGGCGTTGTGGAAGTCTATGCGGCGGTCACTCATGGCATTCTTTCCGGGGATGCTAAAGAGAGAATTAAGAAATATGACATTTTAAAAGAAGTGGTCATGACGGACAGTGTTCCCCATGAGGATGCTGAGAAGTATTCCAAAATTACGGTTTTAACTGTCGCACCTCTATTGGCCGAAGCGATTAAACGGATTCACCATGAAGAGTCGGTGAGTTGTTTATTTAGTTAACAGGGTGTAGCGTTGAGCGGTCAGCTATCCCCCCAAACGTTAATAAAAAGGAAGGTCAGATAGCAATGGAACAAATTACATTAGATGTCCACGTGAGGGATGAAATCGGGGCCGGCAAAATAGGGAGGCTGCGCCGTGCCGATTTTATCCCGGCCATTGTTTATGGCGACGGTCAGAAGAATACGGTCGTGAAGGTGAATCGGAAAATTTTCGAGCGCATTGAGCGCGCCCACCGCGGGGAGACGGTCGTTGTTTATCTCAGCGTCTTTGACGGTGACAAAAAGCTCAAGGATTATGCCGCCATCATCAAAGAGATTCAGCATGATCCTGTCTCCGACCGGATTTTGCATGTCGATTTTAATCGGATTTCCTTAACAAAAGAGATCGAAGTCAAGGTCCCGGTTGTCGCCAAGGGCGAGGCGGTTGGTGTTCGACAAGACGGCGGTGTTCTCGAACATGTCCTCTGGGAATTGGAAGTCATCTGTTTGCCCACCCAAATCCCGGCGCATATCGAGGTGGATGTCAGTCACTTGAAGATCAATGATCTTATTCATGTCCGTGAAATTACTCTTCCGGAAGGTGTGCGTACCAAGCAGAATCCGGAGGCCATCGTTTTAACTGTCAAGCCGCCGATGAAAGAAATTACCCCGGAACAGCAGGCTGTTGAGGCTGAGGCCGGTAAGGCAGAACCTGAAGTTATTAAGGAAAAGAAAGTCGAAGGTAAAGAAGGGACCGCTCCAACTGCCGGTAAAGAGGCGGCGAAAGACGCCAAGAAACCCGCTGAAGGTCAGGCCGCGGCTAAGGGTAAGTAATATTGTCCAGAGTTCGTTTTATTGTCGGGCTGGGAAATCCTGGTGAAGAGTATCGATACACACGGCATAATTTTGGTTTTTTAGTCGTTGAGGATTTGGCCAGGCGGTACGGTGTATCGCTTAAGAGTAATCGTTCTTTAAAAGGAAATATCGGTCAGGGGAAGATTGAGGGGCAAGACGTGATGTTATTTCTTCCCATGACGTATATGAATAATTCCGGTTTGGCTTTAAGGGCGCTTTATGAGGATAAGGCGTTTGTCTTTGAAGATCTTTTGGTCGTCACCGATGATTTCAATCTCGATTTCGGACAATTGCGGTTGCGCCCTTTCGGGAGCGCCGGCGGACACAATGGGCTGAAATCTTTGGCAGAACACCTGAAGACGACGGAATTTGCGCGACTGCGTGTCGGGATCGGGGCCGTTCGCCATAAGACACCGGAAGGAATCATCGATTTTGTCCTGTCCTCTTTTACTAAAGAAGAACGGTCTCATCTCGATGAGATCATCGGACAGGCGGTGGAGTGTTGTGTGGGTTGGTTAACAGGAGGAGTCAAGGAAGCCATGAGTCAGTTTAACAAAAGGAAGAAAAATGAGTAAGTATGATTTGATGGTGATTGTCGATGGTCAAAAAACACAAGAGCAAAAAGAGGCGGTTTTCAAACAGGCCAGTGAGGCTGTTACCAAGACCGGCGGAAAAATCATTAATAACCAGGTCTGGTTAGAGAAGCACAAATTTCATTTCAAGATTAAACACTGCCTGGAGGGGACATATTACTTGGTCAAATTTGAGGCTCCCACCTCTAGTATTGAAAAGGCCAAGCAGATTTTGCGTCTTAATGACGATATTTTGAGGTACTTATTTATTAAGGTGGAATAAGATTAATTATTCCCCTCACCTCAACCCTTAAGGAGGGAAAGGGGGCGAGGGGTAGCAGAGGAGGCGAAAAAATGGCTAGCTTTAACAAGGTCTTTTTGATCGGTAACTTGACGCGCGATCCGGAGTTGCGATACACACCCGGCGGTGTGGCGGTAGTGAATCTGCGTCTGGCCGTCAATCGGAAGTTCCGCGATAAATCAGGCGAACTTAAAGAGGAGACATGTTTTGTGACGGTGACCGCCTGGGACAAGCAGGCTGAGACCTGCAATCAATATTTGCAAAAAGGACGCCCTGTTTTTGTCGAGGGGCGTCTGCAGTCCCGTTCCTGGGAGACCCCGGATAAACAGAAGCGCAGTACCATTGATGTTCGGGCGGAACGGATTCAGTTTTTAGGTGCTCCGAAAGGGGAAGCGGAGCCTGTGGCCGCCAACGGGGCCGCTCATAATGGTGGCGCCGAAGTCCCCGATGAAGATGTCATTAAACCAGAAAGTGTCACCTGGGATGAGGAGGAGAACGTTGTCTGAGCGAAGAGAAAAAAGATCAGGTAGGTTTGATAGATCTGATAGATCTGATAGATCTGACAAATTTGATAAATTTGATAAATTTGACAGAAACAGACGGGCCCATCGTTTCTTGATTCCCGAGGGGGAAAAGATTGATTATAAGAATATCAGTCTTTTGCAAAAGTTCATAACCGATCGTGGCAAGATCCAACCACGCCGCATCAGCGGAGTTTCGGCCAAAGAACAACGTGCCTTGGTGGCGGCCATCAAACAGGCCAGGTTCTTAAGTTTGGTTCCGTCCGGGAATCGGGCGCGGTAAATTCGTAGATCGTCGTTCGTGGCTCGTCAATCGTCTGGGTGCACGTTAGATGAACGACAAATCACGATTCACGAACGACGAATCAAAAAGTGAGGTGCTATGATGCAAGTCATTCTTTGTGAAGATATCCGCAGGCTCGGGAAAGCCGGCGATGTTGTCAAAGTCAAGGACGGGTTTGCCCGTAATTTTCTTCTCCCGCAACAGAAGGCCTATTTAGCCACGCCAGCTAACTTGCAGAAGATTGAACGGGAAAAAGTTCAGAGATCCACTCAGGAAAGTCAATTGATGCAACAAGCCCAAGAAATTGCTCAGAAGCTGAAAGGGATTTCGGTAAGCATTGCGGTGGAGGTCAATGACCTCGATAAGCTTTATGGGTCCGTCACGGAGGCCGACATCGTCAAAGCTGTTCAGGCTGAAGGGTACAATGTCGATAAAAAAATGATCAGCCTGGAAAAACCCATTGAAGAGTTGGGTATTTATGAAGTCCCGGTACAATTGCATAAGGACGTGGCGACAAGAGTACGCGTCTGGGTCACTAAGAAATAATTCGTGATTTGTTATTCCTGCTTGTCCCGCGTAGCGGGACCTGCTCGGCCGGCAGGCGTGGTTAGTGATGAGTCAAAATTAAGACGAACTACGATTTACGAATCACACATCCAATACCCTTCATTAATAACGGATTAACCACCATGGGCCCAGAGAATAGGTTATCTTCCTTATCCAGCAAAAACGTTGCTCTGGATAGTCACCAGTTAAAAATCCCGCCCCAAAATCTGGAAGCTGAGAAATCCGTGCTCGGTTCCATGATGCTTGAAGAAGGGGCTATCGGGACGGCCGTCGAGCATATTGACGCGCTGGCTTTTTACGGTGAGAGCCACCAGACAATTTTTTCCACCATGATCAGCCTTTACAATGAACGCAAGAACGTCGATCTAATCACCCTTTCCGATAGGCTAAAGAGCGACGGGAACTTAGAGAAGGTCGGGGGCATCAGTTATTTGACAGCGCTGGTTGAGTTCGTCCCCTCAGCGGCGAACGTGGAATACTATATTAATATTGTAAAGGAAAAAAGTATTCAACGGGCCCTGATTAAGAACGCGACCGATATTATTACGCAAAGTTATGCGCCGGGGGTGGAGATTGATGAACTGGTTGACCAGGCGGAGCGTCTTATTTTTCAGATTGCGGTTTCGCGCGAGAAGCAGAAGATGGTCCACATTAAGGACCTTATCAAGCAAAGTATCGAAGTCATCGATAGCCTTTATCAGCGCAAAGAGCATATTACGGGGATCGCGACGGGCTTCACGGAGTTCGATAACATGACTTCGGGCTTGCAGAAGTCGGATTTGATCATTATCGCCGGTCGGCCTTCGATGGGCAAAAGCGCCCTGGCCGTCTGCATGGGAGAGTACGCCTCGAGCGAGAAAAAGATTCCGGTCGCGTTTTTTAGCCTAGAAATGTCAAAGGAACAGCTTGTCCAAAGACTACTGTGTTCACAAGCCCGGGTGGATGCCCATAAATTACGTTCCGGTTTTTTGTCTCCTTCGGATTGGCCGAAATTAACCGCGGCCGCCGGGCGATTGTCTTCAACGCCCATTTTTATCGATGATACACCAGCCATTTCGGTCCTGGAGTTAAGAGCCAAGGCCAGGCGTTTGAAGGCCAATTATGATGTCAAATTGATTGTCCTTGATTATTTGCAATTGATGCGCACCTCGACAAAAGTTGAAAGCCGTCAGCAGGAAATTTCAGAGATATCGCGTTCGCTCAAGGCCCTGGCCAGAGAGTTGAGCGTTCCCATTATCGCTATCAGTCAGCTGTCGCGGGCCGTTGAAAGCCGCCAGGACCACCGTCCGCAACTTTCCGATTTGCGCGAATCCGGCGCCATCGAGCAGGACGCCGATTTGGTTGTGCTCTTAATGCGCGAAGAATATTACAACCCCACGGAAGAAAACCGCGGGATAGCCGATGTCATTATCGCCAAACAGCGCAATGGCCCCGTGGGGACCGTTAAGCTGACGTTTGTCAAAGAATACA